>Ga0065715_10000581_pt1 | contig 14312 bp, 15 predicted proteins | sample MisBulReplicate1_FD_59102 | JGI IMG/M metagenome (GOLD analysis project Ga0065715, IMG submission 59102) | Miscanthus rhizosphere microbial communities from Kellogg Biological Station, MSU, sample Bulk Soil Replicate 1 : eDNA_1 v2 (version 2) | ecosystem: Host-associated > Plants > Roots >...
ACGCAGGCGCGCAGCAGGAAGCGCTCTCTGGCGGCGCCGTGGCGTTCCTCAAGAAGCCGTTTACCGATCAGGACCTGCTGAAAGCCATCCGTCAGGCCATCCAGTCGTCGGCGCAACCGTAGTAGTCGCACCAACGGTCGTAGCCGCACCAACGGTCGTAGGGCCGAACTTTAGTTCGGCCATCACCCGCCGGAGCAATCCTGCCCAAAGTGGAACTTTGTTCATGGCCCGTCCGATTTTGCCTGGCATTTCTGCCCAGTTGCCCGACGGCGCGTGCCCTAAGCGGCCATTTGTCAGCAATTTGCCCCAATCTATGGCCGGAACCTGCTGGCACCGTGTTTGCGATGCCACCAGCCAGGGAGTCTGGCTATGACCAACGCACCTCTTCGTTACCTGGCCGCCCGCGACGTCGAAAATGGAGCGGATGCTTTTGGGGTGGTCGTTCGCTCGGTGGACGGCTCGGCGCTCGGGCGTCTCGAGGGATTCATGATGGATCCGAAGAGCCAGACCCTCCGTTATTTCGTCGTGGATTCGCGTCGCGGCCGTCGTCTGCTCCGTCACCTGGTGCCGTTCGTGCCCGCGTGCCTCGACCTGGCCCACCGTAGCCTGCAGCTCCTGGCCGACCTGCCGAGCACCGGACCGCTGCCCGCCGCCGTCGTCTAGCGCAGTCTTCGAGCCCGGCCGCCGGCAAGTTCGGTATAGTGGCGCATGCTGCGAACCGTTCTGCTGGCCACCCTCCTTGCCATTCAGGTCAAGACACCCGAGATGCTGCGGCCGCCGGCAACGCCTCCGCAGGAGGGTACCGGGACGTTCCAGGAGCACTCCTACAAGTTCCACAAGGAGTCCTCCTACTTCGCGATCGAGTTCACTCCGACGCTGACGAGCAAGCAGGCCGTCGTGCTCGACGCGATGAAGAGCGTCTGCAAAGACCTCTACGACCTCGACTTCACGAAGGCCGAGGCCATCGCCGGGCCGGGCGCGGACGTCTGGAGGTTCGAGATGAAGGACCTGCGAACCTGCTACGGCCGGCAGATGCCTGGCGCGACGAAGGGCGAGATCAAATCACTCCGGATCTGGATGCCATAAGACCCCGGGGGCCACGATTTTCCTGAGCCGATGATTCGACGATACAGCCTCGCCGTCGTCGGCGTGCTTCTCATGGCCGCCCTGCTCTCGGCCATCGTCCGCGTCGCGCCATGGACCCAGTCGATTCCCGATCACATCATGGAGCAGGGCTACGTCGGGCACGCCCTGAGCGAGAAGCTGATCGCCGGCTTTGGCGTGCTGGTCGCGTTGGCTCTGGTCGGTTTCATGGCGCTTGGCGAAAAGATTGGCCTCATCCAGCCGCCGAAGTCGGACGTCATCTCCCTATTCGAAGGCGAGCCGTATCCGGTCAGCGCTGAGAAGGCCTCCCTCGAGACACCACCTGCGCGTTCTCCAGCGCGGCCTGGGCCCCGGCTGGTTCGCTGAAGGGCTCCACCAGAACGCGCTCGTAGCGCACCTCCAGGATCTGCAGCTGCTCGGAGCCACCGGGCGCGCGCAGCCACACCGAGTCGCCCGGCCTGGACCTCATCAAGGCGCGCGCGAGCGGCGACATCCAGCTGATGTGGTTTCGATCCAGGTCGATCTCGTCGAGACCGACGATGCGCACGAGCCGCTCGACGCCGGCATCGTTGGCGTAGCGGACCGTCGCTCCGAAGAACGCCTGCGATGCCGCACGGCCGCTCCTCGGGGTCTCCGGGTCCACGACCTCCGCGGCATCGATGCGTTTCGTGAGGAATCGAATGCGCCGATCGATCTCGCGAAGCCGCCGCTTGTTGTACTGATAGTCGGCATTCTCGCTGCGATCGCCGTTGCTCGCCGCCCACGCTACCACCTTCGTCACCGCCGGGCGTTCCCGGTTGAGCAGAAACCGCAATTCGTCCTTGAGCCGCTGCAGGCCTCCCGGGGTGATGTAGTTCTTGACGCCAGGGACTCCCGCGGCAGCGTCGTGCGGCCTCCTGGTGAACCCTTTTCTCATCAAGCCAGAAGCTTACCGCAGTCACCTCTTGCGCCGTCCGAGCCACGACGGTTCGCGGTAGACTCGAAATCACGATGACATGTCCCGGATGTCAGCAGCCGATGGAGGCGGTGCCGCTGGAGGGTACGTACCGCGGTCCCATGACGATTGACGTCTGCACGGCGTGCCGCGGGTTCTGGTTCGACGCCGGCGAGCAGTTCCGGCTGACGCCCGCCGCCACGCTCCTGCTGCTGCGGCGCGTCGAGGCCAGCCGGGACCAGCCGCGCCAACGCGTCGGCACGCGACTGCCGTGTCCGCGCTGCAGGCTCGCCCTGGGCGTCACTTACGACATCATTCGCGACGACAAGTACCGCTACTTCCGCTGCCCGGACCATCACGGCNTCTTCATGCCGTTCTTCGAGTTCCTTCGCAGCCAGGGCCTNGTCCGCGGCCTGACGCCGCAGGAAGTGGATGCGCTCAAGCNGAAGCTGATGTCGATCACGTGCTCGAGCTGCGGNGCGCCCATCGACCTTCAGACGCAGACGAAGTGCGCGAGCTGTGGCAGCGGCCTCGCCATCGTGGATCTCGACCACCTCGGGGACGCGCTGCGGCAGCTCGATGCCGATGCCCGGGCCGCGGCCCCGGTCGCCGGCGACGCGCCGGCGGCTCCGCCGGAAGAAATCGTCGTCAACTGGCGCGCCGATCAGGAGGCCCGCCGGCGGATTGAAGCCGGTCTCGATGACGATGGCGTGGACACGCAGATCGATCTGCTCGACATCGGGGCGACCTTGCTGTCGCGTCTGCTGGGCCGGTAGGGCCCCAGTTCACGCCACCGGCGCACGCCTCACCCCCCACGCGATCGGCGAGCCGACCGCGATCATGTGGATGGCGAGCTGCGGCCAGCTCATTGGGCCAGGCCATCGCGGCGGGGTATCGAGGTAGAGGCTCCGCAGCCAGGACAGCGCCGGCAGGGTGCCGTAGTTCATGGCGCAGAACACCACGACGCCGTAGAGCGGCCCGACGATCCACAGCGGCGCGGTCCGCAACCCGGCGAAGCGGCGGCTGAACGCGTAGAAGATCACGGTCGCAGTCAGCGCCACGGTGAAGTGCATCGCGAGGCCGATCGCGGCCATTCCGGACCCGGCCGTCATCGCGGCACGTCCCCACAGTGCCGACGCCACGCCGCGCAGGACATCGGCCGGTGCACGGCCGGCCTGAATCCAGGCCTGCAGGCACGCGGCGGTGATGTCGAGCACACCGCAGCACAGCCAGCCGGTCAGGATCGCCTCCCGCCCGGTGACGCGCCGCCGGCGTGCGCCCGTGCCCGACGTCTCGGCGGATGCCATCGCGGAGAGTGTAATCTCCCGCTACTGCTGCCGCCGCGCCAGTGATAGCATTCCCCCTACTGACGCCCGTAGTTCGGAAGCACCGTTGAATGGGCCGGAACGCCGGATGGCGTTCGCCCTTGAACCCGGAGGCACTGTGGCAAAGAAGAAGACACCCGGAACACGCAAGGCCGCGAAGAAGACCGCCAAGAAGGCTGGCAGGAAACCCAGTGCTGCCTTCATGAGGCCCGTGGCCCCCAGCGCGGCGCTGGCGGAAGTGGTGGGCTCGAAGCCCATTCCGCGCACGGAAGTCACCAAGCGGCTCTGGGCCTACATCAAGAAGAACAAGCTGCAGGACGCGAAGAACAAGCGGACGATCAAGGCCGACGCCACGCTGAAGGCAGTCTTCGGCGGCAAGGCGACGGTGGACATGTTCGAGATGACGAAGCTCGTCAGCCGTCACCTGAAGTAGGCCGCGGCGTTACACGGAAGGGGCCGACTCCCCGGTGGCCCCTTCCGGCTTTCACGATTGATGGGCGAGCGGCGTGGCACGAGCACCGCGATGGTTACGGTGCCTGTCCCTGAACGGTTGTTGCGCCTGTGGACAAGCCAGGAGAGTCGGGCCGATGGGGACTCTCCGGGGGTGCCACGAGGATCCACGCGGCACCGCAGCCCGCGCACAAGTAGTGTCGATTCCAACCATCATGCGGTGGCCGGGCCTTCCCTTCGAGGCGGCATAAGGGGCAGGCTGTACGGAACGGCCCAATGCGAGTGCTGCTAAGCGGCACGGTGATACGCTCCAGGCATAGCACTCTGCAAAGCNAAGGCCGTCACACACAGCACCGACCTGCCGTGGAATCACCGCATAAATGAACCGCCCCTGGCGCCNCGATGTCACGCTGTGTAAATGCGCCCCAACGGACGCGTCACAGGGTGGCGGTCCATGAACACTCATCTCATCGCCGCCAGCGTCGCAGCGGCGCTCGTGACAGCGTTGCCGTCGGACTCGGCGAGCGTGCTGCAAACCGCGCGGAGCGGCGCGCCGCGCGAAAGCCGCATCCCGGTCGGACATGCGTCGCTCTACGCCCGAGACATCGGGCGCGGGCAACCTCTCATCGTCCTCCACGGCGGGCCGGATTTCGATCACAGCTATCTCCTGCCCGACTTGGATCGTTTGGCGGATGCGTTCCGGCTCATCTACTACGACCAGCGGGGACGCGGGAAATCGGCGGACCACGTGCAGCCCGAGGAGGTCTCGCTCACGTCTGAGGTTGCCGATCTCGACGAGGTGAGGCGCCACTTTCACCTGGAATCATCCGCGTTGCTCGGGCACTCGTGGGGCGCGGTTCTCGCACTGGAGTACGCGCTTCGGCACGCTACACGCGTGTCTCACCTGATCCTGATGAACCCCGCGCCCGCGTCTGCAAGCGATCTCGCCGTGTTCCGGAAAGCGTACACAGAACAACTGGGCGCCGACATGGATCGACAGAGAAAGATCGTGGCCAGCGCCGCCTACAAGAAGGGCGACCCGGAGGCCGTCGCTGCGCGCTATCGCCTTCACTTCAGCCACGCGCTGACGCGACCCGAGGACTACGAGAGGCTGATGGCAACGATGAAAGCGGACTTCATAGGCCAGGGGAAAGAAGGCATCGTGAAGGCGAGGGCGGTTGAGGACCGGCTGATGCGAGACACATGGCTCGTGGACGGCTACGATCTACTGCCGAAGCTCCGGACCCTGAGCATTCCGACATTGGTCATCACTGGCGATCACGACTTCATACCCCGCGAGATCTCGGCGCACATCGCGCGGGCCATTCCGAAGGCTCGCCTGGTCACGCTTAGAGAGTGCGGACACTTCGCCTACCTCGAATGTGCGGGCGATGTTCGCAGGGCCCTCGACGACTTCTTTGGGCAACCGGGGCCGCCAGCCCAACCCCCTGGTGCCCGGTAGCCCCGCCTTGCGGTCGCGCCGGACCGTGAACTAGGTTATGGCCCGGGACGGTACGGAGGACTCCATGCCACAACCTGATCGCAGAACGCTGCTGAAGGGCGGGCTCCTGTCGATTGCGGGCATCGCGGGATGGCCATCGCTTTCGGCGGCGGTGCAGACAGCCAGCACGCCGTACAACCGCCCCAGGCTGAAAATTACCGAAATCCGCACGGCCGAAGTCCGCGTGCACGGCTACCAGGTGCACGTTCGCGTGTACACCGATCAAGGGATCATCGGCCAGGGCGAGACGACCGACGCCGCCATGGGCAACGTGCCGCTCGTGCGATCCTTTGCGCGCCTGCTCGTTGGCCAGGATCCGCTCAACATCGAGGCCGCCTTCGAGCGGATCCGCACGTCGGGCGTCTTCGCGGGGGCGCAGGCAGGCCAGTACGTCACGGCCCTGACCGGGATCGAAATCGCGCTCTGGGATCTGGCCGGCAAGGCCCTGGGCCTGCCGGTGTACCAACTACTCGGCGGCAAGGTGCGCGACCGCGTGCGCGTCTACTGCGATTCCGGCTCGCGCGAGATGATTCCCGGCGACGAGCAATCGAAGGCGCGCATCCAGCAGATCCAGGACCTGGGCTTCACCGCCGCCAAGATCGACATCGACGACGCGGACGATCCGGCCCGGTTCGATCGCGTCAACTGGACGGCTTCGAATGGCGAGATCGACCACATGGTCGCGAAGGTGGCGTTCACGCGCGAGCTCTATCCGAAGAATTTCGATCTGGCGGTGGACATGCACGCACGCTACGACGTAGGCACGGGGAAGCGCGTGGCCAGGGAGGTCGAGCCGTTCAAGCTCATGTTCCTCGAAGAGCCCGTCCCGGCGGAAAACATCGACGCCATGCGCGACGTTCGCGAATCCACGAGCACGCCCATCTGCTGCGGCGAGAACGTCTACCTGCGATGGGGCTTTCGCGAGATTCTCGAAAAACGCGCGGCCGACATCATCATGCCCGACTTGCAGAAGTGCGGCGGCCTGCTCGAAGGGCGAAAGATTGCCGATCTCGCGCACACGTACTACGTGCCGGTCGCCCCCCACGCCGTCACCTCGCCGATTGGCATGATGGCCACCGCGCACGTGTGCGCCGCGATCCCGAATTTCCTCGCCCAGGAGTGGCACTGGATCGATTCGCTCGACCACTGGCGTAACTGGGTGAAGGAAGGGGACATCCTGCAGAAGGGCTACATCACGCCACCGGACCGGCCCGGGATCGGCGTGGAGATGAACGAGGATGGAGCGCGAAGAGCGCAAGTGCCCGGAACACCATGGTTCGAACCTGCCACCAGAAGTTGACGAGGGACCCGATGCGATTCGACGTGCGCCGCGCTCTGGCGCGAGTGGTGTTCGCCGCGGCTTTGCTGGCCCTGGTTGCCGGAGGCGCCTCCGCACAACCGGGAATCCTCACCCGAGAGCTGCTGATCAAATACACGCCCGACTGGACCGGCGAACGCTTTGCCGACGGGCGGCCCAAGGTGGCCGACGGGATCCTCGAGCGCATGAAGAACGTGACGCTCGAAGAGGCCTGGGCCGAGCTGCGCGCAGCCGGATTCAACCATCAGTATGAGGACGGGTGGTTCACGATTCATCCGGGAAAGGTGCTGGTCGGTCGTGCGCTGACGGCGCAGTGGCTGCCCGGCCGTCCCGACATCCACAAGGTGATTGAAGAGCAGGGCAAGAAGGACGGGCGCATTGGCGGCCAGAATGCGTGGCCAGTGGACATGCTGCAGCCCGCCGATGTGTACGTGTGCGACCACTTCGGTCTGAAGCAGGACGGGCCGTCAATCGGCGACAACGTGGGCAACGCCATCTACGCCCGCAGCCACAATGGCATCGTCTACGACGGCGCGGTGCGCGACATCCGCGGCCTGAACGAGCTGGAGGACTTCGTGTCGTTCGTGCGCGCCTACGATCCCTCTCACCATTTCTCGACGAGCGGCCCGCGGCTGAATTCGACGATGATCGGCATCAACACCCCGATTCGCATTGGCCAGGCCACCGTGATGCCCGGTGATGTGGTGCTCGGCCGCGACGGCGGTGTGATCTTCATCCCGCCGCAACTCGCGGAGCAGGTGGTGCAGTCCTCCGAGCTGACGCACCTGCGGGATCTGTTCGGCCATCAACGGCTGCGCGAAGGCAAGTACACGGCCGGTCAAATCGACGCGGCGTGGACTCCGGCCATCGAGGAGGATTTCACTGGCTGGCTGAGCGAGAACATCGACAAGCTTCCCGTCGCGCGAGCACAGGTGCAGGAGATTTTGAACCGGCGGCGTAAGTGAATCGCACCTGTACGCCCGCCCCGCGACTCGTCACTCGACGATGATCGCGCAGATCTGAGCGCCGAGATTGTGTTCGAGGTGGGCGGCACTGCCAAGCCCCTTGGCCTTGCCCCTGCCGTCGAGCGCGACGCGCGGCGGTGCCGTCGTTGTGCACGTCGACGTCGAAATGCCGCTTAGCGAGATTGGCACTTCACGAAAGTGACCATTGGCCATCGAGACCGATGCGTGCAGCGTGACAGAGAACTCGCCGTCGTTCACGAACCCGCCGGTGCCCTCGCCCCTGAGAATGCCAGTGGCGCCGGCAAACAGGCCAGTGCCGCCAGTGACCTTTCCTTCGAGCGTCGCGCGCGACTGCCCCACGCTCGGTACCGTGGCAGTTCCGCGGTACGTTCCCCAAATCGTCGTGCCGTCGGACAGGTTCAGTGAAATCGTGCCTTCCAGCAGGTCGACGGTGTAGGACGTCCGGGCCCTGCGCTGCGGAACTGCCGGGGCACCGGCCTCGGCCAGCGATGAGAGCGGCTCGACCGAGCCCGCGATGGCGGGAGGCGCCACGCGACCTGGAGCGGCAGGCGAATCCGCCCCGCACCCGGACACGGCGGCGCACAGAAATGCGTGAAGGACGACGCGGCCGTTGAGCTGGGCACGACCCGCCAGTGGAACCTCCAGGGAGCTAATGTTAGAACGTTATCGGTCTGCCCAGGACCAGACTTTATCGCGCGTGCCGCCGCCGCCCATTGGACGAGGCGGTAGAATCCACCCGAGCGTCATTTCGCACGAGCGCGTCAGCACGGACAGGCTCAGGAGATCCGGGAAGATGGGACCACTGGTTAGATGCCGGTTCGGGCCAACCATGCTTGCTCTCTTCCCCATCGTCCTTACCCTGGGTCTCGCTGGCTGCGGCGGGCGGCCGGTGCCGGTGGTGCTGGTCTCCATTGATACGCTCCGCCCGGACCACCTCGGCTGCTACGGCTACGCCCGGCCCACCAGCCCGAACCTGGATGCCTTCCGCAAGGACGCGATCCTGTTCACGAACGCCTTCGCCCACGCGCCATCGACCCTCGCCTCGCACGCCGCGATCCTGACCTCTCTCATCCCCCCTCACCATGGGGGTTCGATCGCGAACGACTTCACGGTGTCGGGCGACGTCGTGACCCTGGCAGAGGCGATGCGGGAGGCCGGGTACTCCACGGCCTCATTCAACGGTGGCGTTCAACTGGACGCCTCGTACGGCCTCGACCAGGGCTTTGACATCTACGTGAGTGCCAAATCCCGCGACTCAGGCGCCGAGAGCCTGGTTGACGAGACCGACCGCTTCGGCCACGAGGTCGAGCAGGCGCGGACCTGGATCGAAACGCAGCGGGGACGCGCCTTTTTCCTCTTCCTCCACACCTACGAAGTGCACCACCCCTACACTCCCGAGGAACGCGACCTCGAGCTGTTCCGCGGCGGCTACCACGGGCCCCTGCCGGACCAAATCAGCATGGATCTTCTCGAGGAGGTCAACCACGGAAAGCGCACCCTCGAGCCGCGCGACCGCCAGCACATCGTGGACGCCTACGACGCGGAGATACGCTCGGCGGACCGGGCCTTCGGAACCCTCGTGGCTCTGCTCCGGAAGCTTGGCCTTTTCGACGACGCCCTCGTAGTGGTGACCTCCGACCACGGAGAGGAATTCGGCGAGCACGGACAAATGGGCTGGCATTCACACACTCTCTACGACGAGCTGCTGCACGTGCCCCTCCTCGTGAAGCTGCCCGGGAGCAGGCGGGCGGGGAACACGGTCGAGGAGACAGTGCGGGGGATCGATATTGCCCCCACGGTGCTCGGGGCCCTGGCCAAAAGCCTGCCTTCCGGCTTCGAGGGCCGTGACGTCCTGGCCTTCTGGCCGCCGCCTGCGGGAGCAGCCGAAGTCTGGAGCAGCCGCGACGTCACCACTCCGGCCGGAGTCTTCGCCTTGCGCACGCCTGACTGGAAGCTCATCGACCGGCGGCTCTACGATTTGCGACACGATCCCGGCGAGCGGAGCGACGTGGCCGGCTCAGAGCCCCAGGTGATGAAGCGCATGACCTCGCGCCGGCTCGCGCTCCTCGAATCGCGGCCCCGGCCGCGGCCCCAGCGCGCCAGAATCAACGAGGAGTTGCGTCGGCGTCTGCGCGCCCTCGGCTACCTCGACTAGCAAATCGCAGAAACGCGGCCGGCTAGGCGGGCTCGACGCCCGCGTACACGTCGCGCCGCAGGATCTCCACGAGCTCCCGGAGCGTGTACAGCACGATCGGGCCGAGGAAGAGTCCGACGAGCCCGAAGGCGGCCATCCCGCCGACCAGCCCGAAGAACAACGTGATGCCGTCGAGTTTCACGCCGCGTCCCGCCAGGAGCGGTCGCAGGACGTTGTCGCTCGTGCCGACGACGCCGCCGCCCCACACCACCATGAACACGGCGCTCCACGTGTGTCCGCCGAGCCCGAGCCAGATCGCGACGGGGATCCAGACGAGCCCCACTCCACCAGGCACGAGGGCCAGGAAAAACATGAGCGCGCTCAGCGTGCCCGCGTGAGGGACGCCCACTACGAGGAACCCGATCAAGCCGAGTGCCGCCTGGACGGCGGCGGTCAGCCCGACGCTGAAGAACACGCCGCGCGTCATCTCGCCGATGTCGTACAGGATTCGCCTGGCATCGTCGATGGGGAACGGGAGCGCCGAGGCGAGCGCCTCCGTCATCGCCTCCCCGTGCGCGAAGAGCACCGGGATTCCCACGATCATCACCAGGAAGGAGAACACCAGGCCGAGCGCTCCCCCGACCAGTGCCGGGCCGGTCGCCGCGAGGAACGCCGCGACACGCCGCAGCGCGGTGACGGCGAGCGCCTTCAGGTCCACGTCGGCCAGGCCGACTACGCGCTTCGCGTGCTCGACGAGATCGACGAGCCAGGGCCAGCGCTCCGCCACAGTCGGATCGGACGACGTGCCCTGGTAAGCCTGCACCCACTGGTAGCCGGCGATCCCGCCCTGCACGGCCTGCACCGCGGCGAGCGTCACCGGCACGATGACGAAGGCTGCCACGAGCAGCGTCAGGATAGTCGTGGCGATCCACTGTCGGCCCCCGCATCTGCGCTGAAGGCGGCGGTGGAACGGGCGGAAGGTGACGACGAGCACAGCGGCCCACGTGAGGCCGGCGATGAACGGCGCGATCACCAGGCCGGCGAACCACGCCATCGCCAGAAGCAGAAGGACGAAGAGGAACCGGCTGGTCGTGTCCCGATACATGGCAACCTCCGGGCGCGGGCCGCCGGATATCCACTCTGACGTCCTGGCAACAAATCTCATGGGGACGCCGGCGGAGGCCGCAGCACTGCGATGCGGTCAATTCTGACGCAAAACCGCGGCGTGGACGGAAGGAGTTCACGCAGGCGGAGATGTGCCTGCGCGCGGGGGTAATCACGCCGCCGTTGCTGACCGGACAGAGGGCCAGGCCACTCTCGACGCTCAGGCTTGCTGCTTCCTCCTCGTCATCGCTCCTGATCATCTCCATTGCATCGTTCTCTTCTTCGAGTCCGATGAGTTCACTTCGGTCCTCTTCCAATAGGCTCTTCATGCCTGCCTCTTGGGCCCCGCGGGTGATGCCGTGGTAGATGACTTTGGGGAGTTTGCTGCCGCGCAACGTCAGACTCCGCAGCCACAGGTATCGTCAGTGGGAACTCGATGACAACCGCGAGTCATTCCGTTTCTCCGCGAGTGAGCACTTGAAGAGTTGGCGGCCTTGGAGTGGGCGCGACATGGAACCAGTGAAGGGAAATGAGGCTCGGAGGCAACCAGCCCTCTGCGTGAAGTCCGCGATCGGTCTTGTCATTGGCGCGGGCATCGGCCTCATTCTCGGACCAATGCTCGGCACTGGGGCCATGCTTGGACTTATCTTCGGCGCCGGTGTCGGGCTCAGCGCCGGCGCAGGGCTGGCTCACGGGTCGAATCAGTAACGGCCTCGACACCGAGCTCGGCCACTCCCCCGACCTGAGTGGGGACTGCGGGCGTTCAGGCTCGGCCGCCGGCTCCATGTCCGGAAGCCAGCGGCGTTCGCGCGTTGGCTTCGCGCGTCGCTCAATCAGGCGCGTCTCCGGAAGGCCGCGGCGTGAGACGGCGCTGCGCCGCGTCGAGGCTCGTCGTCGGATTCGTATTGAATGCGACCGCGGCTTGCGGCGCGTGACGGCGAATCAGATCGATCACGTCCTCGAAGAGCTCGACGAGATCATCCGGCTTCCGGATCCCTCCGCCGACGACCACGACGCCGTACGGCTTGGCCTGCAGTGCCTCCGCGATGATTGCGCGCGCCGCGGCGCCGTTCTCGACGAGGCAGGTATCGACTTCGATGCCCGCATCGACGAATCGCTTGTGCCCCAGCGCGATCGCCAGCTCGACAGGTGCAGCGTCGAAGCCGGCGATCTTCCGCGGATCGAGTCCGATCAGAAGTACTGATGCCATGTGTGAGGGCTGCCTCGCACGGCTGATCTTGCAGGATCGATCGCGTGCGGACAAGCGCCACAACTTGAATCGCGCCGGAGACCGAGTCCATTTATCTAAGGAAATCACGAGCCGGGAATCCTTCCTCCGATATGCCGTCCCGACCCTTTGTTCGAGGATGCTCCCTCCAGACGCCGGCGGGTGCGTTTACTTTCCAATAGCCAAGGGCTAACTGTCGGGTAACAATCCGCCTGGCTCTCATGCCTCGTATTGCCCCTCTCGTGACATGCGTCGCACTGCTCCTGGCTGTACCCCCTGCCCGCGCCAGCGAGCCTGACTGGTACGAATTGCATTCGTCGCACTTCCTCGTGTACGCCAACGTCGGCGAACGCGACGCACGCGCAGTCGCCTGGCGATTCGAGCAGGCACGCAGTGCCATCGCGGCGATGTGCCCGTGGGCACGCGTCGATCTGCCGAAGCCGATTGTGGTGCTGGCCGTGCGCGACGAGGCCAGCATGAAGGCCCTCGTGCCCTCGTATTGGGAAGACAAGAGGAGCCTGCATCCGACGGCCGTCTGGTTCGAAGGGCCGAACCGCTACTACGTGGCGCTGCGGGCCGACCTTCGCGATGAGTCACAGTCCGATTCGAGGATTCCGCAGAATCCCTACCAGATGGCGTACTTCGCCTACATTCACGTCATCCTGCAGGCGAGCTTTCCTGGCGCGCTGCCGCCATGGTTCAGCCGGGGCGTTGCCGCAGTCCTGAGCAACACCATCGTGCAGGAAGACACGCTCGTCGTGGGCGCGCCCATTTTGACCCACGTCAACCTCCTGCGTACTCACCAGCCGGTGCCGCTGCGAACGCTTCTGGCAATGTCAGCCGACGACCCCGTGCTCAAACAGGAGGACCGGCTCATCGCGTTCGATGCGAGCGCCTGGTCGTTCGTCCACTTCCTTCTGTTTGCCGATAACGCCGCTCGCCGCGCGCGGGTAGATACGCTGGCGGCGCTTCTGCAGAACGGCATCAGGCCCGCTGCCGCAATCGAGCAATCCTTCGGAGTGATCGAGAAGCTCCAGGACGAGTACGGGCGATATGTGGGTCGAAGCATTTTTCAATATCAGAAGAACAGCCTAGATGCGACGGTCAAACGCGAAGCGTTCCCGCTGACGCGGATGGCGCCCGCCGAGGCCGCCTCGATGCGCGGCGCCTTCTACGCGGTGACGCGCAGGACCTCGGAAGCTCAGCGGGCCATAGCGGATGCGCGGCAGCTCGATGCCAACGCCGCCTCCTCTTATCTCGCGGAGGCCCTGTTGCTCGACGTCACCGGGCAACAGGCACCAGCGCAGGCGGCATATGAGAAGGCCATCGCCCACGGGACCGACGACGCGTATGCGTACTATCGATGCGCACTTCTGAGCTGGCCAGCCAATGATGACAAGGAGACCTGGGCGCGCCTCGACTCGTGGCTCGCCGAAGCCATACGCCGGAATACTCGGTTCGCCGCAGCATACGCAGCGCTTGCCCGAGTGCGCGCGGCCCTGACGGCCGCCGCGGATACCTCGGTTCCGCTTGCATTGCGCGCGATCGAATTGGAGCCCACCGTTTCGGGACACCGCTGGTCCGCCGCAGCGCTCTATTTGACGCTGCGACAGTTCGACAAAGCGCGAGCGGAGGCTCAGAACGCGCTGAAGCTGGCACGGACGAGTGAGGAGCAACGTGCGGCCAACGATCTGCTTGCGTCGATTGACGCCGCTCGCACCGCCGCGAGTGCGGACGAAGCCCGCGCGCGTGAAGCGGCAGACGCGGAGAAGCAGGCCACCGAGGCCAACGCGAGAGTCACAGCATGCAATGGAGGCGATGCGGCAGCCTGCACGGCGCTNGTCCCATCGCTCGAGTCGCGCTGCGGCGACAANGAGGCCGGCGCATGCGGCATGCTGGGTTGGCTGTACGAGAACGGGCGAGGNGTCACNGCGGACGCCACACAGGCCGTGAAGTGGTATCGGCTCTCATGCGACTCTGGTGAGCCGCGGGGCTGCATGGCATTTGCGCTGATGCAGGCCCATGGCCAGGGCGTTCCAAAAGACGTATCCTCTGCNNTGGAGCTTCTCGACAAGATTTGTACGGGATCCTTGCCACANGCGTGCACGCAGGAGGGTGTACTGCTTGCGTCACGTCAGAAAGCGACTGATCTCGCACGGATTCGCAGCCTGCTGGACGCCGGGTGCAAGGGCGGCGATACGCCCGCGTGCGACCTGCTAAAATCATTG
>Ga0065715_10089106_pt1 | contig 14278 bp, 12 predicted proteins | sample MisBulReplicate1_FD_59102 | JGI IMG/M metagenome (GOLD analysis project Ga0065715, IMG submission 59102) | Miscanthus rhizosphere microbial communities from Kellogg Biological Station, MSU, sample Bulk Soil Replicate 1 : eDNA_1 v2 (version 2) | ecosystem: Host-associated > Plants > Roots >...
GGGTTGGCGAGTTCCGTTCGCAGGCCGGCCCATCGGCGGATCGCTGCCGGTCCTCGCGAGCCGAAGCTGCCCCGAGTTTTGCACGTATTGTCCTCACCGGATTCTCGCGACTTATCGGTCGCGATCGGTCGGCAACATTCTCGACGAACTGTCGCAGCTCGCCGACGAGCGCGGCGCGGTGCATGTGGTTTTCCGTGATCCGTTGTTCACCCAGGAGCGGGATCGCGTGCTCGAGCTCTGCGATGGCATCCTCGCGCGCGCATTCCGACACACTTTTGAATGTGAAACCAGGCTCGATCGGCTCGATGAGGAGATCCTCGATGTGATGTACCGTGCCGGGCTGCGTGCAATGAGCTTCGGCGTGGAGGCGGTGTCGCCGGCGACGCTGAAGAAGGTCGGGCGGCGGCCTATTCCGGAAGCGCATCAGCGGGCCGTTCTTGCACACTGTCGCAAACGGGGCGTGGTGACCGCGGCATTTTACGTACTCGGCTTCAACGAGGACACGTGGGACTCGATCAGCGCCACCATCGACTACGCCATCCAATTGGGGTCAACCGTCGCGCAATTCAAAATCCTCACGCCCTATCCGGGAACACCGCTCTACTCGCAAATGGCGAGCCGTGTGACGGAGACCGATTGGGAGAAGTTCGACGGTTTCACACCGACCTTTACGCATCCGCACCTCTCACACGAGCAAATGAGATTTCTCCTCGGTGCGGCCTACACGCGCTTTTATGTACGACCCTCGTACCTTCTGAATTACCTTCGTGTAGAGGGACCAGCCCTCCAGCGTTTTGCCGGAACGCTCGACATCCGAGTCGCGCGTCTGCATGACCGGCGGGAGCTTGCTCGCATGGAACGGGTGCTGTCATGTTGAGGGCGATTTCACGCTACGGCGCTCGCGTGATTCCCAATACGCAGCAGGTTATCGCCGAGATGATCCTGCGCGATCAGTTCATCGACGGCCCGCACATTGCGCAATTCGAAGCGGCGTTCGCGGCGCGCCTCGGTTCGGTGCATGCGACGGCCGCGTCGTACGGACGGATGGCGTTTTACTACATTCTGAAAGCTATGAATCTGCCCCGAGGCGGCGAGATCGTGATGCCCGCCTTGACGTTCTGGGTCGTGCCCGAAGTGGCACGCGTCGCCGGGCTCAGGCCAGTCTTTGTCGACATCGACCCGCTCACGTTCAACATGACGCCGGAGACCCTCGAACGTGCAATCACCCCACGAACTGTGGCAGTCGTTCCGACACATCTCTGGGGACTGCCGTGCGACATGGACGAGATCGTACTGATCGCCCGCCGGCATCACATCCGCGTCATCGAGGACTGTGCGCACGCATTTGGCGCGACATACCGGGGACGGCCGGCTGGAACGCTTGGAGATGCGGCGTTCTTCAGTTTTCAGATGATCAAACCGCTCAATACCTACGGCGGAGGCATGGCCGTCACGGCGGATCGGCAGTTGTCCGGGCGGATCGCCGAGCTCGCGGCAAACGAACCGCCGCCGGATCGGTCCATCGTAAAACAGCGTCTGTGGCACGGGCGCGTGCAGCGCATTGCCACACGGCCTCGCATCTTTACGTGGACGCTCTTTCCGGCGGTGTATGCGTGCGCCAGAATGCAATGGAACCTCGACATGTACTTCTGGGAGTCGATTCGGAGGCTCGACCCGTTCCCTGAGGACTATCATCAGCGATACAGCAACGTGCAGGCGGCCATTGGCCTCGAGAGTCTTCGCCACGTCGACGACTGGGCGAGGCGCACGGCGGCGCACGCGGCGCGAATGACGGCGGACCTCCGGGGCGTGCCCGGCGTAAGCGTCCCCCACGTGCCCCCAGACCGTACGCACGCGTTCTATCAGTACTGCGCCTACGTGCCGTCTCGCGACGCTGTCGCCGGCCGGTGTCTCAATCGCGGCGTCGATCTCGAAACGCTTCATGTCGACGTCTGCCCCGATCTCGATTTGTTTCAGGGGCTGGCGCATGCCGTGCCACAGGGCGCGCGTCGAGCCAACGACACCATCCAGATTCCGGTCTACGAATCGCTTACCGATGCGGACGTCGCCCGCGTCTGTGAAATCGTGGCCGAAGCGGCACAGTCGCAGATGAGGTCGGCGGCGACCATGGTGCGGGAGTCATGAGTGAATCCGGCGATTGGGGCCGCGACATACGCCGGCATTGCGATCGCCGCAGCTCTCGAGGGTGAGGTCGGCTTCGTGACGGCGGCGACTCTGGTCGCACGCGGGTATCTCGATCCGCTGAAAGTGACGGCCGCCGGCGCGATCGGCGCCGCGATCGGCGATCAGTTCTACTTTTACGTCTTTCGCGGTCGCGTGAGCATCTGGCTCGATCGTATTCCCGCAATCGCGACGCGCGGCCGTGCGCTGGCGATGAAAGTGCGCCGCCACGAAACACTCACGATTCTCGTGATTCGCTTTGCCCCGGGGCTGCGCATCGCGCTCGCCGCCGCGTGCGCGATTGCGGGAGTCTCGGCGGTGAAATTCAGCCTGCTGAACGGCATCACGAGCATCGTGTGGGCAGCGGGGCTGCTTGGATTGGTCGCGTGGGTCGGCCCAGTGTACCTGGGAAGGTTTGGCATCTCTGGCTGGTGGGGCGCGCTGATTCCGCCGCTTGTCGTCGTGGTTGTCTTCAGGGTGCTCAGTCGCGTTGAGCAGAACGCGATCGAGTAGGCATGTCGAGAAAGCTGCGCATGACGTGCCACAGCTGATCGCGGCCCAATCCCAGCGCGACCGAATGCGACATGCCAGGCAGCACGATGAACTGCTTGTCGCGGTTCGCGAGCTTCGTGAAGAAGTTGATCAGATCTGCTTCGGTGGCGATGCCGTCGTATTCCCCGCGGACGAGCAGCACCGGCGCCTGCACTTTGGCAGGGTCGACGAGCGGCAGATTCGCCGTCATGTCGAGATAGGTCCCTGTCGGCACGGTATCGCCGAACTTCAGCTCCGCATCGGCGAGCGCTTCGCCCACGGCTGGATCCGCAGTGCCGGGTTTATCGCGCGTGAAGATGCTGCGGATCATGTCGCGATCCCGCGGGCGGCGGCTGTTGGCGCGATAGAACTCGACTTGCTTGGAGCGGTCGGCCAGCGTCGGCGATCCTTGTCCAGTGTAAGTAAACGCCGCCAGCACCAGCCGATCGACACGGTCGGGATACTCCATCGCGAACGCGCCGGCGCGGAGGCCTCCGGACGACTCACCAAAAAAGTGCATGCGCCGCTGCCCTGTCTCGCGCATCACGAGATCGGTTGCCGCTGTCAGATCGCGAACACCCTCCGCGATCGCGGAATTTCCTGCGGTGCGTGACGAACGCCCGTATCCTTCAAAATCCATCGTCCACACGTCGTAGCCATAGCCGGCGAACGTATCCATCAATGAGTAGTTGCCGCGGCCCGGCACTTCGAGATCGAACGTGGATCGCCCGGAGATTGATGATCCGTGAACGAGGAACAGCACGGGCAGCGCCGCGGCGCCCGGCTTGGGAGGCGTCGCCCGCTTGCGGTAGAGGTAGAGCTTGACGTCGCCTTTCTGCGCCCAGTACTCCTGGCTCCAGACGGTTTTCCTGGAAGCTGTTTGCGCCTGAGCGGGTGCGGCGGTCAGAGTGACGATAAAGACGGCTGCGAAAAAGACGGGTGCGAGTAACGAGGTGGTGCGCTGCACGGCTCATACTAGCGCAACCCGATTGAAGGCGTGATACAAAGACACGATGATTCGCACAGTTGCGACATTGGTTGTGTTAGCCGGAATCAGCACGGCGTCGGCAGCGGAGCTCTCGCTGTTGAGCGCCGGTGCCGTCGAAGGCGGCCTCGTTCGGCTCATCGAGCAATTCCGGCAAACATCCGGTCACACCGTCCGCGTTCAATACGGCACGAGCCCCGAGCTTGCCGAGCGTCTTGCCGCCGCGCAATCCGCCGACGTCCTGATCGCGCCAGTCGCCGTCATGGACCGCGCAGTCGCCGATCGCAAAGCCGTTGGTAACACCAGGGTGACGGTGGGCCGCGTTGGCATCGGCGTGATCGTTCGCGAGGGCGCCAGGGTACCCGGCCTCGCTTCCCCCGACGTGTTGAAACGCGCTTTCCGTGAAGCCGGCGCCATCGTCTACAACAAGGGCTCGTCGGGACTGTATATAGAGAAGTTGCTGGCGCAGATGGGGATTGCCGAGCACGTCCGATCACGAACGGCGCAGGTCGCCGACGGCGAAGATGTGATGCGGCGCATCATCGACGGAAAGGGCGACGAGATCGGCCTTGCGGCGATCAGCGCCATCAAGATATTCAAATCAGACAAGTTTCGATACGTCGGCCCCCTGCCGGCCCCGATTCAGAATCACACGACGTATGACGCCGCCGTGATGACTGGCGCCCGTGAACCTCGTGCAGCTGCTGAGCTCGTGCGGTTCATCACGACGCCGGCGGCGCGCCGACTTTTTGTCGAGGCAGGTGTCGAGTGATTTGCCGGCAGTCGCAGTCGGTGTACCCTAATAGGGCTTTCCAGCTTCCGCACACGCGCCCGTAGCTCAGAGGATAGAGCATCGGCCTTCTAAGCCGAGGGTCGCAGGTTCAATTCCTGCCGGGCGCGCCACATTCACAAAGGTTTATTCCGGACACATAGGTAACGCTTTCGGGCCGAACGGATTCTCAATCGGTTCGAGCCGGCACGTCTCATCATCAAGAGATCCCAAATCGTACTGCATGAAGGAGACGAGCCAAATGCGCTCGCCGGCTTGCGTGACGCCAGGCAGCCGCAGTGGTCGCGCTACGACATTACGGAGTCGTCGCTACTGAGGTTCGTTATCAAGTTTTATCTTCGTCACAAACCGATCGACGAGCTGCCTGACACGCGTGGTGATACGAACGTCAAACCCACGCTTGGGCCCGGAAAAAATTCCGCCATCAGTCATTAGTACTACAGTACCGACCGCCAATTGTACCGGTCTGACCTGCTTTTCTCCGGCGCGATCGCCTCCCCAAGGCGCGAACAGCCCAAGGCCACCACCCGCTCGTGGGTCTTGCTGAAAGCGAGGCGCAAAGTATGTGTAGTCGTAGAGTTCAACCGTCAACGCAGCAACGCAACCGTCATCTGCTGCTGAACGTAACGCCATGATGTTCACATAGAGGGTGGGATGTGTCACGCCTTCGCCGACGGCAATCGATCGGTCAAGTAATGCGCGAGCCGCGGACGACCGTAATGATTCAGCGTCGAGTCCGCATTTTGTGGCATCGTCAGAAAGATCCTCGACTAACACGTTGATGCCTTGGATGTCTTTAAGAGGAGAGCCTTCACTGACTTGCCATAGCGCTTCACGTCCAGGCGGTTGTATCTCGGGAATACCCGAGAGTAAAACGGTCGCGACCGTAGCAGCAATGTAGCGCCCGACAATCATGGTCCCTCCCACAGTTCGCCGATCGCCAGAATCAGCGATCAGCGACGCTCCGAGAGAGCAATTTCATGCCCGTCGAGAACTCGCGAAATCCTTAATGATTGGTGGAAACGCGGCAACGAATAAGTCGCTGGCGCAGACTTTTCGGAGACGGAAGCATGACTTTTCTCTCGGCCACACTCCCGTCGCGTTTCACTTGAGTGATACGACGACCTTGCCTTTTGCGCGCCCTGCTTCGACATAGGCCATGGCCTCCCTGGTCGATGCGAAGGGGAAGACCCGATCCACAACGGGACGGATGAATCCAGCATCGATGAGTCGGGTGATCTCGCGCAACTGGCTCCCGTTGGCCTTCATGAAAAGGAACGAGAAGTCGACGCCGCGCCCACTCGCCTTTCGCCTGATTCCGGAACTCAGCACCCGCATGACCTGCTTCACGAACCAGGACGCGTTGATCTCCGTGCCGAATTCAGGATCAGGTGGTCCGGAGATGGAGATGAGCTTTCCACCTCGCTTGAGGACGCGCAGGGACTTTTCGAGCGTCTTGCCATCCTGGCTGTTCAGGACGACGTCGTACTCGCGCAAGACATCCTCGAAGTCCTGTGTCTTGTAGTCGATGACGACGTCCGCGCCCAGACTCTTCACGAACGCGACATTGGCCGTGCTCGTCGTCGTGGCAACCTTTGCGTCCAGATGCTTGGCCAACTGGACGGCAACAGTGCCTACGCCGCCGGAGCCGGCCTGAATGAAGACCTTCTGCCCCTTCTTCAGGTTGGCCCTCTCGACCAGTGCCTGCCACGCCGTCAAAGCCACCAGAGGAATGGAAGCGGCTTCTTCCATCGTGAGGCCCTTGGGCCTGAGCGCCAGAGAAGCCTCCCTGACAGGGACAAACTCAGCGAACGTACCGATGCGAAAGTCATCCGGCCGCGCATAGACCTCATCGCCAGGCTTGAACTGCCTCACGCGCGGGCCGACCTTGACGACCACGCCTGCGACGTCGTGGCCCAGGATGAGGGGCAGGCGATAGGGGAGGATGAGCTTGAACTCTCCGTCCCGGATCTTGGAGTCCAACAGGTTCACGCCAGCGGCATGGACCTCGACCAAAACCTCGTCATCGCGCAGTTCCGGCGCCGGCATGTCTGCCAACCGCAACGGGCGCTTTTTTCCATAGCGATCGACGACGAATGCTTTCATGATGTTTTCACGATCAGGATCGCGTCGAGCCGGAGATCTCTGCGAATCCCAGCATCCACCAGACCCTTTCGCCCTCGAGGAGCAGGAAAGAAAACGTGAAGCCCGTGATTGCCCTGACCACTCAACTCGGCTAGAATCTCGCGTCCATCTGCTGATACTGAACCAGAAAAATTTCAAAACAACCCATCAATACGAAACGGAAAGTTATCGTGCGAGTACGTTATGGAAATGGACCTGGGCGGATTCGCCGGATATGTCAGCAACAACGTTCTTCCGCAAGTGCGCGATCGCCGTTCTCAGAACCATGGCCGCTTTACTGCCAGAGCAGGCGCGACAACCTATTCGCCAGCATCAGTTGATCCTCTCCAAGCCAGCGGTGGATTCAATAGTGTTGTTGAGCTAGCCGCCGGTGGCTGTCGCCAGCAGGTGAATCGGGTGATTCGCCCGGCTCCATTCGACCGAAGCATATCGGAAAGCGCCTTGACCACCTTGTTGAAGGACGCGCAGCCGGGCGGGCGGCTCGCGTTGTTGCCTGCTGCAACCGCATTACTGACCACGCAGGCGTATCGCGCCTTTCGACTCAACCTGGCCTTGGCGGGGCTAACGTTTGCCGACGAAGAGACGGTGACGTTGAATTTCTCCGTGTCATTGTCCTTCGTCTTTGAGGCCGTTCAGCTTCCCGGGGTTCCGGTAGAGACAGTCAACCAATTTTGGGATCCAGCTTGGGTCATGCGGTCAGTCCGCGCGGCTGCAGTCCCGGCGTTTGCTCCAGGGAGGGTGGCGCCTCTGATGTCACGCCACCCGGATCGCACCGCTCCGATAGCAGCGGGACTGCCCCATAAAGGTGGACCTCATTTCGAGCCCCCACCGGAAAACCCGCCCGTGCCGGACGAACAGGACTTGCAGGGCATATTCATCGCCAGCTTCTCCGCACAGCTTCACGCACCATTGATCCATCGGGACGAAGCGAGCCGCTGCACGACGCGAGTGTTTGCTGACCTGCGCCGCGCGACGTGGACCGAATCTTTGCCACCACGGCCAGCGGCCGGCCAGCCGTCAAACGATGCCCTCCTGGTGTACGACAGCTGTTTCTCCAACTGGATACGCGAAGCTTTGTGGCTATTGCACGCGCCACTAGATCTTCCACTGTCACCCACGCTGTCCCTCGTAGGATCCAATCCCAGCGGCGTGGCCGTTCCGGAGGTCACCGACTTCGCGGTCCGGGCCTTCGCTGTATTTGACTCGTCCGGCTTCGAGCCTGCACTGGCCGTAGCCTTCGACGTGGTGCCCGGCTGCCACGGGATTATCGAAGACGTGCGTCATTTCATTGGACCCAATCCGTACGGAGTGGTCAGCGATGAGTTCGTTGTCGACAGCGTGTTTCGCCATCACTGGAACCGTGGCGGTTTCGACCGACGCGTGGAACTGCAAGCCCCAATCCAGGTGATGGTAGCCCGTAACGGTAACCAGCAATTGGAAGACGCCGTCGCGTTCGGGCATCAGGACCTGCTGACACTCGATCATGCCGCCATCACCACTGATTCCAACATGCGCACCGATTGCATCGTTTTCGGTGGGCAAGCTCAGGCGGTTGCGACATCCGTTCGGCTGGTTGCGGATGGCCAGACGTTTGACGCCAGCCAGGTTGATCTCGGCCCCGCGCAACCTATCCGATGGGGAGTAAACGGGATTGTTGAACCGACCTCCGCGTTGGCCGGGGATCCCGCGATCCGGAACTTCCAGATCGCAGCGCTAAGAGATGGTGGACAGCCGATCTCGGAGCCGTTCGCGTTTGTGACCTCGCCCAGTTCGCCGGCGCTCACGTACGCGCGCATTGAAGGTGTCAGCAAGTATGTCCTCTTCCTGGGAAATCTGCCGGCCGCTCTCGACTGACGGGAGGAAGCCATGGAAAACGCGAATGACCACAAACTGCACGAGCAGTTCGCAGCCGCCAAAGCATGCCTCAAACGCATGTGCCCTCCAGATGAGATTACTCGGCGGACGGGAGTTGCCTCTTCGACAGTTCGTGCCCTCGCGGATTACCGGGCTTACCTATCCGACCTGGAACGCGAGGCCAAAAGTGTGAGTGGCTGTGGTGGACTTCGGGGCCAGCTAGCCGACCGCGCTTTCGCAGCGGAGGGTCAGGTGCGGGTGCTGCTCGCAGAAGGGCTCAACTCCCTTAACGACTTGAGAGACAGCGGTGTGCTCCACACCAGCTTGGCGTTGTTCGCTGAAGCGCTAGACGACCACGCGATCGATTTTCGAACAGCAGCTAAAGAGTCTGTGACTCAAGCACAACGGTATCTCCAGCTGCCAGAAGCATTCGCCAACGAAGCGCTCAAGGTCATTGAGCGTCGTGCTGTCCCACCCCGTTACGAGAAAGAGTCAGATACGCTCGTGTTTAAGGGTGGCGTTGGGAACGAATTAACTGAAAACAGGATTCGTCTAGCGCCTCGGGCCGGCGACATGGGGAGAATTGGCTTAGAACATTTCTTTGGCGGCGCTGGGAGGATCAGTATTCAGCCGGCACCTCCTGGCGCGCAGCCGGGCGACTGTCACCACGGTGCGGGTCAAATTGGACCGCTTCGGAGTGTCGATGCGTACGCTGGAATGGTCGCGACCCTCGCCTCAACTCGCGAAGCGATGTATCGCCACGCTCGGAAGGTGAGTCAATACGGCCATGGAACCATGCTACAAGCTGAGGAGCCCGTGACGGCCCTTCTTGTGGTAGCGGGGATTGGGCTTACGATATTTACCGTAACGGTGGTCGCTTCCGCTGTCTCCTTAGTCACAGGCGGCGGCCTCGGTCCCACTTTTACCGTAGGTGGCATGTCGTTCCCTATCGCACTTGCCTTTGGTGGAGCCGCGGGTGTGGCAGGCGTGTTGGCAGGGGTAATCGTACTTTTCCTCCTCTTCGTTTAATACTGATGCGTGAGGAGTCGATGCTTTCAACTGCAGTGACCGGCGAGTTGAAGCGGATGATCACGACTGCTCGCGGCCTCGAGGTGGCCGGTCTCTTGCTGGAAAACTCTGCGGGCGAACAGCGTATCCAGCGGGCACCGAACCTGCAAAGCGAGCCTGGACACGTTGAAATACCTCGCTGGTGGCTCGATAGAATGCTTGGGCGCCAGGATTGCGCGGGGTTCCGGCCTATCGCTTTCTTCCACACTCACGTGTTGTCATTGGAACTAAGCGAAACTGATCGCGCATCGCTCGACAATGCGGTGCTTCCATGGATCGTGCTGATGGTGAACGATGGACAGATCAAATGGGCGGTCTATGATTGCCCTTCGAGATGATCCAGTAGGTTGCCCGGCTAACGCACCACGTCCGAACTCCACGACGTGACACGCCTTCCAAGGCATGCCCGCTCCTGCAGAAGGGGCAAAGTGTCGCCACAAAATTCAATTCCAATGCCATGGGGAATATTCCCGGTGAGGTGAGTTTTCCCCCAGCTTCGGGCCGACGCTCGCCATACCTGCCCTCAAAACACGCCTGATTCGAGAGCCCCTCTGGCGCTCTCGTTGCAGTCGCACAAGCATGCCGCGCCGCGTTCTGCTGCTGTTTCCGCAACTGAACAACATGGTGTTTTTCGGCGTCTACGAGCCACTCGTGCTGGAGATCTTCTCCGCCATCGCCAAGGAAGAGGGGAATGAGGTCGAGCTCGTGGACCTGCGACTGGAGCCGCGCGGTTGCGAGCGCCTCGCGAAAAGCGGCTATGTGCCGGACATCATCGGACTCACTACTCACGGGTTCGCTGAAGTTCCCATCGTGAACCGCATCGCCCGCACGTGCAAGACGCTCTGGCCCGATGCCGCCGTGATCATCGGTGGAGGTCAGGCGACGGTCAGCCCCGACCTTTTCGATCCGAAGCTCGTCGACGTGATCGTCCGCGGCCCCGGAGAACGCGTCTGGAGAGATCTATGCCGCACGGGCGTGATTCCAGGTTCCGTCCGCATTGTCCAGGACCCTGCTCCTCCGCGCGTCTACACTTACCCGTTACCGGACCGCAAGATCACGGCGAAGTACCGCAAACATTACAAGACGAGAATCCCGCACCATACCGGGCGGCCCTGGGGCAATGGCGGCCGAACCGGCTTCACGCTCCTGACACAGGGGTGCCCGTTCCGATGCAGTTTCTGCGTCATCTGGCACGCCAATCTCGGTCTCTATCGGAAGAGGCCCATTCCCGAGATCGTCGCTGATTTACAGAGCATGGAGGAATCGTACGTGTACCTCGGCGATGACAACACCTTCGCCGACGCGAACTACGCCGGACAGCTGGCCGATGCGATCCACCAGGCGGGCATCAAGAAGGAGCTTTCGAGTTATTGCCGGGTTGACCACATTTGCAAGCACCCCGAACTTCTGCAGAAATGGTATGACATCGGCCTTCGGTACCTGGTCCTTGGAATCGAAGCCGTCAGCACAGACAAGCTCGCACTGTTCAACAAGAAGACAGACATGGAACAGAACGAGCACGCCATCGAGATACTGCGGCGGATTGGCATCTTCGTCATTCCTCACATCCTCATCTCGCCGGAGATGAAGCCACAAGACTTCGATGATATCTCGCAGTTCATCGAGGACTACGAATTCGAATATCCCGTCGCGATTCCCCTGACGCCGCTGCCTGGTACTGAGGATTTCGAGAAGTACAAAGCCGCCGGCAGAATTATCACGGAGAAGCTCGACTTCTATACGTTCATGTACAACGTTGTGCAGCCGACATGGATGAGCCCACGCGAGTACGATCGCCTCTACGATCGATTGGTCCTCCGCATGTGGTCGTGGTCGAGATTCCGCCGTGGCAAATGCGGCAAGACGTCATTCCGGGCGTTCCTGAAGTGGTGGGTCTTCGTCCGGGTTCTGGTCCTCAAGCTGCGGTGGCGTCGGAGAGAGATTTACCGCGCGGCCGAAGAGCGGGACCAACTCCTAGTGTCGGCTAAATATTTAGGATTTGAAAAATCGGCCTTCTAAGCCGAGGGTCGCAGGTTCAAGGTTCGGGTTTCCGTCCCCCTCCTTCATTCCGGAATGTACCTCGCTCTCGCGCCTAACATCGCTATTGGCACAGACTTCGAGTCTGCCACCAGAGCGCGCGACATTATTGCCCGTCTTTGATCGCGAACGTGACGAGCAAGTTGTCAGCGCGGCTCAGGTAATGCGGTGCCCCGCCCGCTGCGACGGTCACGAACTGCCGTCCGTTCGCCCGATACGTCATCGGGGCGGCATTGACGCCGCCGGTCGTCCAGAAGCGGAACATTTCGATGCCTGTCGACGCTGCGAGCGCGACGACCGATCCGGCGAGTGGATAGCCCTCGCCGTAGAAGAGGACATCTCCCGCGGTCACTAACGCGCCGCCGACGAGCGGCCAGCGCGTCTTCCTCTGCCAGCGGACCGTCCCGGCGTTGACGTCGATGGCGGTCACGGTGCCACCTATCTGGGTCACGACCGGAATCGGCAGGCCACCAAGGTTGAGAGTTCCCGGTGTCGGCGAGAATTCGCCGAAAGGGACAAACAGAAAGGGAGCGATCACGCCTGAGATAAACGCCAGACCCAGGTCAGGATGGTACGCGACGGGTGACCACTCTGCTCCGCCGAAGATGCCGGGGGCAACCGGCCGGAAGTTCCACGACGGCGGCGTGAAGATCGATTCAACCTGTGCGCCGGTGCTCGGATCAGGAACCATCGCGCCCGGCTCCTTCACCGGAACGAACTGCAGGCCGGCCGGGCACACGGGTTGCGTGGGCGACGTGATCTCGGGCGAACCGTCGAACGCGGTGAATGTAGACGCTGGCACCGGGGTCTCTGGACAAGCAAAAAGTGGAACGCCAGTGTCGCGGTCGAGAATGTAAAAAAACCCGGTCTTGCTCGCCTCCGCAACCGCCCGCCGCCCGTGGACTTCGATGAGCAGCGGTGGGCTCGCCGGATCGTAGTCCCAGAGGTCGTGATGCACCTGCTGGTAATGCCAGATGCGGCGGCCGGTCCTGACGTCTACCGCCACGATCGAATCGGTAAATAAATTGTTTCCGGCGCGATGGGTGCCGTCCAGATTCGGCGACGGGTTGGCGACAGTGAAAAAGAGCCGCCCGCTTTTCGGCTCGTAGGCTGGCGTCATCCACACGGCGCCTCCACCTCTCGAGTACGCATCCGCGAACGGGCCCTGCACGGCCTTCGGCCATGTCTCGCCGCCGAACTCTCCTGGCGCGGGGACGGTGAAAAAACGCCAGAGCTGCTGACCGGTGAGCGCATCGAACGCGGTCAGGGATCCGCGCGCCTCGAACTCACCTCCCGAGCTTCCGACAATGACGACGTCCTTGCCGCCAGTGGCGCCCCCGGGAGGGATCTCGTCCCTCGAGATGAAGAGCGGCGCCATGGTCAAGCTGACCCCAAGTGTGTTGTCGCCGACGGTGACCGCACCGGGAGCCTCGCCGTCGGTGAAGCCTGTCGCGGTCGTACCGTCGGTCGCGGAGAACGCCCAAAGCCTGGCATCGGGGGTGGCGACGTATACGCGGGGCTCGCCCAGCCCGACGCGGCCGAACGCGACACCACGGTTAGTCATCGAGCAGCACAGTTTGAGAGGCTCCCGCAACGCGGGCTCGGCCGTCCAGAGCACCTTGCCGCTCGCACCGTCGAGTGCGAGCACGCGGCCGCGCGGCGAGGTCACGAACATCAGCGCGTCCACTTCGGGCAGCCCGGCCTCGCGGCCGCGAATGACAAGCGGCGTCGTCTGCAACGAGACGTCGCCCGCGCCGGCGTCCGGAATCGCGACCGTCCATGCGACGGCCAGCCCGGCGACGTTGCTCGTATTGATCTCTCGTAGCAGCGAAAAATGCTGGTTATGGAAGCCGCCGCCGTAAGTTGACCAATCTGCTCGTGCGCCGGCGGGCGCCTCGGCGGCAAGCGATACTGCCAGGAACAGGGCGATGGAAGCTGCCGCCGCTCGGGATGCGATCGGTAAGAAGCGCGTCATAGATTGCTCTCCGGGCCTACGGCATTCTGAAAACCTTGCCGCCCTTCATCACGAACATCACGTTCTCCAAGGCTCGGATGTCGGCCAGAGGGTTCCCTGCCACCGCGACGATATCGGCTTCGTAACCTGGCTCGATCGTTCCAATCGCCTTGCCGAGGTTCAACGACTCAGCCGAGACAGACGTCGCACTCACAATCGCGTCCATCGGCTTCTGGCCGCCGTCTCTGACCCGCACGATGATCTCGCGCGCATTGTGACCGTGCGCGCCGGCTACGGCGTCGGTACCGACTGGTATCCTCAGACCGGCAGCGAGCGCGTTTCTGAAGATCGCGGGCAGAGTTGGAACGACCTGTTCCATGAAAGCAAATCCAGCCGCGGTGTAGTTTCCAGTCCCGACGTACTGATCCTTGTGCTCGATGTAATTCTGCAGAACGACGCCAATGTTGGGATCGAAGTAGACGTTGGCGTCCTTCATCGCTTTGATCGCCGCGGCGTCGGCGTACATGCCGTGTTCGATCTCGCTGCAGCCGGCGTTGACCGACGCGATGATTGATTGGGAATCGTGCGCGTGAACGAGCGAGCGGAGGCCCTGTGCCTTCGCCTCGCCGCACACAGCAGCGATTTGTTCCACGCTCACGTTCATCTTTCCGCCCTCGCGGACGCTGGCAGAGGCGAACAGCTTGATGACGTCGGCGCCGTTCTGCTTGTCCTG
>Ga0065715_10089107_pt1 | contig 14275 bp, 10 predicted proteins | sample MisBulReplicate1_FD_59102 | JGI IMG/M metagenome (GOLD analysis project Ga0065715, IMG submission 59102) | Miscanthus rhizosphere microbial communities from Kellogg Biological Station, MSU, sample Bulk Soil Replicate 1 : eDNA_1 v2 (version 2) | ecosystem: Host-associated > Plants > Roots >...
GTCGCGATGATCTTCATCCCGTTCCTCGGTTATTTCTTATTGAAGCCGAAGATCGAACCTCCGCTGGAAGAACGGCGCAAACATGGGTTCCCGGCGTTCTATTACAGGGTCGGCCAATGGGCGATTAATCACCGCTGGCTGGTGCTGGCCGGTTCCCTCGTTCTACTCGCAGGTGGCGGACTGATTGGCAGTCGCCTGAAAACCGACTTTTTCCCGAAGGACCTTTCATACCTCTCATACCTGGACGTCTGGCTGCCTGAAGATGCGCCGTTGTCGGCGACCAATGAAGCCGCCCGCGAAGCTGAGCAAGTGGTGCGCGAGGTGACTGAAGAGTACGGCAAGGAGCACGCTGAAAAAGATGGCAAGCCACGCGAAGTGCTCAAATCGTTGACGACCTTCGTTGGGGGTGGTGGTCCACGCTTCTGGTTCTCAGTGTCGCCTGAACTGCAACAGCTTAACTACGCACAGGTGATCATTGAGGTGAACGACAAGCATGACACCAACCACTTGATCGGAGCTATCCAGAACGCGCTGGACGAGAGGATTCCGGGTGCGCGCATCGACGTGCGGCAGCTCGATACCGGCAAGCCTATTACTATGCCGGTTGAAATTCGCATCTCCGGCAGCGACATGACCGCGCTGCGCCAGGAAGCAGAGAAGGTGAAAACGATTCTGCGCGCGACTCCTTACGCCGAGCGCGTCCGCGACGACTGGGGCGAGGAGAACTTCACCGTCAAACTTCAAACCGACTCGGACCGCGCAAACGTGGCTGGAATTACTAACCAGGACGTGGCTGCTGCCTCGGCGACGGGTATCAACGGCAGTAAGGTGACAGTGCTGCGAGAAGGCGATAAGCAGATCCCGATCGTGGCCCGAATGCGAATGGAAGAACGAGCGCAACTGACTGATGTGCAGAACCTGTACGTCTATTCCATGCAGGGAGACCAGAAGGTGCCGCTCCGGCAGGTCTCGTCGATCGAATACGGAATGCAGACCGAGAAGGTGCGCCGGCGTAATCAATACCGCACGATCACCGTTTCCTGTATGGCCCAACCCGGTCACCTGCCATCCGAGATCGTGAATGCGGCCCGCCCGCAGTTGACAGCATTTGCCGCTCAGCTCCCCTCGGGCTACCGAATGGATTTCGGTGGGTCGGAAGAGGAGCAGGTCAAAGGTTTCAAGAATCAGACAGTCGTGCTGATTATCTCGTTGGTCGCGATCTATCTGAGCCTGGTCTATCAGTTCAAGAATGCAATCAAGCCCTTCGTCGTCTTCGCGGCCGTGCCTTACGGAGTCGTTGGTGGGCTCGTTGCACTCTGGATCATGGATACAGCGTTCGGTTTCATGGCCTTTCTGGGAGTCATCAGCCTCGTCGGATTGATCGTGAGTCACATCATCGTGCTCTTCGACTTCATTGAAGAGAAGCACGCGGAAGGCGAGCCATTGAAGGAGGCGGTGTTGGATGCCGGCATTATGCGACTGCGTCCTGTGATGATCACCGTGCTCGCGCTCGTATTTGCACTCGTGCCGCTGGCGATGCACGGCGGACCACTATGGGAGCCGATGTGTTATGCGCAGATGGGTGGGATGATGGTAGCGACCTTCATCACGTTGCTGTTAGTGCCGGTGATTTATTCGATCTTCGTGCTCGATCTCAAACTCATTAAGTGGGACACCACGCATCATGAGAAGGAGAGCGTACCGGAAGCAATAGCACCGCCGGCCGCGGGCGGAGAGGCAACAGCGTGAGGTGAAAATGGCAAGGTACCAGCGTCAAAGTGTGCGGTTCATGCTCCTAACGTTTGCGGGGCTCATCCTGGCGATGTCTACAGCAGTTGAGCCTTTGCAAGCGCAGCAGAAGCGAGACGCACAACTCGAGCGGGCAGCTACCGAGTACAAGTCCAACCTCGAACAACTGCTCAATCTCTATGAAGGCGAGTCGAAGGGAACGGAAGAGCGGCTCGGGAAATTGAGAGGGTTATTAGCGGAGGGACTCGTCACGCGGGGCGAGGTGCAGGCAGCGGAAGATGCTGCGGCCCGAACGCGAGAGAAAGTTGCCGAAGCGCAGGCGCAATTGAAGAGCGCGGACATGGCTATCGCCGAAGCTCTCGTTGAGGTGGAGGCAGAAGAGTCCAAGCCAAACCCGAGACGGAGTTCGGCGCCCCGCGCTCCGATCACGCTGGTCCGCACAACGGCTTACATCCGCTTCGGTGGTGTGGGTGTGTGGTCGCTATCCGGCGCAACCGGCATCAAGCAATTCTTCGCTCGGCGATTCGGCCGCGCACTGCCGATCGATGCGTTCGGGCAGTCAGCGCTACACGATCGCTGGGGCTACGACCATCGGAACGCCATGGACGTAGGAGTCAATCCCGACAGCAACGAAGGACAAACATTGATGGAATATCTGCGCGCCAATGGCATTCCATTCACCGCTTTCCACTTCGCAGTGCCGGGTGTAGCCACAGGACCGCACATTCACATTGGGCTGCCTTCGCACAGAATTGCACCAAGATGGATAGCGGCGAACTCTGGCCACATATCAAGTCAGTGAGTAGGAGGCTTTATGGATGCAGGCATATCAAACGGCGTGGCGGCAATCATGGGTGCATTGGTCGGAGGGCTCGCGTCATTAACGAGCGCATGGGTAAGTGAACGAACTCGACATAAGCGAGATCTGTTACAACGGGAAATCACCAAGCGGGAGACTACCTATTCCGACTTCATCGACCACGCCTCGAAACTTTACGTCACGTCGGCCACCCACAACCTTAAGGATGATGATGTGAACCTGCAAAGAGAGCTGGAAGGGGCGGTGTCGCTTTACGGAATCGCCAGCCGCATTCGATTGTTTGCTTCGGACCGAGTCATCAAGGAAGCAGAAGCAGTGCTCGACCTGATTCTCATCCAGTTTGGAGCTGAAAACATCTCCGTCGAAGAGCTCCGTGAAAAGAAGCTCAATGAGAGAGATCCGCTGAAGACGTTCAGCGTTAGTTGCAGGCGCGAACTCCAGGACCTGCAAAGAGTGATATAGGTTTCCACTGATCCGAGAGGCTCAACATCATGCCGGAGAAAAAAGCACAAATCATACTTGAAGTCGCGGAAGCGATTGGCAATCAACTCGAGATGCCTGAATTACTCGCCTCTTTGAGTGAAGTGCTCAAGCCAATAGCTCATTTCGACGCGATCGCGATCGTGATACTCGAAGGCGAGACGGTGACCTCTTATTGGGCCCACGTTGAAGGCGTCTCTCGGCAGCCTGGAGAGTCCGTTGAGAGCTTTGTGGATCGTTACGCATCAAGCCTGAAGGTTGATCCCCCACCAATGAAGCTGGCAGTCAGCCATCATCCGATCAGCGAGATCATGAAATCCGGTGTTCCGTATGTAGTTTCGGACCTGGAGAGCCACAGGCCTTTTAATAGTGACGAGCCTTTGTTCAAAGTGGGATTCCGCAGCTACATCGATTTGCCGCTGCGGAAACAGGATCGGCTGATTGGTACGATCAAGTTTTTGTCTAAGGAAAAAGGCAGCTACACAGATATGCAGCTCCATTTGTTGCAGGATATTGCCAACATTGTAGCTATCGCGGTCTCGAATGCATTGGCCTATGAAGAGATCAAATCCCTTAAAGAACAACTGTTACTGGAGAACCGCGTGCTTCAGGAAGAGATTGTTCAGCGATCAATTTATGAAGAGATAGTCGGGTCATCGAGCTCACTTCAGAAGGTACTTGCGGCGATCGATAAGGTTGCGCGGACTGATTCGACCGTGCTGATTACCGGTGAGACGGGAACGGGTAAAGAGCTGGTGGCGCACGCGATTCATCGCCGGTCGCCACGTTCGAATCGTGGGTTGGTGAAAGTCAATTGCGCGGCGCTGCCGGCAGAGTTGATAGCGAGCGAATTGTTCGGTCATGAGAAGGGCGCTTTCACCGGCGCAATGCAACAACGCATTGGCCGCTTCGAGGCGGCGAACGGCGGCACGATCTTTCTCGACGAAATCGCGGAACTGAGTCCGGAGATTCAAGTGTCGCTGTTGCGCGTCTTGCAGGAGAAGGAGTTTGAGCGCGTGGGCGGCAACCGCACGATCAAAACGGACGTGCGCGTGATCGCGGCTACAAACAAAGATCTGTGGCGGGAAGTAAGCGAGGGTAGGTTCCGCATGGACCTGTTTTATCGGCTAAATGTTTTTCCGGTGCACGTACCATCGTTGCGTGAACGTGTGAACGACATTCCGGTGCTGGTGGATTATTTTGCGGCCCGCCTTGCCGGGCGAACTGGAAAGAAGATCACCCAGATCGAACGGCAGTCGCTCTGTGCGATGCAGCAGTATTCGTGGCCCGGCAACATCCGCGAATTGCAGAACGTGATTGAACGCTGCGTGATTTTGGCTGACAGTGAAGTTTTGCGCGTTGAGCCCGGTATGCTGATGCCAGGAGCGCAATCGATGGCGACAGCGGCCATTGCGACCTGCTGCGGATCCGATCCGGATCGAAGAGCTCAAATCGAAGCGGTGCTGCGGGAGACGCGTGGCAAAGTTTATGGACCACGCGGCGCTGCCGCCCGGCTCGGCTTGCCTGCAACAACGCTCGACTCGCAAATCCGCGCTCTTGGTATCAACAAGCATCAATTCAAGTAAACCTCATAATCCCACGAGAACCTCGTGGAACCATGAACACACTTCGTCGGCTACGGCCGATTTTTAATGGTGTTCGCTGGCATGTCTGTTGCTTTTCACGGTGTGGAAGAGGAGCATTTAAATGGAGAGCAAAAAGATAAGAATCTTGCTGATCGCATTTGTGATCACACTCGCTGCTTCGGGTCTCGCGGTGGGCCAGGAGAGCGTTGCGATAAGTGTGTCGCCAAGCGACCTCGCAGCGCTTGAGACTGGCGGCCTTGCTGACGGACAAAAAGTGATAGTCGAAGGCATCGTCATGAGCCGGAATGACGAATCATTTACCATCCGTGACGCAAAAGGAACCGAAACCGTTGTCGTCATGACTGGCAAAACCGTCGTCACGATAGAGCGCAGTGGGATTCAAAGTGACAGGTCATCTACGGGGGATTATATCCGTTGCGGTGTTAGATTGAAGGTGGAGGGCCGGCCTGATAGTGATGGTCAACTTGTAGCGAAGAACATCACGATTGAATCGGAGCTGCAAAGAGGTAAAGCAGTCGAATCACGCCGAGATGGATGCAACCGATAGCGAATGATCGCGACTGTTACTCACAGCTTTCGCCTTTAGGAACTGAAGAACGGTTATAAAAGACAATCGCAAATACAACCGCCACTAACAGAGAAACAAATGGATCACCATACATAGCCTTCACCCTTCGTTCGAGAAGGGCAACAAGTGTTCCAGCAAAAACTTCAGAATTTGCGCGTGCTTAAACAAGCAGGAGTTCGGGTTTCCACGAAAATGCCTCGTGAGATCGTGTTTATCTGCGGCTCATTACTGATCACAACCCTTCCCGAAAGAGCGTCTCTCGCAACTCCAAAGATGTAACTAACGCCGCCGATTTTGCCGAACGGCTCACACTTTCGGAATTGTCGGTAAATGAAACCAGGCGGAAAATCGCTGCCAGTTAACCGGCGGAATTGAAACCCTTTATTGATTTACAAAGGAGAGACGTCATGGTTGCAGAAACAGGAACACAGCAAGTATCCAACAACTTCCTCGATCCGAGAGTGAAATGCGCGCAGGCTCAGGAATTTGACCTGCAACTTTCGGCGCTCATTATCGGTCAGGAGAATGCGGTCCGCAGTATGGGCAGTTTGTATCAACTGTTCCTGGCGGGAATGAATCAAAGCAACAAACCGGTGGGCGCGTTGCTGTTTCTAGGACCTACTGGCTCTGGAAAAACACGCGTCGTTGAAGCCGCTGCGCATATTCTTTTTGGTGATCCTGATGCGTTGATCAAAGTGAATTGCGCAGAGTTTCAGCATTCACACGAGATCGCCAAGCTCGTCGGCTCGCCTCCGGGGTACCTGGGCCATCGGGAAACGTCACCAATGTTGACTCAAGAGAATCTCGATCGCTTCCACACTGAAGACACCAAGCTCTCGATCGTGCTCTTTGACGAGATTGAGAAGGCATCGGATTCATTATGGAAGTTGCTGCTCGGCATCCTCGATAAAGCAACATTGACCCTGGGTGACAACCGCCGAGTCGATTTTTCCCGGTCGTTAATCATTATGACGTCGAATCTGGGCGCCCGGGAGATGTCCGAACTGATGAAACACCGCATTGGTTTTGCCGGAGCCGGCCAACTGAATAACTCAGCTGACAGCCAGGCTGATATCGACCAAAAAATCGAACGCACGGCTGTTCAAGCGGCCAGCCGGAATTTCTCCCCTGAGTTCATGAACCGGATCGATAAAGTAGTCGTCTTCCACTCATTGAACCAGAGACATCTCCGGGAAATTCTCGATCTTGAACTTCGAGCCTTACAAGGACGGATCATGCGTTCAGCTCGAACTACGTTTTTCTTTAGCTGCTCTGATTCGGTGAAGGATCTATTGCTGCGAGAGGGTATGGACAGCAGATATGGTGCACGCCACTTAAAGCGCTCGATCGAACGACTGCTCGTCATGCCGCTGTCAAATCTGGTGGCGAGCGGCCAGATATCTTTCGGTGACTCGGTTGACGTCGATATGGACCACAATGGGTCCGACGTTTCGTTCGCGAGGCGTTCGTGGCAGACTCCGATCGACGATTCGTTTCTCGCCGAACATTCGGTAGAAGAATTTGGCACGTCTTTGCAGGCCGCAGCTTAATGAGGAATTCAGTTGCTGCTGCGAGTATGGCGTCGGTTAAATTCTTCTCTTCGCCGCCCCTATGTTCTCTCTGCCTCTGTGGTAGTTCCCGAAGCAATCATTAACCACGGAGGTACAGAGAACACAGGGGGGTGTAGCTTTCCGGTTCAGCTATTTCGCTAACAGTTAATGCGGCAACACGTTAGTCGTAATTTGCTCGCGCGCGCTAGCGGTAGGGCAAACGCTTGAAAAATCCTTGTTACATTTTGCTATTGAAGCCGAAGAGAACATGGGTGAACTGGCCCCGCATTGCTACCGCGCTTGAACCAACAATGCATGGATTGTCATACATGACATGCAGTTCCACTAACTAACATCCTTAAATCGGTTGCAGCCGTACAGGACCAAGTCTCTTTTCGAGCCTTTGACATCGATTTTTCATCACTTTGCAGAGACCCGAGTGACGAATGGCTGACATTTTTTGCCAGGGACACGGATTACGCAGATTTTCATTGATTCGATGAAACGTTTTTTGCCTTTCCCGCATATGAGATTTAGAAACTCAATATCCGTAATGGATAGGAGCGTCAAATATTGAGCTTCCGTGGCTTTTGTTAATTGCGAGATAAGTTATTGTTTGTCTCAAAGAATTTGTTGACATTGCTGACTGTCTCGAATATCGTTCGCGAGCTTTCTTAACGCGCCTGAGCCCTGCGTCTTCGCAACGCTCTATCCGCTCAGGCAACTACCGTTATTCGCCGAGCACCATCAGACACGTCAACCGGGCTGGTTCGTGGTTACAACTACGAATCGCGAGATCTTCCCAACAACGCATCAGTAAGGAGACCCTTCCCCCATGGGTATGAATTACGAAAGATACTTAAAACCTTTACTCATCGTTCTCTTTGTTTTCAGCTTACAGCATACCGCAACAGCTCAGACCTCCTTAACCATCGAACCACCCTTACCATCGCGAATGATGGTAGGCGATGAGGTGACCGTTAAGGTGAAAGTTAGTCCGGCGCCGAATCCTGCTATACCGATCGATCAGATTCAGTGGAGCCTCGAAGGATGTCTGGAGATCAAGACGAAGAGCGACGCCGAAGGCGGAGGAGTCTACAGCTTTACATTTAAGGCCACTAAGCCATGTGATACCGTTCAGCTTTCAGTAAAAGTGAGGGACCTTGAACAGAAGTTCACGCTTGCCGTCGTTCCGCTCATAAACAAAGACACGCTCAGTCTTTCTCCCGCGCCGGTCGCGAATCCGCCAATGAAAATCACCCAGCAAAGTGAAAAAACGGTCAAACTGAAATTGAAGGACAACACCCCAATTCCCAGCGGAGCGTTAAAGGCTGCCACTGACTCTCAAGACACCGTCCTCGCTTCGCTAGCGAACGCCAACCTTGTTCTTACAGGACGAAAACCAGGAACTGCCAAAATCACCATCTCGGCGTTCGACAAAGACGTGGTGTCGTTTGACGTGCAGGTGGTTGAGGCAGTGCAGGAGATCAAAGCAACTGACCTAACGTTCACAAATGGTGACGCTGCGAAAGCGTTGAGCGATTTGGGTATTGAGCTTGTTGGAAAAGAAGGAACGGTATGGAAAAAGGAGGATGCCACTTCGAGGCTTAACTTCTTCGCACTCAGGCCGTCGGTCGCAAAGCTTAGTGCTGACGGAAAGAACCTTGAGATCGTTGATGCTGGTGATGCTCAATTGCAGATGACAGCCAAGGACAACCCCAGTAACTCTAAAGTAATTAACATTACTGTCCGCCCCAAGGCTTCTCATATTACTTTCAGCACCGGAAATCTTACCGTACTCGAGGGCGCGCCATCGGTGAGAGTTACTGCTACCGTAAAAGACTCAGCCGCCCGATTGGTGCCGAATGCCGTCGTCAAGTTCGACTGTCAAGGACAGAATTGCCACGACATAGTCGGTATCACACCTCTCCAGGACAACACTGTCGAGATTAAAGGAAAAAAAGCTGGCACCGTACTTATTACAGCAGTGGTTGAAGGACAAGCAGACGTTAAACAAGAGACGCTGACCGTTGATGTGATTGGCTCAGGCCAAATCACGACTTTCAAACCTTTGGTAATTCGACTAGATATGATCGACGACCAGGCTGCCAGGGACCTTTTCGGAAGAAAAGCAAACGACGAGTACTACATCGCAAAAGTCCAATTGTTCAATAACCTCAAGAAGACTGATTCTGAATTCTTTGGGGATTCAATCCTTGTATACAGCGAGTCACTTCAAGTGCGGGTTGCCTTGGAAGTTAAATGCCGACCAAATGATGGCATCAGCCGCTGCACCAATAACATCGGCCGCTGGATACCTGTTAGTACGGAAATGATCGAGGCCAGCTTCCTGGACCACTTCAATTTGTCTCCTCCCCTTTCTCAGACAGAGCCACAATCTACGGAAAATCCGAAATGCATCCCGCAGGCACCCAAGGGTTTTGTTGGTCTGTATAGACCCTACTCATTCGATACGATCGCTGTTACGCATGATCGGCGAGATGAACGGAGCGCACGTAGTCGAATCCTGACAGTTCTCAACGGGGCCATAAGCTTTACGTCCTTCATCACCGCTATTGCCGTTCCGGGACCCGGCAGCGACCTTCCTTTGGGATTGGATAAGTCAAACAACCTCTTGATACCGAGTTTTGAAAAGCTTTTTCCCAGCATGAAGGAAGTTCAGAGACAGAACATTCTCACTATGGTGATGCGAAACCTCGAGGAAATTCCTTTTGGAGGAAACCTGGAAAGAAAGATCTTTTTTCCAAAAGGTGCTCTTGAGGGGCTTTGGCCGGGACACCGCGTCAGAATTTCGGGAGTAAGTACTTTCGATGCCTGTGCGGAAGTGGCAATAGTGAAAAAGGTAAACCAGTAGTGATGGATATGCTACTTAGGGAACAGACATTTCGCCGTGGGTTAATTCACTGTGAGCCTTATTTAATGTTGGCAGGATTTTTATTCAAGGAGAATTGATGTCATGGACCTCCAAACACTCTTGCCCGTGATTTCAGCGACTGGATTCGGAGTCCAGCAGTTTTTGCAGGTGGTCGGCGATCCTTTTGCATCGATTCTGATTGCTTCATTAAAGAACAGCAGATTCGGAATGGTCCAGCCGGATGGATCCAAAATGCTTCCAAAAGGCATCTCGGATGTTGATGCGAAGAAGGCATTGCTGGGTGCCATTTCCATTTTGCTCGGAATTGCACTTGCGCTGTCATTGGATACCGTCAGAATTCTTCTCGCACTTGGAATTAAGTCTCGATGGGACGTGTTCATTACCGGACTTACGATAAGTGCCGGCACCGAGGGCGCAAATTCGGTGATGAAGTTGGTGCAGTATGTAAAGGATGCTGTTAAGACTAAGACTGCCCCGAGTGTTGCGCTGAACTCTCCGGTGCCACAGGCGCCTTCGAGTGATGTAACGGCAGATCCATTACTGGATCCGACTGTTAATGTTGACGCTTAGACACACCTCTCCCAAGCAGTGTAGTCAGCAAATCGATTGAGGTAAACGTATGGTAAACGCAACTATTGTTATTGATCCTGGACATGGTGGAACAGGTTCGATTGGACAGTCTGATGGTAACCACGCAGTCAGTCCAACCGGCGTACTCGAAAAGGATCTGACGCTCATCCTTGCGCAGTTGGTAAATTCAGAATTACACAACGCAGCCGATGCCGGCGGTCACGACCTGAATATTTTAATGACCCGCACGACTGATGTGAATCTTAGTCTCGCCCAGCGTGCCCATGTTGCTCGAAATAGCAATGCTGATCGCTTCCTGAGCATTCATATGAATGGTTTCGACAAAGTCACTCGCGGGGTTGAAACTTATGTCAGAAGAGCGGCCGATAATGTCAATCTGGCGGCTGATCTACGATTCGCGAGGAATATTCAGAATGCTGTCTTTACTGCAATTCGAAATTTGGATCATGATACGCATGACAGAGGCGTGAAGGAGGCAGCGTTTGGAGTGTTAAATGATATTTCACTCGGCAATACCTCGGGAGGCCACTGTCGGGCTTGTCTACTGGAGGTGGAGTTTCTGGATGTGCCGGCAGTCGATGTCTTGCTAAATACAGGCGCCAACGCAAATGCCGTCAGGCGACAAATTGCGAGCTCCATCGCAAATGCCATCATGACTGATCTAACTAATCCCTAAAACATTCACCGACGCTTGAGCTCACAGGCTACAGCTTCCCGTTAACATTTCGCGCGCCTGAGGGTCACGCAGTCGGTCAGTCCGGGGCGGAGATTAGTTATATTCAAGATCTGCAAGGTTCTTTTGGAAAAGACACGAGTAGGGATTAATGGCCAAGGCAGCCCGAAAATCGCGAATCGCCAGGTCCCGTTCGTTTTTCTTTGAGTGAGCCTCACCTCTTTTGTTGTATGCGTCGGCGTTTTTCGAATCTATTTCTATTGCTTTGGTGTAATCGTTGATCGCTTCATCGTATTTTTGTTGCGCGAGATAGATCAGGCCACGCTTAAAGTATGCGTTGAATGATTTGGCGTTTAATCTGATGGCTTCCGTATAGTCCTCGACCGCATGAGAATAATCGTCATCTTTGTAAGTCTCGTTGTCGCCCTTTGCGTGAAAATCCATCCCCCGTTTATAGAAAGCATCGCTGTAGTTGTCGTTCGCTCCTGATTCAAGACTGCTGTCTAACTTGATGGCCTCTTCATAGTCTTTGGTGGCCTGGCCGTAATCCCCTTTCTGGTAGTGCGCAAGCCCTCGGTTGTAAAAGGCTATACCGTAGTCAGGTCGAAGTTTGATTGCCCGGTCATAGTCCTGGATGGCTTCATAGTTTTTGTTGTTAACACGATACGTATCACCTCGCTTGAAGTAAGCTTCTACGAAGTCAGGTTTAACCTGTATTGCTCGCTCAAAATCATCGATTGCCTGTTGGTATCCACTATCACCGACGTAGGCATTTTCACGAAGGTGCGCATTGGCCCGCTTAAAATATGCTTCGTTAAGATCAGACTTGAATTCGATCGCTTTGTCATAATCCCGAATAGCTTGCTGATGATTGCCGCTTAGCAGATATGCATCCCCACGCTTTATATACGCTGAACCGTTTTTAGGTCTTAGTCTAATTGCGTCATTCAAATCTTTAATAGCCTGGTCGTGATTTCCTATCAGAGAATAGGCAGACCCACGGCCTTCGTATGCTTCTGCTCGCTCCGGCTCAAGCGAGAGTGCCTTGCTAAAATCCTTGATGGCCTGTGCGCTCTTTCCGGTCTCCGCATAAGCACGTCCACGCGTCAGATATGCCAGAGTAAGATCCGGCTTCAGTAGGATAGCCTGTTCACAATCTTTGAAAGTGTCTGGATATTTTTTCAACCCCAAGCGTGCGCTAGCGCGACAAACGAAACCTTCTGCGTATTCAGGTGTCAAAGTGATCGCATTGTTGCAATCGGCAAGTGCCCGCTCGAAATCCTGGCGTGCAGCATAGGACAAACCACGGCAGGCCAACGCCTCGGCTAAGTCCTCCTGGAGTCTGACTGCTATATCGCAGTCTTCCAATGCCTTTTGGTAATTGCCTTGATTGAAGTAAGCCCAACCGCGTCCGCTATAGGCAGCAGCATAACCGGGGCTGCCCCTGATTGAATCGCTGTAGCTCTCAATTGCGCACTGGAAGTTTTTTTGTTCCTGACACACGACCGCCCGACGAAAGTCTGTGTTGTAGAATCCGTAAAAATAAACACCCGTGACCAGCCCAAGCAGAGTCACCACTCCCATGAGCATTCCGACTTTTTCTTTCCATTGTTCCCACCACGGCTTTACCGGTATCTGTTCCTTCTTACGTTGGAATGATTTCGCCAAAACATAAAGCAAAGGATCTGCGACCCCGCGAGGCGACATCCTCACCTTTAACCTCTTTTCGCCATTACTTTCCTCAGGCGCAGCACCAAGGCTCGAAACGGCAGTAAAGCTCACACTACGGAACCAATCATTAGCCGCATTAAGAAATCTCACCGCCCCAAGCTCATTCTTCGTAAACTCCTGAAGCAAACTCGAAACCTTCTGAATATGTTCCAGGTGACGCACCGGATCGGAGAGAGTTGGCGGTCGTTGTTCATTTAGATAGTCTCTTAGATTCGGGTGCTTCTCAAGAAAGGTTCTAAACTCCGGCACGGAGACTTTCATGTCATCCGATTTTGTGTACACCACGATCAGGTGCTGTGACTGACGCTCTACCTTCAAGTGATCCATCCCCAGTAAATAGGTATCGAGCAACTCCGTCATTTTGTCGGGAATTGAGTCGCCTAAACTGCCAAGATCGATCAGAAAAAGCACACAGCTTCCGCCTCTGACGAAACTGGCCAGCTTCGAGATGTTTTCATCAGTTACAAAGGCCTCGCCTGGTGGATCGTAAATGAGCACCGTAGTGTCATCGAGCCGTAAGCCGCTACCATCAGCCGACTGAGGTATCTTTTTAAGTCTAAAGATTCCGGGACGCGGAAAGCTTTGTTGTGTGGGTGGGGGCAGCTCCCCTTTGCGTAGTCGATTGCGATTCTCAGTGAGGCGGGTGAGCGAGCGTTGATCGAGGACCTGACTAAAAAACCCGGGCCAAATGTCTGTTAAGTGGTTATCCAGAAAATCAAACAGCGCGCACAGGAAAACCGTTTTGCCCTGTCCAACCGAGCCGACGACGCTGAACACGACTGGATCATCGGCATCTTCACGACCATGGGACCTGATATATGCCGGTGGAAATACCGTGCCGGGTTCGATCTTGCAGTCTATGTGCGCTGGAGAATTTGCGGACACATCATCGAGACAGTATGGACAAATCACAGAACCCTCCTTCTTGCGTCAATGTTTGAGCTGTCATTGTTTTCGATGTGATGGTGCATCTGTTTTTACGGTGAACTGTGTTCCCGTTTTGAATTCCAGGTTGGGCCCTTCCATGGCGAGTGTGCTGGTAACACCGACACCGGCGCCAATCGCAGCACCTGTAACTGCTCCTTGTCCTCCGCCTATGAGCGCGCCGATACCGGCGCCAATCAGCGCTCCTGTTACCGCACGCTTTACCCCAATCTTGACTCTGGACTTTCCTTTTACAGTGCCCTCGTTATCGGCCACTCCGTTCTGGCCGGCATGGGCCACATCGTTTACTTCCAACACCGTAGCGTTGAATCCACCGATACGGCCGTCGGGCAACGTAATGGTGTCGAAAGCCAGGTCCATTTCCGACTTTCCCTTACCCTTTCCCGCATTCTTCACTTTGCGGATATGACCGCTCACAATGCTCCCGGCAAGGTGCGCCGGGCTAATCACTTTGCATTCAAACCGATCGCCCTTTTTGCTGACCTCAGTGCTCAACGGTGACAGCAGTTGCAGTGCAAAGGTTACGTTCTTGTCGACGAGCAGTTCGCCATCCGGATTGCTCCGTACGTCCGCAGATGAGAAAAGCAAAAAGAAAAATGCGAGGGCAATAGTTACAGGCGTGATGTTCCGCATAGTGAGACTCCTTAGTTGAAGGTTGGACCAGA
>Ga0065715_10089108_pt1 | contig 14207 bp, 4 predicted proteins | sample MisBulReplicate1_FD_59102 | JGI IMG/M metagenome (GOLD analysis project Ga0065715, IMG submission 59102) | Miscanthus rhizosphere microbial communities from Kellogg Biological Station, MSU, sample Bulk Soil Replicate 1 : eDNA_1 v2 (version 2) | ecosystem: Host-associated > Plants > Roots >...
TCAATGCGACAAACCAGAAAGTCTTCATTAAAGATCCATTGCTGCCCGGCAACTGCACCGCTGCCGACACCAGCGGTTGCTTCCGCGATCCGAGTCGCGCGACGGCTGCAAACCCGCTTGGTCTGAACATCATTCCGACTTCGCGTTTCAACCAGAGCGGAGTCGCGCTGCTCAACTACTTTCCGTTGCCGAACACCTTCGGTGGCTCGGGTGGCTCCGCGTTCAACTACGTCACGCAGAGTCCGGTCGACGTGCCCAAGCGCAGCCTCGTGATTCGCTTCGACGTCAAGCCAACGAACAAAGACGACATCTACTGGAAAGGGCAGTGGTGGACTTCCGACAATCTCGGCACCGGCACTTCAGGCTGGCCCGGTAACGACAACAATCGTTGGGGAATCAACTCGCACTACCTCTACAAAGACAACGGTTGGTCAGCGAACTGGGTGCGGGTAATGAATGCCAGTGTCGTGAACGAGTTCAACTTCGGTATGCGTCACGATTCGGAAGGTTTCATTCCTGGCGACGGCGAGATCGAACGCGTCCAGCGCAGTGCTTTGAACTACACCGCGCCGCAACTGTTTCCGCAAAACAATCACCTCGGCACGATTCCACGCGCCACCAACTGGGGCGGTGTGCGTGGTCCAACGGATGGCGTTGCCAACATCAACTGGCTCGACCGCTGGGGTGAAACCGGCAACGATTACATCAAGCCTTCGTTCGCCGACAACCTCTCGATCACGCACGGCGATCACAGTCTGAAGTTCGGCGTTTACTACGAACGACTCCTGAATGGTGAAGCGCCAGGCGGGCAATGGTCCGGGGTCTTCAACTTCGCCGGCAACGACAGCAACTACACCGCCGCGCTTGGCAACACTGGTTACGCCTATGCCAACGCGTTGATCGGCAACTTCCGCAACTACCAGGAATCGACCGCGCGCCCGTTTACGAACCTGCGCCTGACGCAGGTGCAGTGGTATGCGGCGGACCAGTGGAAGATAACGCGCAGAATCACGCTCAACTACGGCGTTCGTTTCGGTTATCACTCGCCGTTCGAACAGATCGACGGCCAAGGTTCCAACTTCGTTCCGGCTCTTTTTAACAAAGCGCAGGCGGTCGCGTTGTATGAAAGCGCATGCGCCGTCTCGTTTACTCCGCCGGCGACGTGCCCGGCGGCGCAACGTCGCGCGAAGAACCCGGTCACGGGTGAACTGATTCCGCTGGTCGGCGCGAACGCCGGTCTCGTTGGTGCGATCGTTCCCGGCAGTGGCAATCCAAACAACGGTCTCGTGCTCGGCATCGATCCGAACACGGTACCCGGGTACAGAAAAACGCGAGCGATCGACGTCGAACCACGTTTCGGTTTTGCGTGGGATGTGTTTGGCAGCGGTAAGTCGGTGATCCGTTTTCAAGGCGGCATGTATCACGCGCCGCGCGTTGGTGGTGGCACCACCGGCGGCAATCTGGTCAACAATCAGCCTGCAAACCGCGCGTTCAGCATCGACTTCGGCAACATCAACAACCTCGCCGCGTTAACTGGAACGGCGATCACGAGACCGTCGACTATCAATGCGGTCGAACAGGATTCGCACACGCCGTCGATCTACAACTTCACGTTCGGTATCCAGCAGGACATTGGTTTCGAGACCGTGATGGAAGTCAGCTACGTCGGATCGTTCGCGCGGCACCTGGGCCAGCGAATCAACATCAATGGCGTTCCCGATGGCGCGCGTTTGGGAACGAACAACATCGACCCGGTAACCGGACAGCGCTTCGGCAACGACTTCCTGCGTCCGTATCGCGGTTACGCGGACATCAACGTGGTCACGTGGGGCGGCACGTCAAACTACAACTCGTTGCAAATGCAGATCTCGCGTCGCTACACGCAAGGATTTCAATACGGCGTCGCCTACACCTACTCGAAGTCGTTCGACTACGCGAACGACGACTCATCGGACGTGTTCTTTGGTCGTCCTTACAAAGACTTCAACTACGCGCCTTCCGATTTCGACCAAACGCATATCCTGACGTTCAACTACATCTACGACGTGCCGGGATTGGGACGTAAGGTCGACAACCGTCTCGTCAAAGCGATCTTCGACAACTGGCAGCTTACCGGCACGACGTCATACGCCAGTGGCAAACCGAAGAACATCAGTGTGACCTACCAGGGCGGCACCACCGATATCACCGGGGGCCAGATCAACGCGCGCGCGAACACGATCTGCGATCCGATGCGAAACATCAGTGGCGCCGATCCAACCGGAACGCCGTACGTCGTCAACGTCAACTGTTTTGCCAGACCGACACGCCTCGGCGACATCGGCAACACGCCGCGAAACTCGTTGCGCATGCCCTCGATCTTCAATAACGACGTCGCGCTCTTCAAGAACATCCCGTTTGGCGAGTCGCGCTCGTTGCAGCTGCGTTGGGAGGTCTACAACGTTTTCAATCACACGAACTTTAGAGACATCGATGCCGGTCTCGTTTTCGACGCGACTGGCAAGCAGACAAACACACGTTTCGGTGCGCCGATTCTGGCGCGAACGCCGCGCGTGATGCAGGCCGCGATCAAGTTCACCTTCTAGCTTGCTTTGTTCAAAAGAGGTGGGGCCATGTTTTCAATCAAGCGCATACTGGCAGGGTCACTCCTGATCATTGCTTCCACGTCGGTCGCGTTGGCCCAGGCCAATGCGAAAGTTAGCGGCACTGTCAGCGATCCGAACGGCGCGGCCGTGCCCGGCGCGGTCGTAAAACTGACTAACCAGGCCACGAAGATCGAAGCTGACACCACGACGAACGAGAGCGGGTATTTCAACTTCGTCAATGTCAATCCTGCGATCTACACCTTGAGAGTCGAGGTGCAGGGATTCAAAGGTGTGCAGAGCGCGCCTTTCGACGTTGGGGTCAACGAGGCCGTTACGCAAAACATCGCGCTGACGGTCGGAGCGGTGTCGGAAACGGTTGAGATCGTGGCCGGATCCGAGTTGATCCAGCAGGCGTCTTCCGATCTCGGCACTGTGATTCCGGAGAAGGTGGTCCAGGATCTGCCCTTGAACGGACGCAACTTCACGCAGTTGCTGACGCTGACGCCCGGAGTCACGCCGGTTTCCACTTCGCAGAACAGAAACGTAGGCGGCGTGGAAGGTAACGTGGGCATTCCGGGTTCGGGCTTTGCCGATCCGTCGTTTCACGGTCAGCCAAACCGCTCGAAGCTCTATTTCTTCGACGGTATCATCAACACAAACGTTCGTGGTCCCACGTACATCGTCATTCCAAACATCGATCTGGTCCAGGAGTTCAAGGTGGTAGGTCACGATGCGCGAGTCGATTACGGTGGGGCTACTGGCGGCGTAGTGAATATGGTCTCGAAGTCCGGCGGCAACAAGTTTCACGGTTCCGCATTCGAGTATGTGCGCAACGATGCCTTCGACGCGCGCAATCCGTTCGACGTTTGCACTACGGCGCGATGTAAACCCGGCCAGGGTGTGCCTGACGAGCCGTTGCCTTTTCGGCAGAACCAGTTTGGCGCGACGCTCACTGGTCCCATATTCAGCAACCGCACTTTCTTCTCGGTTGGTTACGACGGCTGGCGCTACAGTCAACCGACTCTGGCGCTCGCCTATGTTCCCACGACGGCTGAATTGAACGGCGACTTTACAAACACGCCGTTTCGCCGTCGTATTTTCAATCCGTATTCGACCAGATTAGTCGGCAACACATTCGTACGCGATGAGTTTCGCTGTGACTCTGCCGGCGTTCCACTGCCGGTGGACGGACAGAAGCGCCAAAACCAATCGATCGGGGCGCCATGTTTCAAAATTCCGCAGGCGTTGATCTTCGCGCCGATGCAGACCTTCTTCCGCACGTATTCGCCGGCGCCGAACCTCTCGGGAGATTCGACTAACAACTTCGCCCAGATCCGCCCGTCAACCAATAACGCGAATAGCTTTCAAGTGCGGATCGATCATCGGTTCAGCGACAACGACAATATCTTCTTCCGCTACACGCAGCAGAACGTTACCGTCTTCAGTCCCATCGGCAATGAAGGATCGACGGGAGGAAGCGGCAAAGGTCGAAACTATGGCGGCGCCTGGACCCACACGTTCAATCCAAACGTGATATTCGACATTCGCGCCGGTTACGCAGGACGGCCCGGTGTCGATTCGGGTCAACAAAACCAACATGAAGCCGGCGTCGACCCTTTGACTCAGGCGGGTTTTTTGGATGTCGATAAGTATGACGGTCTGCTTGTAACCCTGCAAAACTGGACCGCCGGCGGAAACAATAATTTCGGTATTCGTGGCGCGGCGCTGCGCGAGAACCCGAACTGGAGCGTGACGCCAAATGTGACGTGGTTGAAAGGCAATCACAGCTTCAAAATGGGCGGCTGGTACCTCGAAGCGAAGCGCGTCCAGTTGAATACGTTTCAGACCTACGTCTTCAACGACGAACAGACGCGAAATCCAAGCGCGGCAACAGGGACGTCCGGGCTGTCGCTCGCGTCAGCGCTATTGGGTTTCCCAAACAACTTCAACGCACAGCTGCCCGTGCTGCACGGTGGTCCAGTGCAGTTCAAATACGGATCGTGGGCAGCGTTTATTCAGGACGAGTGGAGAGTGCGACGAAACTTTTCGCTTACGCTCGGTCTGCGCTACGACTATCTGACACAACCCAAAACGACCGACGGCAGGTTGTGGAACGCACTCGATCTCGAAAACCAGAAGTGGATCATCGGAGCGACCGAGATGCCACCGTTTTGTAGTGCGGCGCAAGCAGCGCCCTGCATTCCGGACGCGTTCAAAACCGATCCGCACTTCGCGAATGTAGTTCTCGCGGGCAAGAAATTCTTTGCGCCGCCGCCGATCAAAGACAACTGGGGGCCTCGAATCGGTATTGCGTGGACGCTGAACCCGCGCACAGTTTTGCGCGCCGGTTATGGTTTGTACTGGGACGCACTGCCGGCGCGCAGCCAGTACGCGCAGAACGATCTCGAAGCGACCGTTTGGCCCGATGCTACCGCGTTTTCCGGTAATGCAAACGCCAGCGCCAATTTCGCCAACGGCACCGCCTTCAACATCATTCAACTTCAAGGTCAGGGATTCGCCACGCCTTTGCCGACGACTAATCCCTGGAACCTGAGTGGCTTCCCGAACAATCCGAACTACAGGGATCCATATTCGCAGCAGTGGCACGTCGAGGTGCAACGAGAACTGACGGCGACGTCGATGGTGTCTGTTGCGTACGTGGGGAGCAAGAACGGCCGCTTGCCGTACGCGGGTTTTGCGAACGCGGCACGACAGGCGTCGCCGAACGGGACCCCTAACTCCGTGGTCGATGCATTGCGTTTGATGCCCTGGGTCAGCGCCGGCATCACTTACACGAACAATACCGGCTATTCAAACTACAACGCGCTCGAGTCGAAGTTCCAACGCCGGCTGTCAAAAGGACTGAGTACGTTGATCTCGTATACCTGGAGCAAATCGATCGACGTCAGCAGCGGCTATTTCAACGTTGAAAATGGCCCAGGCGGCGGCTCGACGATCCAGAACTACTTCGACCAGAGCACTGCGCGCGGTGTTTCGTCCTACGACATTCCGCATTTCCTTTCGTGGGCCACTGTTTATGAGGTTCCGTTCGGAAAAGGCAAGCGCTGGTTCCGCGATGGTCCAGCTTCGTGGATACTCGGCAACTGGCAAACAAACTTCATCGCGCAGGCACGCTCGGGTGCGCCGTTCACATTGCAAGTGGCAGGCGACCTCGCAAATTTGCGTGGCAGTGCACCGACTGCTCCTGGAACTTACCTGCGTCCGAATTTATTTGGCGATCCGTTTGCGGCGGGACCTGTGCTTGCGAATCCGGACGTCTCCTGCCATTCGACGGTATCGCAAGGCGGCAGGGCGCCCGATCAGGTCCACACTATTGCCAATTGGTTCAATCCATGTGCATTTGGTATCCCGAGCGGGTCGTTCGGCAGCCTTGGTCGCAACGTGATGCGTGGCAAAGCGGTCTTCAATACGGATCTCTCGTTGTTCAAGAGTTTTCCGATACGCGAAGATTGGGAGCTGCAATTGAGAGTTGAGACGTTCAATGTGTTCAATATTCAGAACTGGGACACGCCGCCCGCGGCGAACTTGACGCTCAACCAAAACCTCGCAAACATTGGGCGGATTACAACTCTAGCCGCGGGCACTAACCCGCGTCAGATCCAGTTTGGCTTACGACTGATGTTCTAATGGCGTTTCTGTGCGCGCTATTGATCGTGATGGGCCTCGGTCCCGTCACACAGCAACAGAATTCAGTTCCGCGCGTTTTTCTACTCGACGCGAAGCAACTCGCGGGCGCGAAGCATCGTGCTCACGCCGGCGATCCTGCATCTAAGTCTACACTCGCCGACGTTGAGACCGACGCGCGCAAGGCCCTCACCGTTGGTCCATTCTCCGTTACAAGCAAAGAAGTAACTCCGCCAAGCAACGACAAGCATGACTACATGAGCCAGGCGCCTTACTGGTGGCCTGACCCCAAAAGCACAAATGGTCTGCCATACATTCGCCGTGATGGAGAACATAATCCTGAGATCGATAAGATCACCGACCACGGTGTGAAGGACCAGATGGAGGCGGCGGTCGAAGCGCTCGCGCTGGCTTACTACTTCACGGGCAGCGAGATATACGCCGCGAGAGCAACCCAGCTGTTGCGCGTGTTCTTTCTGAACCCCGAAACACGAATGAACCCGAACCTCGAGTTTGCGCAGGGGATTCCGGGGATCAATACCGGTCGTGGGATCGGACTAATCGAGACGCGAGGTCTCACGCGCGTGATCGACGCGATTGGCCTGCTTGCAGATTCGAAAGCATGGACCACTGGCGATCAGCGTGGGATGGAAAAGTGGTTTGGCGAGTTTCTCCGCTGGATGCAGGAGAGCAAGAACGGTCGCGACGAAGCGGCGGCGAAGAACAATCACGGCACTTTTTACGACGTGCAGGTCGTTTCGTTCGCCTTGTTTCTCGGAAAGAGGGATCTGGCGAAGCGCGTGTTGCTCGAAGCACGAACGAAACGGATCGCGTTGCAGATCGAACCTGATGGCCGTCAACCGCTGGAACTCGAGCGTACGCGCGCGTGGAGTTACAGCGTCTTCAATCTCGAAGCATTAATGTCGCTCGCGCGCCTCGGCGAGCACGTCGGAGTCGAGCTTTGGAATTACCAGACGTCTGATGGTCGATGTATTCGCCAGGCGCTTGATTTCCTGGTGCCGTTTGCTCGCGGCGACAAGAAGTGGCCTTATCAACAACTCGGCGAGTGGCAGCCGCAGATCCTTTTGCCATTGATTGATCGCGCGGCGAAGCATTATCGGGATCGGGTCGTTATATCGGAGGCAAAGCCAACGTGGCCGCATCCGATTCCCGCGCGCACTCACGACAACCAAAACAAAGACCTGATGGTGATGACGCTCGGCGCTGTCAGTCCCACGATCGCCGACGGCATATTTGATCCCATCAAAGACGAAATGCGTCTGCGCGATGGGACCGTTCTCAAGCACTACTTTCGCGACACGCTCAAGATCAAATACTTCCAGCCAATCGACAAATCGCGCTTCCCGTTGCCGCCGTCAGGCTGGTGTTCCTGGTATTTCTTCTACCAGGAGATCGACGAAAACGAGATCAAGCTCACCGCGAAGTGGATCGCCGAAAACTTGAGAGACTACGGCGTCGAGTACGTGCAGATCGACGACGGTTGGCAGGGCACGGGACACGGACTCGGCGAGAATCGCGACTGGTCCACCATCAACAACCGCTTCCCCGGCGGCATGGATGGACTCGCGCGTTACATCAAGTCGTTGGGATTGAAGCCCGGCATCTGGCTCGCGCCGCACGGGCAAAGCAATGCCTCGTTCGTGAAGAACCATCCCGGCGTCTTCATGATGAAGCAGGACGGAACGTCGGCGTCGAGCACGTGGGAAGGCACGTATCTCGTCGATCCTTCGGCGGCTGAAACCCAAAAGTATTTGAAGGATCTGTTCTCGAAGCTTGCCGGTTGGGGTTACGAGTACTTCAAAATTGACGGGCAGCCCATCGTCGTGCGCGAGTACCGCAACAAGAAAGACTTCATGAAGTCGCCTGCCGCCGATTCGGATGAACTCTATCGCGACACGTTGGAGAGCATACGTGAGGCGATTGGTCCAAACCGGTATCTGCTCGGTTGTTGGGTGATTCCGCTCGAGGGCGTCGGGTTGATGAACGGGTCGCGCATCGGCGCTGACGTTTTGCCGAACTGGGATGGGTTCAAGTTTGCGATGCGCGCGACGATGCAATACTACTTTCTGCACAACGTTGCGTGGTATGCGGATCCGGATGTGTTCATCGTGCGTTCGCCGCTCGGGTTGGAGCAGGCGCGCGCGTGGGCCACGTTGCAGGGTTTGACGGGGCAAGCGGCGTTGATGAGCGATCGGTTGACGGATCTGTCGGCGGAGCGCGTTGAGTTGGTGAAGCGTGTGTATCCGGCGGTTGATATTCGTCCGTTGGATCTGTTTTCGTCGGATCGCAACAAGCGGATTTGGGACCTGAAGGTCAATCATCTCGGGCGGCAGTATGACGTCGTCGGTGTTTTCAATTTCGACGAGAGCAGGTCGACGCCGATGTTTGTCGGTTGGAAAGATCTCGGGTTGCCGAACGACAGGCGCGTGCATGTGTTTGACTTCTGGAACCGGGAGTATTTGGGTGCGTGGGAGAAAGGCGTCAGCGTTGAGCTTCCGCCCACGAGTACGCGCGTGCTGACGCTCGTGCCGGCGACGGACCAGATTCAGTTGGTGTCGACGAGCCGTCACATCACACAGGGCTGGGTGGATCTGGTTTCGCAATCGTTTGACGCGGCGAGGAATGTGTTTTCGGGTCGCAGCAAGGTTGTGAAGAATGATGCTTACGAGTTGCGGTTCGCGTTTCCGCGTGGGAAGTATTTTGCGATCAAAAGCGCGACCGGGCGAAGTCGTTTTGGACGTTTGCCGGTGCGTGTTGTGAATCATCAGGGTTGGGCGACAATCGAGATCACGTCGCCGCTGACGACCGAGGTATCGTGGAACGTCGTGTTCGAACCGGCGCGTGCGTACCAGTTTCCGGTTCGTGAGCCGGGGAACCTTTGGGCCGAACGCGCCGGACTCGACGGTGCGAATCTTCGTTGGACCGTGCCGCATCAACCTGCCGCCGGTTATCAGGTTTCGTTGAATGGAACAGTGGTTGGGTTTACGCCGACGCAGGTGTTCGCGTTGCGCGGTCTCGATCCAAACATTTCGTACACGGCGGAAGTCCGGACCGTCTGGCAGGATGGAAAGCTGAGCGAGAAGAAGGCGCAGCTCTCATTTACGTTGAAGCAGATCCAGGCGCCGGAAGTTTTCGTTTCGGATCTCGATCCCGTTCGTTTGACGCCGGGTTGGCGTCAGCCTGAGCTCAATCGCAATTTCAACAGTGGCGGGTTGATTGTCGGTGGGCGGCAGTTTGAAAAGGGCATTGGCATGCCGACGAATTCCGAGATCGAGTTTGAGTTGAATGGAACGTACGACAACTTCGTCGCGCTTGTCGGAATCGATGACGAGTTCAATAACGCTGATGCGAAAGCGCAGTTCTTCGTGCTCGGAGACGGCCGGGAGTTGTGGTCCAGCGGTGAGATGAAGAAGACTGACGGAACGAAAGCCGTGAAGGTCGAGGTAAAGAACGTGAAGCGGCTGATGCTGCGTGTCAGGCGCGTAGGCGAAGGCGGTCGCATCCACGCTGACTGGCTCGACGCGCGACTGGCTCGGTAATCCGTGTAAAAGATGATCTCTCGACGAACGCTACTAAAGTTAGCACTCGTATCTCCTTTCGCCGCCGCCCTACACGCGACTGAGCGCTTCGGTCGCAAGACCTTTATCAATGCTCCAACTAACTATGTTCTGCCTTTACGCCTTACCCGTCGCTGGCGCGGCGCAGTCTGCGAATCACAAATAACAAATCACAGTGTACAGCCCGTGCGAGTCAAGGAGGTCGTGCTCTTCGATCTGCAACTGCCATTTGCACCATTAACACGTCTTTACGGCGAAGGCTTCCAGATGCTCTCGCAAACGAGTGGGACGCTCGGTGCGCCGGCAGACCTCGGCAACTACACCGACGCCAAACATTACAAAATGCCCTCCCCGTACGGCGACAAAACTGTCTACGGCATGATGACGTTGTCGCCATCCTCAACCGAACACCACTTGCTCGCATTCACTTCATGCCGTCGCTTCGCGGGTCAGTTTTATATCAACGGTCAATCGCTGAAAGTCGTCGTCGACACCGAAGATCGCGAATTGCAACCCGGCGAAACCTGGAAACTCGAATCGTTCACCTACGAATCCGGCACCAATCGCGAAGACTTACTCGGCGCTCTCGCCGATCGACTGATCAAAAACCATCCGCCGCTGCGTTTTCCTAGACCACCGAGCGGCTGGTGTTCGTGGTACTGCTTTGGCCCGCGCGTCACCGCGCAACAAGTGCTCGACAATCTCGACTTCATCGCCAAAAACACACCCGGCCTGCGCTACGTTCAGATCGACGACGGCTACCAACCTGCGATGGGCGACTGGCTCGAGACAGGCGCTGCGTTCGGAGGCAACGTTCAAGGCGTGCTCAAACAGATTCGCGCCCGCGGCTTCGAACCGGCCATCTGGGTCGCGCCTTTTGTCGCTGAAGAGAAGTCGAACGTCTTTCAGCAGCATCCGGATTGGTTTGTAAAAGACAGTGACGGCAAACCGTTGCGATCCGATCGCGTGACTTTTGGCGGCTGGCGTCATGGTCCATGGTACGTGCTGGACGGCACGCACCCGCAAGTCCAGCAGCATTTCGAAAATCTCTTTCGCACGATGAAGCGCGAGTGGGGTTGCACCTACTTCAAACTCGACGCGAACTTCTGGGGCGCGATTCACGGCGGACACTTCCACGACCCGCGCGCGACGCGCATCGAGGCTTACCGGCGTGGCATGAAGGCGATCTTGCGCGGCGTCGAAGACAGTTTCGTCCTCGGCTGCAATCATCCGATCTGGCCGTCGCTCGGATTGATTCACGGCTCGCGCAGCTCGAACGACATCAAACGCACGTGGGAACGCATCGCGACGACCGCGCGTCAGAACCTGAGTCGCAACTGGCAGAACGGCAACCTGTGGTGGAACGATTCGGACGCGGTCGTGCTTACGGGCGATCTGCCGGACAACGAGTTTCAGTTTCACGCGACGGCAATTTACGCCTCGGGAGGAATGATCCTATCAGGCGACGATCTCACGAAGATCAGCGAGCAGAAACTCAAGATGCTGCGCAAGCTACAACCGCCAACCGGCGTCGCCGCACGATTCGACGACGACACATTCCGGGTTGGCCGAATCGATCTTTGGCGAAAGCGACAGGTTGTTTCGGTGTTGAATTGGGAAGATACGCCGCAAACGATTTCGGTTCGTCTGGATCGTCCGAAGCAGATTACGGACTTCTGGACTGACGCACCCCTTGGAACACACACGGATCAAATCACCGTCGAGATGCCCGCGCGTTCAGGACGCCTGTTGATCTGCAATGATCTGTGGTTAAAGTAGCGGGCATGCATCCGAACACCTTACGTGAAAAGCTCTACGGCGTGATCGCGTTTCCCGTCACGCCGTTCAAAGACAATCTCTCGCTCGATCTTCCGGGGCTGCATCACAACCTCACGAAGCTGCTCGAACATCCGATCTCGGCTGTCGTCGCCGCGGGAGGCACCGGCGAAATGTATTCGCTGACGCCGGCGGAATACTCGCGTGTCATCGAACTGACTACCCACGCCATCGAAGATCGCATTCCGGTGATCGCCGGCGTCGGGTTCGGCCAGCGACTCGCGATCGAGATGGCCCAGGCAGCGGAAAAGGCCGGCGCCGATGGCATCCTCGCGTTTCCACCTTACTACCCGCAGGCGGAAGACGACGGACTGTTCGAATACTACCGCTCGATCGGCGCGGCAACGTCGCTCGGCGTCGTGATCTACAGTCGCGACTGGGCCACGTTCACGCCGCAGATGGTCGAACGTTTGACTGCGATTCCGACGCTCGTTGCGTTGAAAGACGGGCACGGCGACATTCGACGTTTGCAGGCGATCATCAATCGCGTCGGCGAACGATTGCACTGGATTGGCGGTGCGGGCGACGACATGGTTGCGGCTTATTACAGCATCGGCGTGCGCACGTTCTCCTCGAGCATCGCGACTGTCGCGCCGCGTCTTTCGTTGAAGCTGCACGAGCTAGGTGAAGCAGGCGACACGGAAGCGCTGATTGAGTTGCTCGCCGAATGTGTCGTGCCGCTTTACGCGATCCGCGCGCGACGCAAGGGTTACGAAGTTTCAACGATGAAGGCGATGATGGAAATGGTTGGTCTAAACGCCGGTCCGGTCCGTCCGCCACTCGTGAACGTTACCGCTGAAGAAGAAGACGAGCTCCGCGCCATCCTGTCCACGTGGGAAAAGTTTCTGTGAAGCTAATAATTCTGTTCCTGTCCGTGTTTCTGTTGTCCTTACCACAGCCCAAGACTTACCGCGATCTGAACAAGAACGGCCGCCTGGATGTTTACGAAAATCCGCGCGCGACTGTCGATGCCCGCGTCGAGGATCTGCTTTCGCAGATGACGCTCGAGGAGAAGACCTGCCAGACCGCGACGCTCTACGGCTACAAACGCGTGCTGCAGGACGAGTTGCCGACCGCCAACTGGAAAAATGAAATATGGAAAGACGGGATCGCCAACATCGACGAGCACCTCAACGGCTGGGGTCCGGGCGCGAAGAGTGTTTACGCTACTGACATCGAGAAGCACGTTTGGGCCATGAACGAGGTCCAGCGTTTCTTCGTCGAGCAAACACGTCTCGGCATTCCGGTCGATTTCACGAACGAAGGTCTGCGCGGTGTCGCGTTTACGAATGCCACGGGTTTTCCGTCGCAGTTAGGCGTGGGCCACACGTGGGATTCGGAGCTGGTTCGCGAAATCGGACGCATCACGGCGCGTGAAGCGCGCTCGCTCGGTTACACGAACATCTACGCGCCGACGCTCGACGTCACGCGCGATCAGCGTTGGGGACGAGTCGAAGACACGTACGGCGAAGATCCATTTCTCGTGTCGCGCCTCGGCGTCGAGATGGTGAAGGGTTTGCAGGAGAACTACACGGTTGCCGCGACGGCGAAACACTACGTCGCTTACAGCGCGTCGAAGGGCGCGCGCGAGGGACAGGCGCGCACCGATCCGCAAACTTCGCCGCGCGAGGTCGAGAACATTTTCATGCCGCCGTTCGCCGCGGCGATCAAAGAAGCGGGCCTGCTCGGCGTCATGAGTTCGTACAACGACTTCGACGGGCTACCGATCACGGGCAGTAAGTACTGGTTGACTGATCGTCTGCGAAAAGATCTCGGGTTCAAGGGCTATGTCGTGTCTGACAGCGGAGCGGTCGAGTATCTCTACAACAAGCACGACGTGGCCGGCGATATGAAAGAGGCGGTGCGGCAGTCGATTGAAGCCGGGTTGAATGTTAAGACGAACTTTACGCGGCCTGAAGATTTCATCCTGCCGCTGCGCGAGCTGGTGCGCGAGGGGAAGGTGTCGATGAAGACGCTGGACGATCGCGTGCGCGATGTTTTGCGGGTGAAGTTTCTGGCGGGCTTGTTTGATCGGCCTTACGTGGAGGACGCACGACAGACGCTCGCGATAGTGAATAGCACGGCCCATCAGGAGGTTGCGCTGCGGGCGGCACGCGAGAGCATCGTGCTGCTGAAAAACGATCGCGAAGTGCTGCCGTTGAGCAGGCAGATCAAGTCGATTGCGGTGGTTGGTCCAAATGCGGACGATCCGAGTCTCGCGCGTTATCGCTACGGGCCATCGGCGGTGGGGAGCGTTACGGTGCTGCAGGGAATCAAGAATCTTCTCGGCGCGGGTGTTCAGGTCAACTACGCGAAGGGTTGTGAAGTGACCGATGAACACTGGCCGGAATCGGAAGTGCTGCCTGAGCCGCTGACCGCGAGCGAGCAAGCCGGCATTGCGGAAGCAGTCGAGGTTGTGAAGCGATCGGAAGTCGCCATCGTTGTTCTGGGGGACTCACGTCGCACGGTGGGCGAGAGTTTGAGTCGCACGAGTCTCGATCTTCCCGGCCGTCAGTTGCAATTGGTCCAGGCCATTCACGCCGCAGGCAAACCGGTGATCGTC
>Ga0065715_10000342_pt1 | contig 14168 bp, 16 predicted proteins | sample MisBulReplicate1_FD_59102 | JGI IMG/M metagenome (GOLD analysis project Ga0065715, IMG submission 59102) | Miscanthus rhizosphere microbial communities from Kellogg Biological Station, MSU, sample Bulk Soil Replicate 1 : eDNA_1 v2 (version 2) | ecosystem: Host-associated > Plants > Roots >...
TGTCTCGTCGCGGGCCAGCGCCACGCCCATTCGCCGGTTCTTGAGGGTGTTGGGCTTGGCAAACAGCCTAAGGTCGACCGGCCGGCCCGGCGCTCCCACCGCAAGCGCGTCGGCCACTCTATTGAAACCAAAACTGTGACTTTCCTGGGTCCCCAGGATGACGGCCGATGCTGAAGGACCGGCCAGTTCGATCGCCGGGATCGGCAGGCCGAGAATGGCGCGAAGGTGCAGCTCGAACTCGTTCGGATTCTGCCCGATCAGCGTGACCATGCCGGTGTCGTGGGGGCGNGGGCTCAGTTCCGAGAATATCGCCCGGTNGCCGCAGNTGAAGAATTCGACCCCGAAAATTCCCCAGCCGCCCAGCGCTTCGACGATCTTGCGGGACTGATGGCGGGCCGAGCCCAGCGCACCTTCGGAAATGGCGGCCGGCTGCCAGCTTTCGCGATAGTCGCCGGCCTCCTGGCGATGCCCGATCGGCGGGCAGAACAACACGCCGTCCCTGGTGGCGACGGTCAGCAGNGTGATCTCGGAATCGAANTTGATGAATTCCTCGACGATCACCCGCGGCCGGTCGCCGCGCATNTTGGCCACGGCATAGTCGAACGCCGTGCCCAGTTCTTCCTCGGTGGCGGCGACGCTCTGGCCCTTGCCGCTCGAGGACATGACCGGCTTCACCACTGCAGGCAGGCCGACGGTTGCCGCGGCGGCGATCGCCTCGTCGCGCGTCTCGGCGAACAGGTAGCGCGAGGTGGTGAGCCCAAGCTCCATGGCCGCGAAGTCGCGAATGCCGTCGCGGTTCATGGTCAGCTGGACGGCCTTTGCCGAGGGCACGACCTTCCAGCCTTCGGCCTCCAGCTCCGCCAGCGTCGCCGTGTCGATCGCCTCGATTTCCGGGACAATATAGTCAGGCCGGTGCTTCTCGACCGCGGCGCGAAGCTTTGATCCATCGAGCATCGCGAACACCTCGCGCTCGTCGGCAAGCTGCATTGCCGGCGCATCGTCATAGCGGTCGCAGGCGATGACCTGACAGCCGAGGCGTTTCGCGGCAATGGTGAATTCGCGGCCCAGTTCGCCTGAGCCAAGCAGCATGATCGTGGCGAGATACATGTTTGCCCCCTAGCGGGCTTGCGCGAGATTGGGGAGGCGGCAATGTTCGGCCGCGAAGCAATCCTGAAAGGCCCGCCGATGCGCCGACTAGCCGCCCTTGCCCTGATCCCGCTGATCGCGGCCGCTCCCGCCGCCAAGCCCAAGACCCCGAGCGAGATCGTCGCAGCGGCGCCAAGGGCCGACTGGCGCGAAATCTCGGCCGAAGATCTTGCCGTGTTTGAACTTCAAGGTGGGAAGAAAGTGGTGATGCAGTTGGCGCCGTCGTTCGCGCCGGTCCATGTCGCCAATATCCGCGCCTTGGCCCGCGGGGGCTGGTGGAACGGGGCTACCATCTATCGGGTCCAGGATAATTATGTGGTCCAATGGGGCAATAATGAGAGCGAGAAGCCTTTCCCCGCCGGGGTCGTGGCCAAGCCGCCTGCCGAATATCATCGTGCCCGCAAGGGGCTGCCGATCACGCCGCTCGGTTCGCCGGACGCTTATGCGCCCGCCGCGGGTTTTGCGGGGGGATGGCCGGTCGCCTATGACCCAAAGGCCGGCACGGCCAACCTCGCCCATTGCTATGCGATGGTCGGGGTCGGGAGGAACCTGTCGCCGGACACCGGGACCGGCGGCGAACTCTATGCAGTGATTGGCCACGCGCCGCGCCACCTCGATCGCAACATTGCACTGGTTGGCCGGATTGTCTCGGGCTTCGAGACAATGAGCTCGCTCCCCCGCGGCACCGAGGCGCTCGGCTTCTATAAGGAGCGTACGTCTGACGTGCCGATTGTCAGTGCGAAAATTGCGGCCGACCTGCCGGCCGCCGAACGTCCGCGGTTCGAATATCTCACCGGGCCGTCCTTCACCGCCTATTTGCACGCACGAAAAAACCGGCAGGACGATTTCTTCATTCGTCCTGCCGGCGGGGCAGATCTGTGCAATGTCAACGTGCCGGTGAGACCGGTCCCTGCGGGTTAGGCTGCGTAAGCGGTTTCGTGGATCCGATTGCGGTGCTGGATGACAATCGGCCCATTGTGATGGCGCATGCTGGCCTCGGCCAGCGGGAGGGCCGTTGCGCAGAAGGCGCATTCGGCCGACATGCGGCCGATCAGCCATTGGGTCCTACCGCAGCCCGGGCAGTGATTCACTTCATGCTCGCGATAGACGACGTGGTATCCGCGCCCGGCGGGGTCGTGTCTCATTTGCAGGTCGCTCAGCGTGGGAACTGAAGCCATGAGGAGTTTCCTTTCGGTGGCGATGAACGACCGAAATCGTGCCCGGTTGCACGAAATCGTTTCCTAGAGTGCCCGCAGTCCCTCCGCGGGACGCACGTTAAGCGCCGGAATTGCCGCCATAAAGGCGGCGAAAACTGCCAGCAGGAGGGCCCCGACCGGGATCAGCGCGAGGCCTTCCCAATCCGGGCTGAATGGAAATTCGAAGACCTGGACGACTACCAGCCAGGACGCGATCGTCCCGGCGGCGAGCGCAATCAGGGCCACTGCTGCCGATAGCAGGGCGAATTCGGTCAACTGGCTTCGAGCCACTTCGCCGCGCGTCGCACCGACCAGGCGCAGCAGGACAATGTCCCTGGCTCGCTGGCGGCGGGTCGCCACGACCGATCCGGCGAGCACGATCATTCCCATCAGGATGGCAAAGCCAGTAGCGATCCGCACCGCGCCGTCGATCGATTCCAACAGTGTTTTTACCTGCGTGACGATGTCCGAAACCCGGATGGCGCTGACCATCGGCAGGTCGGCCGCCAGTTTGCGCTCGAATGCAACGGTCGATGTCTTGGAGGGTGGGGCGATCGTCGCCATCAGCGTATAGGGCGCGGCCTCCAATGTCCCCGGTGCGAATATGATCGCGAAATTGAAGCCCATGCTCCGCCAATCGATTTCGCGCAGCGATGCAATCCTTGCCTCGATCGGCCGGCCCAGCACGTTGACCGTCAGTGTGTCGCCAACCTTGAGCTTAAGCGCCGTCGCGGCATCCTGGTCGATGCTGACCAGCGGCGGGCCGCGATAATCTTTCGGCCACCATTGACCGGCGACGATCCTGTTAGCCGGCGGCAGGTCACGGGCAAAGGTCAAGCCACGGTCCCCACGCAGGATCCAGGCACCCTCGGGAACGTCCCGCATTTCGGTCACCCGGACACCTTTGACCGCGGTGACCGGTCCGCGCAGTGACGGCACGAGCCGCAGTTCGGCGTCCGGAAGTTCAGCCTGCGCCAAGGCAAGGAAGCGCTTCTCCTCGGCCCGAGGAATGTCGACCAGGAACAGGGCCGGCGCCTTCTTGGGAATGGTCGTGTCGATTTCGGCCAATATGCTCGATGCCGTCCCGGCGAGGGTTATGAGCAGGGTCAGTCCTAGCCCGAGGGAGACCGCCAGGCGACCGGTCGCCGCTCCGGGCCGATCCAGCGCGGCGATGCCGAGGCGGGTCACCGGGCCTCCCAAATGCTTGGCCGCACGGGCACTACGGCGGACGGCGAGGCCAAGCAGGGCAAACAGGCCGCAGAGCCCGGCAATCGCGGCCACGCCAGTAGCGGCAAACCAGGGGTCACTCGCACCGGCAACGGCAATCGCGGCTGCAATCGCGAGGGCGGCCACTGGCAGAATGAACGTGCGCCAGCGCATCGGATCCCCATTGCCAACGTCGCCTCTTAGCAGTCGCGCAGGTTTGGTTTCAGCAGCACTGCCGACCATTCGCCAGCTGGCGGCGAAGCTGATCAGCACGCCGAACAGCCCGGCCTTGGCCAACGCCACCCATTGCGGCGCCGTGTCCGGCGCAACCGGCAACATGGATTCGGTGAGCTTGCCGACCAGCGCGGGTGCCATTGCCCCCACGGCAAGGCCGGCAACAATGGCGAGGGCTGAAATCAGCCCGATTTCGGCCAGCAGCATCGTCGTGACCGTTTTCCTGGTGGCCCCGACCAATTTCAATATGGCGATGGTCGGGCGCCGCGAGGCGGCGAAGGCGGCGGCCGCGCTCGACATGCCAAGCCCGCCGATCGCCAGCGCCGACAAGGCGACCAGCAGTAGCATCTGGCCCAGCCGATCGATGAACCGCCTCGTCCCTGCTCCTGCTTCATCGCGCGTCGTGGCGCGCCATCCGCCATTCTGGAATTGGCGCTGGAATTGCTTGCCCGTCTCGTCCAGATCGACATTGGCAGGAAGCAAGAGTCGATAGCTGGTCGTGCTGATGCTGCCGGGCTGGATCAAGCCGCTGCTGGCGAGGCCGGCTTCGTCAACGATCGCGGGCGGGGCGAGGGCAAAGCCGCTCCCGCCTGGCGCCTTGTCGATGATCGATACGATCCGGAAGGCAGCATGGCCGAGCCGAACCTCCTGCTCGAGCCGGAGGTCGAGTCGTTCGGCGACCTCCCGTCCTACCGCAACCTCTGAACCTGTGGGACGCCGGCCGCGGGGACCCCAATCGACCTTGCCCGCCAGGCGCCAGTTTGCGTCGACGCCGGTCAACTCGACCAGTTGGGTCTGCCCATTTGGGGCCACCAGCATCGACCTGGTGGTGACGCTCTTGGACGCGCGGCCAAGCCGTTCAATCGCGGCCTTTTCATCAGCAGTCGCTTCCCGCTGCGCGACGGAAAACATCAGGTCGCCGCCCAACAGTTCGCGGCCATTGGATGCAATGGCGCTGTCGACCGAAGAGGCAAGGCTGGTGACGGAGGCCAGCCCGGCGATTGCCACGGCGAGACAGATCCACAGCAAGCCAAGGCCCTTGAGGCCGCCCCGCAAGTCACGAAGGGCAATGCGCAGCGTCTGGTTCACCCGGCCAATTGTCCGTCAGCCATGCGAACGATTCGGTCTGCCCGAGCGGCCACCGCCGCGTCATGGGTAATCACCAGCAAACCCGCGCCCGCCTTGCCAGCCCGTTCGAACAACAAATCGATGATCGCCGCGCCAGTCGCGCTATCAAGGTTACCAGTCGGCTCATCCGCCAAAAGCAGCCGCGGACGAGGTGCGGTCGCGCGGGCGATCGCCACCCGCTGCTGCTCGCCGCCGGACAGCTGCGCGGGATAATGAGACAATCGGTGGCTGAGGCCGACCGCTTCCAGTTCGAACGCCGCCCGTCCACGCGGGTCCGAAGCGCCGGCCAGCTCAAGCGGCACCGCGACATTTTCCAGGGCGGTCATCGTCGGCAGCAAATGGAAAGCCTGCAAAATTATTCCGACCGAACGGCCGCGCAGGCGCGCCAGGCGATCCTCGTCAAACGAGCCTATGTCCTGGCCGTCCAGCTGGACACGGCCGGCATCGGCGCGCTCCAACCCGGCGACTACCGCCATCAGCGAGCTTTTGCCCGATCCGGATGGTCCCAGCACGGCGACCTTTTCCCCGCGGAGCAATATCAGGCTCACGCCTCTTAGTATCTCGGTACGGACATCGCCCTCACCGAGGGTCAGCCGGACGCCGTCCAGCGCAATCAGGGGTTCGCTCATGGCCCGAGTAGCTAGGGAGCTTGCGGGCCGGTCACAATGGCCCCACCTTTCACGCCATGATCCGCCGGTCGATTGCCGCCGCCCTTTTGTCGATCACCCTGGTGAGCGCTGGCCCGCCAGTGCAGCGACCGCTCATCCTGGCCTTCGGAGACAGTCTTACCGCCGGCTACGGCCTTGATCAGGGACTCGGTTTTGCTCCGCAGCTGCAATCGACTCTCCGCCGCCGCGGAATTGCGGCGACGGTGGTCGACGGCGGTGTGTCAGGCGACACAAGCGCGGCCGGCAAGGCTCGGCTCGGCTGGACCATCGACGGTCTGGAGCGCAAGCCCGACCTGGTGATCGTCGAGCTGGGCGCGAACGACATGTTGCGGGGACTGGATCCAGGGCTGACGGAAAAGAACCTGGACGCGATCCTGGCAGAATTGGGGGGGAGGCGCATCAAGGTGCTGGTTGCCGGGATGCGCGGCGCGCCGAACCTCGATCCAGCCTATGTTTCACGATTCGAGGCAATATATCCAAAGCTGGCCCGCCAGCATGGCGCCGCCTTCTATCCCTTCTTCCTCGAAGGGGTCGCGGCGCAAAAGGGAATGCAACAGGCGGACGGCATGCATCCCACCTTCGCTGGAGTGAAAAGGATCGTTACGGGAATCTCGCCGGACGTCGAAAGGGCGCTGGGCGACTAAGCGTTCAATCCCTCGAGCGAAATCGGCTCGGCAAATTCGGCGCCGATGCGATTGCCGGCAATCCAGCGGACAAGGGCATTGGCACGTTCGCGGCCGGGCAGGATCAGCCAGATCCGGGTTCCGACCTCGAACTCCCCTTCGGCTTCCGCCATGAACCCGGTTTCGGAGATGTTGAACACCGTTGCTTCAAAGCCTTCGGCGCCGAGTTCGCGAACGCGCGCGCCAATTTCGACCGGGTGACGGGCAGACCTCCGGCGATCGCTCGCATCACGGGCCTCTTCGATCCGCGCCTTGATCATTCGAAAATTCATCTCCACGCCAACGCTAGTCCAGTGGATTGGCGAAATATACGCCCATTTGCCCTTCGCGCAGCCAACGCACCTGAGCACTTATGGTGCCCCGGTCAAGCAGTTGAACGGAAACGCTTTCCCCGATGTGGGCGTCGCCGGAATAGCGAAGCATCACCCCTGAGCGTGACAGGTTGAGAACCGTGACGATGTGATTTCGGCCGCGGATGGTCAGCACGGCGGTTTGGGACTCGGCCTCTAACCGATCTTCCGAGCGCTCGTCGAACATCCGCTTGACGGTGCGCGGAATCATGCCGCCATGAAGGTGGAATCGCGATGACATGCGGCTTTTCCTCTTCAAGCTCAAAATCCCGTAAAGATTATGCTTCCCAACTGTTTAAGGATTGGTTGGCGGGGGTCAAATGCCCGGCGAGGGGCGAAACCCGCCCCTAGTCCAGCTGGTTCATCCTGTGTATGTCTGATGTTGCTAGGATGGACGCGAATTTGGCGCCTGGGCGTCGGTTGTGTCGAGCGAGGGGTTACGGACTGTGACGAAGGCGCGTTGGAACCGTTTGGCGACGTTTACCGCTATGGCTGTAGTACCGGTGACAATGGCAGTCGCGCAGCCCGGCCAGGCGCCTGCGGCACCGGCTACGAAACCGGCCGTTCAGCCAAAGCCCGCCGATCCTATTGGCCCGCTGCCTGACGAATCAGCCCAGCCTGCACAGGCTGCGCCTGAACCCGTGCCGCCCCCACCGCCGCCGCCGCCGCCGCTGTGGACTTTGCAGCAGGCAAGCGCGTTGGTCGGCTATATCAACAATGTCGGGCATGAGGGACTTTCGCCAGCGGATTATGATCCTGCCGGTTTGATTGACGCGATGCGCTCAAATGATCCCCAGCTGCTGGCCCAGGCGGCAACCGATCGATTCAACAAGCTGTCGTCGGACCTCGCGCTCGGCCATGTCCGCGGCAATGCCAGGGGCGATTGGCACGTTGTCGACAAGGACCTCGACGAGGTCCGGCAGCGGCAGATGTTGGAAGCGGCGCTGATCACCAATCGAATTCCCGAGGTGCTCAACACGTTGCTTCCGACCCATCCCCAATATGGCTCGCTCAGGACGGCGCTGTCGGTAACGCCTGCGACTGACACCCAGAAGGTCAACAAGATCCGGCTGAACATGGACCGATGGCGCTGGCTGCCTCGCGAGCTTGGCTCGAAATACATCATCGTCAATGTGCCCAGCTATTATGCAACTTTGGTCGAGAATGGCGTGACCCGCTACAAGACCCGGGCGGTCGCCGGCGCGATCAAGACGCCGACCCCGCAGCTCAACGCCACCGCGGTCGGAGTCATTCTCAATCCGTGGTGGGAAGTTCCCACGTCCATCTCAAAGGAAGTCGCAGGCAAGGCAGGGTTCGTTTCGGTCAAGGGCAAAGACGGCAAGGTCCAGCGCTGGCGCCAGCCCCCGGGACCGACCAATGCTCTCGGGCAGCTGAAGTTCGTGATGTATAACGAACAGAATATCTACCTGCACGACACCAACGCCAAGAGCCGGTTCAACAGCGAGATTCGTGCCGCCAGCCATGGTTGCATTCGCACCAAGAACGTCCTCGATTTGGCGACGATGTTGCTGGGCGACGACAGTGGCGAATGGGTCCCGGAAAAAATCCAGGAGACGCTGACCGCCAAGAAGACGGTCCAGGCCAATTTCGTGAAGCCGCTGCCGGTCTACATCGTCTACTTCAGCGTCGCCGCCAATACCGACGGCTCGATCGTCAACTATGACGACGTCTATCGCCGCGACGCAAAGGTGATTGCCGCCCTGCTGGACGTCGACGGCAAGGCGCCGGCGCCGGCAAAGAGGCCCGCTGAAAAAGTAGCGACGAAGTAAACCCAATGAAAAAGGGCGGCTCCATCGGAACCGCCCTTTGGATTCGTTTGCCGCTCAGCTCAGGCGATCAGCTTTTCCGCAAAGATCATCCGGCCGCCGGCCAATTTGCTCATCACTTTCCACTGGTCCGCGCGGCTGAGCGCGAAACAGCCTTCCGAGCGTCCGAGCTTGCCGTGGATGTCGATCATTTCCGGCTCGGCATACCAGGCGTTGTGGATCACGATCGCGCGGGCCGCAGCATTGCTGTTGCTCCAATCGAGGCCGTCCACCTTCATCGAGAGGCCGTATTTGCCGTGATAATATTCGCCGGTGGTGTAGGTGCCGTTGGAAGTGGCTTCCGAACCGGGCTGGTTCGAGAAACGCTCCACGAAACCGCTATGATCGGGGTCGGAGCCGCGCCCATGCGCAACCCGGAAGCTTTCGACCGTGCCGCCGGCGAGGTCCACCAGGTGGAAGCGCGGATCGCGCGACGCCAGCGTAAAATCGACGATTCCAATCGAATCGCGGGGCGCGATGCGATGCGAATCAAGCGCAGCCCTGGCCTTCTGGAAAAGCGTCGGATCGACGCCAAGCGGAGTCACCGGAGCGGCAGCGACACGCGTTACCGGCTCGACTGGCGCCATCGGCTGGCTGAGAATGGACGGCACCAGCGTCTGTGAGCTGGCGGCGCTGGACAACAACAGCCCCCCTGCACCGGCCGCACCAAGCCGCAACATTTCCCGACGATTCAACGAATTACTACCCACGCTCTGCATCCCCACCTTATAAAGATGAAAAGGTTAATCGCCGATAACCGTTATGGCGGCTTCAAGGCTTCCGTCCCGCCTGACCAACGGTTCGTCGTACTGGGCGGAACTTGCTCCTGCCTTGAAATCAATTGGCGCCGCTGCTAAGGGGCCGCCTCCGCACGCCCCACGGGCGCTTGTGGACCATATTCATTGCCCAGCGAAATCGAGGCCGCAGATTCGGCTTTGGCGCCGGGTTCGCCCGATCGATTTCGGGCACGCTTTTGAAGGGAGTTGGACGGCTTTTTATGCAAATCATCGTTCGCGACAATAATGTCGACCAGGCGCTGCGCGCGCTCAAGAAGAAGCTGCAGCGTGAGGGCGTCTACCGCGAGATGAAGCTGCGCCGTCACTACGAGAAGCCGTCGGAAAAGCGCGCCCGTGAGCGGGCTGCCGCGATTCGCCGCGCGCGCAAGCTCGAGCGCAAGCGGATGGAGCGCGAAGGCGCCCGTTAAGCCCGTTACAAGGCTCCGCTCACCCTTCCTGCCCGGTCCATTTCGCGAGGGCTGACATGTCGGTTACCCAGGTTCCGCTCCGTCCCGTCGCCAAGGGCACTCTCCCCAAGCTGTGGCTGGCGATCGTCGCGCTGGTCGCGCTGGCCTATGGCATCGCCTACTTCGGCGCCGGCCAGTTCAAGAGCGTTGCGGTCGAAACGGTTGCGCCGGGCAAGGGCCCGTTCGTTGGCGAGATGGATGGCGTGATCATCGAATATACCGGCCGGACCGAGAACGGCACCGTGTTCGACAGCACGGAAGGCCGCGGACCTGCGCCGTTCCTGGTCATGCAGCTGTTCCCGGGCTTCAAGCAGGCGTTGGCCCAGATGCAGCAGGGCGGCCGTTACAAGATCGTCGTTCCGGGCCGCCTCGCCTATGGCAAGAATCCGCCGGCCGGAAGCCCGATCGGCCCCAACGAGGACCTGAGCTTCGACGTCTATGTGCAGCAGGTCGTCCCCAATGCCGCGCTAAGCGCGGGCGCGGCCCAGCCGCCCCAATAAGCCTACTTCCGCTTTTTCGAGGCCGCCTGCTCCGCCGGGCCCTTACTCACTTCTTGCAGGCCGACCTTAAGCATCGCCAGCAGCGGGTCGGCCAACAGCAGGCCAAGGATCCCGAACAGCGCGCTGAAAATCAGCTGCGCCGCCAGTACTAATGCGGGTGCCAGGTCGACGGTCTTTCGGGCAATGTAGGGTACGACCAGGTAGCCATCGACGTTCTGGACGAAGAAATAAACGAAGATCGCCCACAGGCCCGTACCGGTACCGGCGGAAAAGCCGACCAGCACCATCAGCGTGCCCGAAATGATTGCGCCGATGTTGGGGATGAAGGCCAATAGGCCGGTGATCAAGCCGAGCAACGCCGCCATCGGCACGCCGCCGATTGCCAGCATGACGAAGGTGAACACCCCTTCGAACAGCATGCCGATGATGCGGCCGAACAACAGGCGGCGGAGCGTGAATCCGACCTTCTCGCTGATCCTGTAAAAGCGTGCGCGGTTTTCGACCGGCAGCATCCAGGCGATGCCGCGATCGTAAAGGTGCGGCTCCATGGCAATAAAAATGCCGATCACGATGATCATCAGCCCGCTGGCGAGCGCGCCAAGGGCGGTGCCGACTGCGGTGGTCAATCTTCCAACCGAGCCCATCAGTTGAGGACCCAGGTTCGCCCTGCTGCTTTCGGTGACAAGGCCCATGTCGCGCGCCCAAAGCATGACGCGGTCGATCTGTACGTTGAGGACGATGCGCAGCGCTTCGAACTGCGCCGCGAACGTCGTGCCGGCGAACCAAAGTACCCAGCCGATGAACCCGAACCCGGCTAATACGACGATGCCAAGCCGCCAGCCGCGGCCGATGGGAAGGAACCGACCCAGGAGCCGCGCACCTCCATCGAGCACGACCGAAAAGACAAAGCCGGCAATGATCAAAAGGATCGGCTGGGCGAGCACGACGACGCCGACGATCGCCAGCGCCATTCCCAGCCATACGGCCGCCCTGCGGGCTTCGTCCCGGACCGGCCTGCTGGAAAGATCGGCCGGGCCGGGGCTCTCGGGCGGACGATCGGGTTCCAGCTTGGCGGCCATCGTTGGTTAGTCCTTTGGCGGCCGAAGCGAGGTTCCGGCGCGGCCGTCGCGGAAGGCCGAGAACCAGGTGGCGGGGTTGGTCAACTCAGTCGTGCCGTCAAGGCTGAAGGTGATGAACTCCGCCCGTCCGCCGATGTTCTCGATCGGGACGGGACCGCCAAGGCCCTGCTCCTCCAGGCTGAAGCGGCTATCTGCACTATGATCGCGATTGTCGCCCATCAGGAACAAATGGCCGGGCGGAATCGCAATCGGACCGAAATCGTCACCCTGGCTGGTGCCGTCATCGATCGTGTCATAGCCGACTCCGTTCGGCAGGGTTTCGTGGACGATTGGCAAGCGGCAGAAAGTGCCGGTCGAAGTGTCGACCTTGCGGTCCCAGAACTGGTTGATGCCGCATGGAGAATTGGCGTCGACCGGGATCATCGCCGGCGGCCGAAGCGAGGCAGCCACCGGCTTGCCGTTGAGGATAAGGCGCCCATCGCGCACTTCGACCGTATCGCCGGGAAGGCCGATGACGCGCTTGATATAGTCCTGGTTGCCGCCCGGCGGAGTGACGATCACCACATCGCCGCGCTCCGGAGTTCCACCGAGAATGCGGCCTTTCATGAACGGCAAGGTGATGGTCCATGGCTCCGAATGACGCAGCAGCAGGTTCCTGAGGATCGCCGCCGGATTGGGGAGGGTCGGGGACACATAGGACCAGCCAAAGGGATATTTGGTCACCACCAGCCGGTCGCCAGTCAACAGGTTAGGCATCATCGATTCCGACGGGATGTAGAATGGCTTGGCGACGAAGCTGTGGAAGGCGAGAACCGCCAGCAGCACCCAGAACAGCCCCTTGATCTCCCGCCAGATCAGCTGGCCGCGAGTTTCCTTCCTGGATTCGGTTTCGTCAGCCGGCGCCAGGTCAGCGGCGGCGGGCTCGGTACGCTCGGACAATCAGGGCTCCATCTTGCGGGCATAAAGGATGACGAAGGCCTGTGCCCAGGGGTGGTCGTCGGTCAACGTCAAATGCACCTCGATGGCGTGGCCTTCCGGCGCAAGCGCGTCAAGACGTGCCTTGGCGCCGCCGGTGAGGTGCAGGGTCGGTGCGCCCGACGGCGCATTTACCACGCCGATATCCTTCATATAGACGCCGCGCTTGAACCCTGTGCCGACCGCCTTGGAAAAGGCCTCCTTGGCCGCGAAGCGTTTGGCCAGGGTGCCGGCCATGGTGTGGGGACGGCGTGCCGCCTTGGCGCGCTCGGCCTCGGTAAAAACACGGTTGAGGAAGCGGTCTCCGAACCGGTCGACCGAGCCCTGGATCCGCTCAATGTTACACAGGTCCGAGCCAATACCGACGATCATCGTGCCTGATCCATCAGGACGCGCATCCGGCGAACGCTTGCCTCCAGCCCCGTGAAGATCGCCTCGCCGACGAGGAAATGACCGATGTTGAGCTCGGCGAGATGCGGAATGGCGGCGATGGGCACGACATTGTCGAAGGTAAGGCCGTGGCCGGCATGCGGCTCAATTCCGTTCTTCGTCGCCAGCGCGGCTGCATCGGCGATCCTCTTTAGCTCCGCGGCGCGCTCCTCTCCGTCGACATGGGCATATCGGCCGGTGTGGAACTCGACTACCGGTGCGCCCAGCCGGACGGCGGCCGCAACCTGCTCCTCGCTCGGCTCGATGAACAGGGACACGCGGATGTTCGCGGCGCCAAGCTTGTCGACAAAATAGGCCAGCTGGTTGTGCTGCCCAGCAGCATCCAGTCCGCCCTCGGTAGTCCGCTCCTCGCGCTTCTCCGGGACGATGCAGGCGGCGTGCGGCTTGTGCGCCAACGCGATCGCCAGCATTTCCTCGGTGGCCGCCATCTCCAGGTTCAGCGGCAGGTCGATCTCGGCCATCAGCCGGTCGATATCCTCGTCGGTGATGTGCCGGCGGTCCTCGCGAAGATGAGCCGTGATGCCATCGGCGCCGGCGCGCGCAGCCTCATGCGCGGCCCGGACCGGGTCGGGGTGCGGCCCGCCGCGCGCGTTCCGGATCGTCGCGACATGATCGATGTTGACGCCGAGACGCAGGCGCTGGCTCATGCCGCGACGCGACTCCCCGGCTTGACGGCGGGGATCTTGGCCAGCTCCTCGGGCAAATCGTTGGCATCGTAGGTCGGAACGTCGATCCGGATCAGCGGGTGGAAGGGAACGCCGAGATCGGCGCTTCCGCCCGATCGGTCGACCAGAGCTGCCTCGGCAACGACCTTGCCGCCGGCTTCCTCGATCGCGGCAATCGCTTCCCTGGAGGACAGGCCGGTGGTGACCACATCCTCGACCATCAGCACGCGCTGGCCCGGCTCGAGGGAAAAGCCACGGCGGAGCTGGAAGACGCCTTCGGGCCGCTCGACGAACATGGCGGGACGCCCTAGCGCGCGGCCCATTTCATGGCCGATGATCACGCCGCCCATGGCCGGCGAGACCACCAAATCGATGGATTCGCGCAAGTCTGCGGGAAGCTTGGCGGCGAGCGCTCGCGCCAGCCGCTCGGCCCGCGCCGGGTCCATCAGCACCCGCGCGCATTGCAGATAGCGCGGGCTGCGAAGGCCGGACGAAAGAATGAAATGCCCTTCGAGCAGCGCGTCCGCATCGCGGAATTCTGCCAGAATCTGCTCGTCGGTCACGCCAGTCTCCCAAGGAATTGCGGCCCGAAATAGGCTTGCAACGCTCAGCTATCAACCGCCGCTTGAGGGACTGGAATGTCCCGCCTATAAGGCCGCCAAATTCGGACCTGCCGTCCATCGGCGGGCCTTCCTTTGCAACCGAATCAATCGGGGTGACGATGAAATTAATGGGATGGGCGATTGCCCTGGCGGCAATGGGGCTGACACCGGCAGCGGCGGCAAGTGCCCAAGCGCCAGCGGCAACCAGTGCTGCCCC
>Ga0065715_10089110_pt1 | contig 14168 bp, 35 predicted proteins | sample MisBulReplicate1_FD_59102 | JGI IMG/M metagenome (GOLD analysis project Ga0065715, IMG submission 59102) | Miscanthus rhizosphere microbial communities from Kellogg Biological Station, MSU, sample Bulk Soil Replicate 1 : eDNA_1 v2 (version 2) | ecosystem: Host-associated > Plants > Roots >...
CGACGCGGACTCGAACCGCGATCCCTTAGTTCCGTTTTACGGAGCACCTGACTGGCAGGTGGCGTCTTCCTCTTTGCACACAGCAGCGAGACGAGGAGCACTCTAACACAAGATATTGTCAGACGCAACTGGTTATGATAAGCTGACGATTTACGAAACCTTTGATAGATCTGTTCGCTTCGTTAGTAATATGGCAGTTGGTTTTCGTCGTAGTAACCAAACTGCCAGCGCGACAATTCCGGCTGAGGCTATCAGCATATCCCCGACGCTAGACTGAAAATAGATATCACACAGAAATACGAGACGGGAATCCTCTGTCAGGGGCTGCCACCAACGGTAGGCCTCAGTCCGTCCAAGTACAGGCATACGTCCACCGTTGGCAAATAACGCAATATAATTAAGGGCCGCGCCCGCAAGCACGGGTACGTGCCATAGCTTCGGGCTGTCATAAACTCGCAGTAATTGCCAGATAAAAAATAACCCATAGAAAGTAAGTGAAAATAAAGGCCACGGGTAAACATTCCATTGCGTAACCACGAACAAAACAAAAGAAATCCACCCGATGATCCTTTTAACGTTCTGCGTCCGCTGCGAAAGTCGATGAGTCGTCATGCTTAGCAGGATAATCTACTATACAATATCTTGTCAATCTGAATTTCTTATGCTAGACTCCCCCTCGATCACTCCCCGTGGAGTGGTTTCCTGTACACCGACCGGGGCTGGCTCGTTGCGGGAGACGATGGGCCGGCTCTGGTTGGGGGAATGAGGCACTCGATGGTTAAGGCCACGGTTCACAAAATCGATCTTCATACTGAAAACGGAATTACATTCGTCACACTTCACTACGACGACGGCTCCACGCTGGACTTAATAGGAAAGAAGTGAATGAAAGTCAGTCTTGTCTTTGCCGTGTCCTGCGCCTTTGTGGCGGGCCTCATGGTCGCACAGGGCAACTTGCTCGAAGCTCTGATTTGTGGTGCTGGCGCGGCGATCAACTTTGGAAACTTGTACACCTATCTAGTAATTCTGGATTCCGAAAAGCGCGAGATTGGAGAGTAAAGAGTTGTCAGATAAAGAACTAAGCGGACGAGAACTAGATATCGCCGTAGCTACCCGTGTTATGGAGACACCAGTGCGCGACGACGGAACGCCGTGGCCCGGTAACGTTTTGCCGTATTCGTCATCCATTGAAGCCGCAATGCAGGTCGAAGATCAAGTCGCGGAGATGGGCTTGCAGTCAGCATACTACAGAGCATTGCTGGACATAGTCGCGAAGTCGGTTACTAATCGGCTGTTTCATCACTTTGACTTAATCCACGCATCAGCAGAACAGCGATGTCGAGCCGCATTAGCTGCTACCGAATCTACGCATACAACACCCGCCGCGGCCTGATACTGGCTCCGTGCCACGCCAGCGCCGCAGACATCACACAGTCATCCGAATACCCCTCCGGCGCGGAATAACGCAGCATTCCGCTTGGTAATCGCTCGGCTTCAAATGCCTGTAGCTCGCTAATGAGAGTGGGATGGTCTATGATCTTCAAGTCGCCCTTCTCCAATGCCAGCGCCAATGAGTCAATCGCTTCAGCTTTACTTGCATTTGTCGTAATGAACGGGTGAACGTTATAACCCTCTCGTTGCAGTTCTTCGATCAGCGGAATACCGATGGAGTTGTGTTCAGGGATGAGAGTTTTAGTCTTAAACCTACCCGCCAGTGCGTAGAGACGCTGTCTCTGCACTATATAGTCAATCTGGTTGAACCTGTCGAGGTGAACCAATTCCTTCGTCGTCACGTCGATCACGCTCAGCACCGTGAAGTCGTTGTACTTGCCCCAGTCGATGCCGACCAGGTAGGAATGTCCGTCGATGGCGCTGTCTTGCGCGGTTGCACAAGCTGATTCGAGCACGCGCCGGAACACCCCGCCCGCGTCGTCGATGAACTCGGCGAGGTACTCCTGACGGAAGATGCGTTCAGGTAGCTCTAGTCGCGCTGCTTCGATCTCTTTGTCGAGATCTGTAAGCGTGGTATTGACTGACGACGGCATCTGCCATGAGCGCCACTCGTCTTTGAGTGGGTCTTGACCCCAGTTATAGATCGTGCGGAAGAAGTTCGAGCCGCGGGGCGTGGAGAGAAACCATGCGTCGCCCTGATAGTCGGTGAGGGTGGGACGGATGGACGCCTGCCATGCATCGCCGAGATAGCGGACGAGGGCCGCTTCGTCTACGATCACGAGCTTGTACTTGCGGCTCCTACCCGCGTCGGGATTATCCAGCGACCAGCACTCCAGTACGCCTTTCGTGCTCAGTTCCAGACGATGTTCCTGCGTCGATTTGTCGATCGTCACCGGAGCGAAGACGCGCTGCAAGTCGCGCCAGCTATCCGCGAGGATCTTGTACGAGGGCGCGAACCAGCCGACAGGCCAGCCTGCCATAAGGTAGTCGCCACTGACATCCTGACCGAACACGCTCTTGCCCGCACGTCGGCCCAGTGCTGCGACATTGAACCGCCGCGCTTCCGCCTTCATCTTCTGCTGAGCTGCGTGAAGCTGAGGACGAATCAGCCCGCCACCTTTGAGCTGCCTGCGCCGTGCCTCCTCCAGCTTGTCCTCGATGGGCCAGAGATGCTTGAGACGAAGGGACGGGGGGAGGTTGGGGTCGTTGCTCATTCGATATTGAGTATGCCAACGGGCTCAAACTGTGTCGTCAATGGATCGCCGTACAGTAGCAACTCCATATCCAGCGCTTCGCCTATTGTGAACGCGCCACCGTATCCCTGCGCGACGATCTCTCTCACGTCCGTCGCCATGCGCTTGATGCGCTCGTCGTCGAAGGAGTAGCCCAGTCGGTTGGTTAATTCTCGACAGAGTCGCTCAGAGATTTCTGTTTCGATTTCTTCGATTGGAATGGTGGTGATGTCTCGACTCATCAACGCACAGTATACAATAGAACTTAATCAGTAGACGTGCGACTATTCACTCAACGCAGATCGCAGCCAGTCGCTAAGAGTCTTAATATACTGCTGCTTCATCTCGATTGATTCACGCAACAAGCAAATCGCTGAGGCTGTTGAGACCTCGCAACGACAGTCTTCCAGCCGGAGAAAAGTCGAGACTAGAATAGTTAAATCCGCGGCAGGCTGCTTTCCCAGCGCTTCGATTAGTATTTCCGCCTTCTCAATTTCACCGCGCAACTCAGCAATGTTCCTTGCTCGTTTTGCAATTTGCAACGCCGTCTCCTGATCGAACTCGCTCATTGATAGATCCTCCTTGACATCCATCATCGCACAAGATATTGTTAGGGGTCAATGGTGGAAAATCTAAATGAGAAAAATCATTTCCCTGTTTCAGCGTAACTACGATGGAAACAGACTTGTCAGAAATGAGGTCGTACCGGGCGCGGAATGGGTGCTCGCTGGCGAAGGCGTTGCTACTCAAAAGCTTGATGGCACCTGCTGCATGATTCAAGGCGGCATTCTTTACAAGCGTTACGACGCGAAGAAAGGAAAGCAACCGCCGCCCGGATTCATTCCCGCGCAACCGCCCGATGAGACCACGGGCCACTGGCCCGGATGGCTGCGCGTTGGCGAAGGCTCGGAAGATCGGTACTTTCGAGAGGCGTGGGATGACTTCGTTCGGAACGTTTCCGGCGGCTCGCCCGATCCGTATTTTGATGGCACGTACGAACTGTGTGGCCCAAAGGTGCAGGGCAATCCTGAGGGTGTATCGCACCACATTTTGTTCAGACATGGACAGCACCCCCTCGATGACGCGCCCCGCAACTTCGACGAGCTGCGCGAATTCTTTCAGACGCAAAACATTGAAGGCATTGTCTGGCATCACCCTGACGGACGCATGGTTAAAATCAAAGCAAAAGATTTCGGAATTAAGCGCAAAGTATAATGAAAACGATCCACGTCCGCTGCACTTTCACCATCCCGGTCGAAGTGCCTGACAGTCCCGACTACGACGCCATCTTTGACATTGAGGAGAACCACTGTCCGGGGACGGGATTGGTGGGACAGGCGATTGAGAAGCACATGGAACGCTGTAACAAGCAGGGGATTTGTTGGGCCTGTCAGCTAGGTGGGGAGAATAAGATCGTACCGAGTCCAGAATGACCACTGAGAATAAAATCGCAGGCGTCATCATCACGCCTCTCACCCGTCACTCGGACCCGCGCGGCTGGTTGAGCGAGATCTGGCGCAATGACGAATTCCCGGCTGGGTTCAACCCAGCAATGGGTTACGTCTCCCTCACTTGCCCCGGCGTCGTCCGCGGCCCGCATGAGCACCGCGAGCAATCGGATTTCTTCGTCTTTTTGTGCGGGAAGTTCAAGTTGCATCTCTGGGACAATCGATCATCAAGGGAGGAACTCGTCCTCGAAGTCGGTGAGGCAAATCCAGTCTCCGTGCTCGTGCCGCCGGAAGTGGTTCATGCGTACGAGAACGTCGGGTTGTGGAATGCAGTTGTGTTGAACTTTCCAGATCGGCTGTATACGGGGTGGGGCAGGGCTGAGGCGGTGGATGAGATCCGGTATGAAAACGATAGTGAAACGAGATTTCAATTATGACAAAAGCCACCAGTCACAGCTTAAATCAACGCGAACATATGCCAGAAGGTATTCAGGTACGCTATCACGACGACGGCACCGTGGACGAGATCGTTGTTAGGGATCGTGACGGCAAGTGCTTGCTGCATATGGAACAGATGGCCGACTCGCGCTTCTGGATTGGCCTATACGGCTACAACGATTCGAGTGCGTATCCAGTCCATGTTGACATTTTCACGGATGGCCGAATGGTAAGGACTGACGATGAGGACGATAGCGAGAAAGGTTGTCAACAAATCTTTGCAAGGGTTCGAACATGACCACCCGACTCGACCGTGAACTACGCCTGCTCTACACCGCAGAAGCACACTACAAACTCCCCGCTGCGCCGATCGTGCGCCAGCTCGTCGCGTGGGAGGATGCGAGATTGCCCGACTCGATTCCACCCGTGCCGGAGTGGATTGAGTTCGCATGGCCTGCCAGTGGCGGGGTGAATCTGGAAGACTACTGGAGAGCGATGGATCGGGGGAAGTTGCGCGGGTGGGGTGGGGAGTATTTATGAGCGGGGACATCGAGAGACGAGTGCCAGCATGGGAGGGGTCAGTCAGTGACGCGCGCTACTACCCATTCGCGATGAAGTCATGGGAGACGCGCTTATTTCACCACTACGCCCTACCCGCGATTGAGACAGGACGCATTAACTTGCCACGGTGGTTCAAGGTATGGTTGTGGTTGAGGACGAAGTGGGCGAGGTTCGTGCACTATATCGCGTAAACCGAGTAGGAGAAGAAATGGGAGTTCAGGCACCTCAAGTTAGCGACCTGCGATTCTACGGCGTAGCGGGGATGTTTTTCGCCTTTGGATTAGGCGTTGCAATTAAAACTGACTGGCTTGCTATATTCGGTGCTGATTACGCCTTGCCAGCCCGTGTCTACTTTGTCGGTGGTCACGCATTAATTGTTATTTTCTGTACTTGGCAGTTAGTGCGAAAGCGGAGGAATAGTTCAAATGATTCCCCCTGACGACGCCCTCGATCTCCTGCTCGACTACCCGGTCGTCATCTATCTCGTACTGGACGGGTATGAGCCGCGACGAGCGGGAATGGTGCTCGATGCGCTTGGAGATCTCGATGACGACTCTGCGCGAGTGACAGTGAGGCTGTGGGCGCAAGCGGCGGAAATGGAATTAAGAGAGCAGGTAAACTAATGAAAACAGATCTTGGACTGTATTTGGGGGCAGATAACTCCGCTTCTCTGGTTCTCTACACTGCGGGGATAAACAACCCAGACGGCTACGTGGTCCTTTCGGTTACTAAAGATCATCGTTGTGACGATACCGATCTATACCCAGACGCTAACTTCATAGATCGTAGCTGGAGTCCTGCGGGGTCGTGGATCGTTCCGCTGACGGGACAGGTGATCTACCTCTGGAGTGAGGATAGTGTAAGTTTCTATTTTCAGCCACTAACTGACATTACGTCAGAGGAACGCGAGTTATGTGCTCCGTTACATACAACCAAGTCCCTGCATAAACTGTGCCGCCTGCCACTTGAGACGCTGCGACACTTTCAAGCCATCCTTGACGTAGGTGATCCAGTACAGGAGCACGTCAGTCAGAAGTTTCAACAATTAAAGACAAGAGGGATGAGGCAGTGGTATGAGAGACAGAAAAGAGACATGCTATGAAACTACACGAAATCGATCCCGAGAAACGCTACGTGCTGGCGATTGAAGCTGACGACGTCTCACAACAGGATCTGGAGACATGGCAGGAGAAGTTCAGGGAACGCGGGCTGGAAAATATCACCATCGTCACCGGACCGCTCGCGCCTGATGTACCACGCTACTGGGGCATCTGGGTTAGCCCGCCCAACGGCAAACCCGACTGGGTAAGTCGCAGCGGCGGCGATCTACTTTACTATCCCAGCCCCGTGATAGCCGCAGTGCACATGAAGGATCTCGGCTGGGAATACTGCTCGGTGAGGGAGTTTGTGTTCGATGGTGTACTACAAGATGTAGGGGACTATTTCTCAACGCCATCGCAATCAGACAGGCCAAATCCGGCAACGTAAATAAGCAGACACAGCATACGAAAGGAATAAAATGTCAACCAGCGACCTGATCACCACTCTCGCCTCCCTCTCGCCCGAGGAACTCAATGCCGTGCGGTTCCTGCTGGAGTTGCCGTTCAATCCCGGCGAGTTGGATAAGGGGCCGGAGACGGTGATTGAGAAGGCGAAGACGAACCAGTGAACATGGTTAAAACTATGGGCTGCATCCGCCACGAGCGCAAGGAGTAAAACAAATGGCAGATCGAAGATTTACTAAAGAAGAAGGTCAGATTCATGCTCTTTCCCAAACCGGAGAACCTGTAACTATTTATCAATCCAGCGAGTGGATCGAAACGAGAACTATGGGAGGGGTGTTCGTCACAAAGGTAGGTATCTCCTACCGATTGAAAAACGGTGAAGCCGTAATCAGGACGGGTGATACCGAGTTTTCCTGCCCGTCTTCCGACTTACACCTGCGTACCGAGGGGCTCGTGGAGGAATAGGGGAAACTGTACAAGGATTCAAGGTTCAATGACAAAAGGCCAGCGCGGTTACTTCGCAATAGGCATCTTCAACCCTAAGAAATCCGTGAACGTCGGCACTTTATGGCGCACGGCAAACATTCTCGGTGCGGCTTACATTTTCACGATCGGCGCAAGGTACTCGAAGCAATGTTCTGACACAATGAAGACCCACCGCCATATTCCACTGGTTTACTACGACGACTTCGAGGATTGCTATCGACACTTGCCTTACGACGCGCAGTTGGTTGCTGTCGAGCTAACAGAAGAAGCTCGTGACTTGTACTCATTTACCCATCCTGAGCGCGCGGTGTATTTACTGGGCGCAGAAGACCACGGATTGCCACAGGACATAGTCGAACGTTGCCATCACGTGATCAAGTTACGCGGGGAGTTCAGTCTGAACGTCTCAGTGGCGGGGAGCATCTGTCTTTACCATCGAGTGGAGACGATGGGTCAACAAGATGTTGTATAAGTTAGAAGTGGGAAAATTTACATGAGGGTTAGAAGGGGAGAGCAATTGAGACTATTCGTAGACATGGATGGCGTGCTGGCCGACTTTGATTCGGGCTACGCAGCCGCGTTTGGTGTTCGCCCGTCGATCCACGCAGATAACGTTGATTGGGAGTTGGTGCGAACGCAGCGGGACTTCTACTTGAATCTGCCGCCCATGTCTGACTTCGCGGAACTTTGGAGATTCATTGCACCGCTTCGCCCCGTTGTGCTGACAGGTGTGCCGAAGTCTGTAGCTGAGGCGTCTGACAATAAACGAGCGTGGGCGCGAAGATGGTTAGGCGACACGGAAGTCCGCGCTTGCCGTTCAAGCGAGAAATACCTGCACGCCAAACCCGGCGATATCTTGATCGACGATTGGGAAAAGTATCGGCACAAGTGGGAAAAAGTGGGCGGTATCTGGATTACTCATGTCAACGCAGCCAGTACAATCACGCAGTTGGCTACCTGTCTTAAACGGGCCGGGATACAACGTATTGTATAGATTAGAATTAGGAAAATTTACATGCGAACTAGGCCCACCCCCTCCACCTACCCCAAGACTTTTAGATTTGAGGTGTGAGGTTGAGCGCGTGGAGGCTGAAAGACGATAACGGCGATAACGATGACGAACGACGATCTGGTGCAGTTTGGGAATGCGATTACGGCCCTGCTGGAACGCTACGGCATCAGTGACGGCAAGTACTGGACGCAGCAACTAGTCGACGGTACATTACGCTTCCGCGTTGAGGGTACACTGCCGTTAACGACAATGACTGACGACTTGGACATTCGCCGAGCAGAGCAGCGAGTAGCGCAGGCGGCGATCGATTACGTTGACTACTTCTTTCCATCGAGTGAGACTGGTGCGGGAATGGATAACACTGGAGGAGAATTGATTCGCGCGGTACGGGCCCTGCAACACGTGCAAGCTACCGCTGACGAGGACGGACCACGAAGCTGTAGTAGGTGCGGGCAGGCGAGCGACTCGGTTGGCTATGAGAGTAGATACGGACGTGGGTTGATCTGTCAGCGTTGCAATGACGGAGAAATTAACCTACGCGCGTTGTTAGGTCGCTAGCTGAACTTTATTCAATCGTATGCAGTTGTGAGTAGCGAGTAGGAGTAGCAGTGGTAGTGGTCTATGTCTACTGTTGAGAGGGGTTAGCGTAATAGTTTAGCGGGTTTCTACTTCGACTTGAGTAGATCTACTTGGAAGGACACGCATTCATCGATAAAGTAACTTAAGTCTAAGTATCTAGCACCGTGAGCGTAAAGCAGTCTTAAACGTGCACGCTTAACCATTAGTTCAAGGTCATTGAAGACTTCTCGGTCCATGTTAAATTACCCTCACGACGCATTCAACTCCTCGTCTGGTCCTGCTACTACATCTTGCGACGATGACGACGCATTACCACTTTCACTACCACCTGTAGACGTGCCATCGGTGAACATAATAGTATCCAGTCCTGCCTCAACCGCGCTCTGTGTAGCCTCTACGTCAATCGTCCCCGCCAGTTGTCGCGTCGCTGGTCCATCAGCCTGTTGTGCACTCTCACCAGCGAGGAGTTCAGCTAACTTGCCGAAATCCAACCGCGCACCGTGCGTCTCACTCTGCGCAAACTTCAACCACTCCAGCACGTCTTTCTCGCTTTGGGGAATACCTTCCTCGTCCATTCGCGAACGAATCACGCGCATGGCTACCCGCAAACGTTCAGCCCGGTTAGCGACGCCCGTCATCAGCGAAAGTCGATCTACCTCCTCGGCGAATTCAGGGTCGTCGAGCCATGCATAGATCGTATTCCGGGTCACGCCTACCTCGTTAGCAACGTAGGTCTTGGGATACCCTAAAGCCAGTAATCCTGCGGCTTTAGAGCGAGTCTCGTCCCAGATAACTTTCCGTTGCACCGCTCTTGCGTAATCAGATTGATAAGAAGTGCTCACAGTGTCAGTACTTTACGGGAATAAGCAGGAGTTAACAAGACCTGTTGTTAATCATTGTTGGACGCACGCGGGACTGGCGGGTTTCACTTTGCTTCCGTTTGTCCTGTTCCGTAGTGCCTTTCCCGGTAAACAGGGGCGAGCTTTGCGTTGAGTTCTCCCGTTGTCAGGCCGCACGCTTTGGCGATCTCCTTGTACTCCTGCGTATCCGTTTTATCTCCCGCGTACAGGCGATACGCACGCTCGAATTGTTCCGGCGTCCATGTTTTATCAGTTGTCTCGTTCACTGCCACATCCTCCCCGCTTGCTCGATGCGCCCGCTTGTCTCACTGCTCACCTGCGTCAACCACTGCTGCAACCCGTAGCTCAACCCGAGGGCAAGGGCCAGGAGGAGCAGGATGACGAGGGCGTAGTCGGAGAGGGTTAGTCGGTGCATGACGCTAACCTCGTTTCCGGTTTTGCTTCACGTCTAACTCGCCGATGAATAGCGCGTCGTTCATCCTTGCGGTAGTTTACCTTTGACTTGGAAAGTTTCAGCTTCTTGCTGACTTTCGAGGTTAGTTTGTGCATGGTTGATCCTCGATCGTGAGTCGGCTTAGCCAGTCAATCATCTCCTGATTGCTGAGTCGAGAGTAGCGCTGCAAGCCGCATATCGCCGTCGCTGGGATTGTACGATACCACGGAATGCCATAACTGAGTTTGGATTCAATCTCGAAGCGCTTGCCCTCCGGCGTCACGCAGGAGATCGAGCCGCCGTAGCATAGTCGGTTGAGTGCTTCGGTCGGGGTCATAGTAGAACCTCCAGTAATTCCAGATCCTTCGCCGCGCTAAAGAACGCAATACAGCCCTGATTGTAACTCAGCTCGTACTTGCGCATCGACAGCCATTCGATGAACGCTGCTTTGACAAGATCCGCATGGAAACCTTCGAGGCTGTCAGTTCCGGCCTTGTACCCGTCTTCGCTGACAATGACCTTGCCAAAGGCTGGTAGTCGCAGCTTGAACCAGTCGCGGAGATCTTCAATCTGTTTGGCGTAGTTGTCGCTCATCTCACTCATACTCCCTCCCGTGGGTTGGTTAGTCGGCTAGCTGAACCAGTCTACGGTTGATCGCACAAGCGAGATTGTAATAGTTGCGCGATGCTGCTCCTGTACTTTCACGTTGTAGAATTTCTGCGCCTTGTAACGCCATGCGTAACTCGCCTTTGTCCGCACAGCCGATGCTGAGATAGTTATTGCCGCGTGTTACCGTCGTACCAACACGCTTGAGCGCATCGATTGTAACCTTACGCAGTATCGCGTCGTCGTCTGCTCTGTGGTCGCCCATCTCCCTCACCCCTTTCGTTTCGGTCTGCGCGCTCACTTGCGCTTACTTTGACTTACCCTCAATCCGATCAAGCTCAGCCTTCACCGCTTCTCGTACGATTTGACTCGACGGTCTGTCTACGCGCTGCGCCACTCGCTGCAAGCGTTCAATCAGCCGTTTATCAGCTCGTACGTAGATGGCTTTGTCCTTTGCGGTCTTCATTGACACGGAGACTATCACGGGTTATATGCATTGTCAATACTTTTGTTGATTGACGCCGGAGAAAAATAATTTGCAAGAAAGATGAAATTAGTGCTTGACATTGTATATACAAAGGAGTAGGATGCACTCACCTTAGACGAAGACGAACACAGAGGAGATTGAGACCATGACGCATACACAAGAACAACTAGCAATGATTCTTAACAGGCAACGTAAACGCGGAGTCGAGGACGCGCAACGTCGTCGTGATTATGGTCATAGCAACGAGGCAGCGAGTTACCCAAATGCAGCGTGGCCGGACGTATCGCGCAAGGCCGTGCAGGACGCTTATGATGACGGCTGGGCGCAACAACGAATAAAGATCAATAAACCTGATTCTGTTTGTACGGAGCGGTTCGGTAAAGGCGTCCGTCATACTACGCAATAGCCCGCACGCCAACCTTAACGAAAGAGGAGATCGAGACGATGACAACTCAACGGAAATCACCTAAGCCTAACTCTTTTAATCCACTTAACGTGCTACGGCTGGTGGCGGTGAATAGCGGTCTCAAACTAGCGCAAGTTGACGCACGGCTGGCAAGGTTATCGGAAGCCGAGCTTAATAAAGTGACTGAGTTGAGCATGGCTTCCTGTCGCTTTGCGCAAGTGGCGAAGCTTGGCGGTGATTTTGTGATCGGCTATCAGGATTCAGCTGATACCTACATGCGCTTGGCGCTTAACTACGTGGGAGTGGAGTTTGACGCCGGGCAGCCCGCACGCCAACCTTAACGAAAGAGGAGATCGGACCATGAACGCCAATTTAGAATTTCGTCGCGAAGTCGCCAAAGAGCAGGGAATAACGTTGATGCAGGCGTCCTGCGCTATCGCAGATCGCGCTCGCAAAGTAGCAGAACTAGCTCGCTGTGAGTTTGGCGGTTTGGACAAGCGGGGCTGCCTGTTCTACCTCTCGTTCTCGCAGCTACCTAACCAGATCTACGCGCCGACGGAGTTGTTCAGTTACGAGACTGTTTACGATGAACCCAGCCGCGTTATCCAGTGGACGCGTGAGCAAACTGAGAGAGCCGGATTGCTGGGGTACAGGTAGAGATAGTCGATAATTGAGAGGAGACGATGACAATGCTAAACACGAACTTACTACCACGACCATTCAGCTCGGATCGGCCCAGAGTCGAGGGTTACACGCCGCTGATTACAGGTCGCATCACGCGGCTGGGCCGCAGCCGACGCAACGCGTGGCGCGCGGAGGTAATGGTGGACGGCTGCGCTATGACGACCAGCCATCACGACACGCGATCAGACGCGGAGAGATGGGCCGAGGGAATGATGAACGCTTACGCGAAAGTTCACTATGTAGATTGAGATCGACTAAACAAGGAGACTCAGACCATGAAACAACTAATCTACCTGAAACACCTGATCTACAAATCACTTGCTGCGCTGCTCTACGAGACAGATCGCATCGGCTTGACGAGCACGTACCAGTTCCGGCTGGGGTTGCTGCGACGAGCAGCGCGGCTGACGATCAGACTGGAGGCAGGACGATGATTGATCAATTACTGAAATCAGCCACAGCAGAAGTAAGTCAAGGCTGTCCTTCATGCGAGCACGACGGCTGTTTTCCTATACGGTTCTGTGTTGGCTGCGCCGAGGCCGTCTGTGTCGGCTGCTGGGGCGAGCACAACAACGATGAAGCGCCGAATGACCACACGACGGCGATGCGACCGGAGACTCGTTGAGTGGAGAACTGACTCAGGGTTGAGTACAAGCGAGTGGAGGATCAGACGATGCCCTACATCGACACCAAAGACGTTGCCGCGATGCGTAAGGCGATCAAGGCCGCGCTGCCTGACTACAAGATCAGTATAACCAAGCATCACCATTCAAGTGTGAACGTAGCGATCATCTCCGGTCCGATTGTCGGCGTTGATAGTGTCAACGTGTTCTGGTACAGGGATCATCTGGGACCGGAGAAACTCGACAGGCCGGATGCTATCGCGGTCATAGATGAAATCATGGCTCAGATCAAGCGAGTCAGAATGCCGGAGATTGTCTCGGAAGACGGTGACTACGGTTCAATTCCAAACTTCTACTATGACGTAAGTTTCGGCAAATGGGATCAGCCTTACGTCTGCACCGATCCAGACGCGCAAGATCGGCTGGAGATTCAGCGGGAGTTTAGAAAGATCGATCGCTGGCATGAGCAGGAGGCTCGCCGTGCAGAATATAGGCGAGAGCGTGAACTGCGGTTGGTTAGTTGAATTCCATCCTGCTCCTCACGGCGGCTGAGGCTAACTGCCGCCATCCCTTGCCGTGACTATCGCGGGTAGTCAGAGCTTAGGATCAGACTGAGACAGGAGCACGCAAATGACGACGCGAAACTACTACTGCGCAAACCGCTACAACGTTGAGACAGGCGAATGGAAGTATGCGCCGCGTTATGCCAGCGTGGACCACGGACAGGTTGAGATTACCGAGATCGAGAGGAGTGACACAAGTGACAACGATGACGAAAACGACAATCAAGGTCTGCGCTTATAGGGACTTCCCGAGCGATCAGATTTGCGGACGACCATCCGGCAATCACTATATGCAATGGTGCCCGTTGCATCCGGCAGCGGCAACCGTGGAAATTGAACCGCCAACGCAACCGGAACGAGCGCTGGGTGAGCATACACCGCTGCCGTGGCACGTTGCCCACGACGAGATAGACGGTGATGAGATTGTTGCTGAAAACGGATTATCAATAGCGATGGTTTACGGCACTTACAAGAGACTTAATCCGCACAATGACAGTGCCATCTGTCATGCCAACGCCCAGCTAATCGTTACGGCAGTTAATAACCATGCGCAACTCGTCGCGGCACTGGAGGACGAACTTGAGGCAATCAGCGTGTGGCAATCGGCGCGCGGTGTTCCGGCTGACATTCGGGACGGATTGCAAATCAGCACGGAGAAGATTCGGGCCGTCCTCAGCCGCGTGCGGGGGTAGGGATGAGACTGCGAGACAGGAGATCAGATTATGCCAAGTGAAATCAGAGGCTTAGACGTTCGCTGGCGAGCAGTGGCAGGACCGCCGGAATACGCTCGGAT
>Ga0065715_10000760_pt1 | contig 14160 bp, 3 predicted proteins | sample MisBulReplicate1_FD_59102 | JGI IMG/M metagenome (GOLD analysis project Ga0065715, IMG submission 59102) | Miscanthus rhizosphere microbial communities from Kellogg Biological Station, MSU, sample Bulk Soil Replicate 1 : eDNA_1 v2 (version 2) | ecosystem: Host-associated > Plants > Roots >...
CTAATTGTAACAGTGTTACGACTAATTGTAACACAGATTATCCTAATAATTCCTTAAACAATGAAATTCAATATCAAAATATGGTGGGCCGGAAGGGATTTGAACCCTCGAACCCCGCCATGTCAAGGCGGTATCTTAACCAAGCTAGACCACCGGCCCGTTTGTGCTGTCGGACCTTGATCGTTTGATTCATCAAGACCCGGATGTATTTTATATTAGCCCTAATCAAAGTCATAATATAAATCACGCTCAAAAAATCAAGAAGAGTAATCGTATATCGTGGTTAGACGTCGTATTATTGATTGATAGACCCTACGGTGTGGGTATTGTACTAATGACTTGATTGAAAAAGGCTGTATGTTGCAAGGATATTTCTGCCAGCGATTGGGGATTTCTATTACCATATCAGACGCATCAAGAAAACAAAAAAGTATTAATATTATTTATTTAGTAATGTGCCACACAAAAGTAGCCGGAGATTCATCCATGCTACCATTGACATCTACATATCGTACCATAAAGATATGTCTGCCTTGCGGTAAATTAGGAAAAATAAACGGGCTGGTACAGGTAACAAATCCTGAACCGTCCATGCTACATTCAAAGCGGTCTACTGCTTCTGCATTACTTGAAAAGTCAAATCTAATGGTATTTGAAGGAGTACTGGTTCCATTAAATATAATTTTGTTATTGCCGTCAGTAATAGAATCGATTACAGTGTCGGCAGGACCCGTTATACCCTTTAGAGTACCTGTAACGTTGTTTACAGTATTATTAGCATTAGGAGTCCCCTGAGTTGGCACTATTATGTTCCAATTAAATAGCGAAGGAGATGGGTCCTTATTACCTGATTTATCTATTGTGATTATCTTTACAGTGTGACTTCCATTTGCTACGCTATCGTATTCTACGGGGCTGGTACATGTTGACAATGATGAATTGTCTATTGAGCACTCAAAGTGGTTAACTCCATTTTCCTCTCCTTCTTCTACGCTGGTATCGATACCTGAAAATGTAAGTGTGATTTTAGTAGATTCCGTGTCTGAACCGTCCGTTAATTTGGTATTATTTCCATCAAAAACAGAATTTATGACTGTGTCAGGTGGTACTGTATCTACAGTCCAAGTAAACGATGCAGGTGACTGATCCCTATTACCGGCGCTATCAACTGCCCTTGCTTCCATAATATGTGCTCCATCAGAGAGATTGTCAAGTTTTACGGGATTAGCACAGCTGGAATAAGATGACCCGTCTGTAGAGCATTCAAAATTGCCTGCAACCCCTCCAGCCTCCAAACCAGCAATTGGTGAGGATAGTACAAAAACTATCGAAGTAGACGGAGTGATACCATCATCAGGTATGGCATTTCCAGATGAACCAACAGCAGAAACTATCTTGGTATCAGGTGGCAATCCAGTAGTAGTTGTTATATTGGCACTTTCATTAGTTACAATATTCTGGTTAGCTCCAATAGTTGGACTAATAGTAATGTTTTGAGGTGTTGAAGGAGCTGGAGTGGTGGTAGTAATGTTAGAAGCCGTAGTAGTAATGTTTTGAGGTGTTGCCTGAGGAGATGGAGTTACCGATGGAGCTTGAGGTGGTGATACTGGAGGAGTAGGTGAAACTGGAGGTGGCGCTGTAATAGTCCATAAGAATGCTGCAGGTGTCTGCCCTTCATTTCCTACTTTATCTCGGGCACTGACCTCAAGGCTATGTGGCCCCATTGATAAGCCTGAAAGACTGAGTGGCGTCTCACAGGTCGCAAATGATGCACCGTCAACAGAACATTCAAAGTGGTCCAGGCCTACTCCTGTATCATTACCTGAAAAGGCAAAGGTCATCGATGTAGATGTACTATTACCACCATTGGTTACAGGATTATTATTACCATCGCTGGCAGAGTCGATAGATGCGACCGGTGGCGTTGCGTCTACGTTCCATTTGAAAGACGCAATAGATGTGCCCTGGTTTCCGACATTGTCAATTGCTCTGACCTGTAAGTTGTGAGCACCGCTTGCCAAGTTGTCATACTGGGCAGGGCTGTTGCAAGTTGTAAATGATGCACCGTCAACAGAACATTCAAAATGTGCCACGCCAGCGCCTGTATCATTACCTGAAAAGGCAAAGGTCATCGACGTAGACGGTGTGCTTCCATCAGGGGTTATTTTATTTTTATTACCATCAGTAGCAGAGCTGATACTAGTAGTTGGTGCCTCAGTATCTACAGTCCAGCTATACAATACGGGTGTTGGGTCCCTTATTCCAGAATTATCTACTGCCCTTACCTTAAATGTATGATGACCGTCAGTTAGTGTATTAGGGAATGTGAATGGAGTGGTACAGGCAGCAAACTCAGAATTGTCCAGGCTGCATTCAAAGTGATCTACATTAGCTACAACGTCTGTAGCCGAGAATGCGAATGTCAATATGTTCGATCTGATGTTGCTATTATTAGTAACTATGTTCTTATTACCATCGGTGACAGAATTTATAATAGTATTAGGAGCCTTTGTATTAATCGTCCACAAGAATGCGATAGGAGTTGCACCCTCATTACCAGCCTTATCCTGGGCTCTAACTTCCAGAGTATGAGATCCATCCGGTAGACTGCTAAACTCTATTGGGCTAGTACAAATTTTAAATGATGCACCGTCAACAGAACATTCAAAGTGGTCCAAGCCAACACCTGTATCAGTACCTGTAAAGGCAAAGGTTATCGATGTGGATGTACTATTGCCACCATTAGATACGGTCTTATTATTCCCGTCTTTGGCAGATTCTATTGATGTGTCAGGTGGCGTTGCATCCACATTCCAGGTAAATATTTCCGGTGAGTTATCGCGATTGCCCGAGTTATCTACTGCCCTTACCTTGAATGTATGGGTACCATCACTTAGCAAATTAGGGAATGAAAATGGAGTGGTACAGGCAGCAAACTCAGAATTGTCCAGGCTGCATTCAAATCGCTTTACGTCTACTTTACCAGTATCTTGACCTGAGAAATTAAATGTTATAGAGTTTGATCGAGTAGTACTGCCATTGTATAGTGTGTTCTTATTACTATCTATAACAGAATCAATAGATGTGGTGGGGGGCGTTGTATCACTTGTCCAGGTAAATGATGCAGGGGCTGGATCTACATTTCCAACCTTATCTTTAGTTAGTACCTTCAAAGTGTGAGCGCCATCTGTAAGATTGCTATACTGTACTGGGCTGGTACAGACAGCAAATGATGCGCCATCAAGTGAGCATTCAAAGTGGTCCAAGCCAACACCTGTGTCTTTTCCAGAGAACGCAAAGGTCATCGATGTAGATGTAGTATTACCACCATTGACAACAGTATTCCTATTACCATCGATTACAGAGGTGATGGAAGTAGACGGTGGTGCGGTATCAACTGTCCAGCTGAGAGAAACAGGTGATGGGTCTTTATTTGCAACTTTGTCTTCGGACAATACCCTAAATGTATGGATACCATCTTTCAACGATTTGGAGTATGTGAAGGGGCTGGTACATGTGACAAACTCAGATTTATCGATGCTGCAGCCAAAGTGGTCTATACCTACGCCGCCAGTATCGTTGCCAAAGAACGCAAATGTCATTGAGGTGGATTTTGTGCTGGCCCCATTGGTTATGGTGCTCTTATTACCATCTGTGGCTGAATCAATTTTGGTGGATGGTGCAACAGTATCTACTGTCCAGCTGAGAGAAGCTGGAGAGGGATCTTTATTTCCTACTTTGTCTTCGGACAATACGCTAAAGGTATGGACACCGTCTTTCAACGATTGTGGAAGTTTATACGGGCTGGTACATGTGACAAACTCAGATTTATCGATGCTGCAGCCAAAGTGGGCTATACCTACGCCGCCAGTATCGTTGCCAGAGAACGCAAATGTAGTTGAGGTGGATTTGGTGCTGGACCCATTAGTTATGGCATTCTTACTACCATCGGTGGCAGAATCAATTTTAGTGGTTGGGGCAGTTGTATCAACTTTCCAGTTAAGTGAGGCAGGCGATGGGTCTTTATTTCCAATCCTATCTTGGGCTCTCATCTGTACAGTATGGGCCCCATCGGGTAGACTGTTAAGCTGAACAGGGCTAGTACAATTTTTAAATGATGCGCCATCAAGTGAGCATTCAAAGTGGTCCAAACCTATACCTGTATCATTACCTGAGAATGTTAAGGTCATCGCTGTGGATGTAGTATTACCACCTGGCGCTATAGTTTTGTTATTACCATCTTTTGCGGTAGTAATAATGCTAGAAGGAGCAGTTGTATCAACTCTCCAATTAAATATTTCCGGTGAGCCATCGCGATTGCCCGAGTTATCTACTGCCCTTATCTTGAATGTATGAGTACCATCAGTTAACTTGTGAAATGAAAATGGAGTTGTGCAGGCAGCAAACTCAGAATTGTCCAGGCTGCATTCAAATCGCTTTACCTCTACTTTACCAGTATCTTGGCCTGAGAAACTAAATGTTATAGAGTTTGAGCGAGTACTACTGTTGTTAGATATACCTGTCTTATTACCGTCAACGGCAGAGCCAATAGATGTAGTTGGGGGTGTCGTATCAATTCTCCAGGCAAATGATGCAGGTGTTACATCTACATTTCCAACTTTATCTTTAGACTGAACTTCCAAGGTGTGAGCCCCGTCTGCAAGATTCTTGAACACTACAGGGCTGGTGCAAAGAGTAAATGATGCGCCATCAAGTGAGCATTCAAAGTGGTCCAAACCTATACCTGTGTCGTTACCTGATAGTGTAAAGACCATCGATGTGGATGTAGTATTGCCACCTGCAGCTACGATATTTCTTTTACCGTCTAATACAGAGGTGATAGAAGTGGATGGTGCGGCAGTATCGACTGTCCAGCTTAGGGAAGCAGGGGACGAGTCTTTATTGCCTACATTGTCTGACGCTCTTAACTCTACCGTGTGAGTACCGTCTTTTAGTTTGTTAATTTTGAGTGGAGCAGTACAATTGGAAAAGGATGCACCATCAAGTGAGCATTCAAAGTGATTAATGCCTACACCCTTACCACTATTGCCACCACTGTCTAGCCCTGAAAACATAATTATTGCAGAATTCGAAGAGGAATTACCACCGTTAATTATGGAGCTTTTGTTGCCATCTGTGGCTGAATCAATTCTAGTGGACGGTGCAACAGTATCTACTGTCCAGCTGAGAGAAGCAGGTGACTGATCTTTATTTGCAACTTTGTCTTCAGATAATACCCTAAATGTATGGATACCATCTTTGAACGACTTGGAGTATGTGAAGGGGCTGGTACATGTGACAAACTCAGATTTATCGATGCTGCAGCCAAAGTGGTCTATACCTACGCCGCCAGTATCGTTGCCAGAGAACGCAAATGTCATTGAGGTGGATTTAGTGTTACCGTCATTGGTTACTGTACTCTTATTACCATCTGTGGCTGAATCAATTTTAGTGTTTGGAGCAGATGTATCAACTGTCCAGTTAAATGATGCAGGAGAGGAGTCTTTATTTGCAACTTTGTCTTCAGACAATACCCTAAATGTATGATTGCCATCCTTCAAATGTCTGGGTGATGTGAAGGGGCTGGTACATGTGACAAACTCAGATTTATCGATGCTGCAGCCAAAATGTCCTATTCCCAGTCCGCCAGTATCGTTGCCAGAGAACGCAAATGTCATTGAGGTGGATTTAGTGTTACCGTCATTGGTTACTGTACTCTTATTACCATCTGTGGCTGAATCAATTTTAGTGTTTGGAGCAGTTGTGTCTACTGTCCAGTTGAACAAGGCCGGTGTTGACCCCCTATTTCCAACTTTGTCTTCAGATCTTATCTTTAAGATATGTATCCCATCGCTTAATTTTTTAGAAGTAAATTGTATTGGACTGGTACATACTGCAAAGCTGGAATTGTCTATACTGCATTCAGAATGAGCAACACCTACACCACTGTCGATACTAGAGAACAACAAGACCATAGAGTTTGAAGATGTGTTACCACCCGTAGTTATGACTTTGTTATTACCATCAGTGGCAGAATCAATAGCAGTTGTTGGAGGCGATGTATCAACAGTCCACGTAAACGTAGCTGGAGACGGGTCCTTATTTCCGACCTTGTCATGGGCCCTTATTTCCAGAGTATACTGGCCATCTTCGGATAGACTAGGGAATGTAAATGGGCTGGTACAGGCAACAAACGTCAAACCATTTACATTACACTCAAAGTGATCTATTCCTACGCCGCCAGTATCGTTGCCAGAAAACACGAATGTCATTGAGGTCGATTTGGTGCTGCCGCCATTGGGCACAGCGGTCTTATTACCATCTGTGGCAGAATTTATAGTGGTTGCAGGTGGAGCTGTGTCCACAGTCCATGTAAACGATGATGGAGTTGCATCCTTATTTCTCGAGTTATCAACAGAGAGAACATTAAAAGTATGAGTCCCATCTTTAAGGCCTTTTGTGAATGCGTAAGGGCTTGTACAGCTAGCATACTTTGAGTTATCAATATTGCATTCAAAATGGTTGATTCCCACACCTTTTCCTTTATTACCTCCGGTATCATTGGCAGTAAATGCAAAAGTTATAGAATTCGAAGACGTGTTATCACCAGTCCTGAGAGATGTTCTATTACCATCGATTGCAGAAACTAGAGTAGTGTTGGGAGGCACTGTATCTATGGTCCACGTAAATGAGGCAGGGGTCGGATCTTTATTTGTAGAGTTATCCTCTGAAAGGACTCTAAAGGTATGGGTACCTTCACCTAGGTTAACAGAGGTAAATTGGATGGGGCTGGAACAGACAGTAAAGTTTGACTTATCCACACTGCATTCAAAGTGATCAACGCCGCCAGTATCTGTACCAGAGAATGAAAACGTCATGGAGGTGGATTTGGTAATGCCACCATTGGTTACGGCGCTGTTATTACCATTAGTGGCAGAGTTTATAGAAGTTGCAGGTGGTGTTGTATCAACAGTCCAAGTAAACGACGATGGAGATCCACCAGTGTTTCCAACTTTATCCTCAGCTCTTAGATGCAAAATGTGGGCACCGTCTTTTAGATTACTAAATTGAACTGGGCTGGTACATGTGACAAAGTTTGAATTATCAATACTGCATAGATAGCGGTCAATACCCACACCGCTAGCGTCCGTACCTGAGAATGCAACTATCACCGAAGTAGATTTCGTACTAGCACCATTGGATAGTGTGCTTTGGTTAACATCTTCGACGGAGTTTATTGTAGTTGTTGGCGGGGTTGTATCTACAGTCCAATTGAATAGTGAAGGAGACAGGTCTTTATTTGTCGAGTTATCCTCAGCCGTTATGGATATGGTATGTTTTCCATCTGTTATGCTGTTGACCTTCGTAGGGCTAGTACAGGTAACAGGGTTTGAATTGTCAATACTGCATTCAAAGTGATTGATTCCTACACCAGTATCATTCCCTGAGAATGCTAACGTTATGGAGTTTGATGAAGAATTACCATTCGTAGCAATTTTTTTACCATGACTATCAGTAGCAGAGTCTATGGTGGTAGTAGGGGCTGTTGTGTCTACAGTCCATCTAAATGATGATGGAAGTCCACCTGTGTTTCCAACAGTATCCTGTGCTTTTATCTGAACAATGTGAGCTCCATCAGTCAGGTTAACAGACTCTACAGGACTGGTACAAGCAGTAAAGTTGGAATTATCCAAACTGCATTCAAATTTACCTACTCCGACACCAGTATCGTTACCAGAAAATAAGATGGCAATAGAGGTTGATTTAGTATTACCGCCGTTAGTGACAGTGGTATTGGTACCGTCAGTAGCAGAGTCGATGTTAGTAGTAGGGGGTTTTGTGTCTACAGTCCATGGAAATGAGGATGGTGACGGACTTATATTTCCAACATTGTCTTGAGCCCGTATATCAAGAATATGCGGACCGTCTGTCAGCTTGACGGTATGTACAGGACTGTTACAAAGAGTAAAGTTGGAGTTATCCAGACTGCATTCAAAGTGATTGATGCCTACTCCATTACCTTCTTTTCCTCCGGTGTCGATACCCGAGAAGTTAAATGTCATCGAGTTAGATGATGTGTTGCCACCGGTGTCAATACTAATCCCTTTACCATCGGAGGCAGAATCAATATTGGCATCGGGTGGTACTGTATCTACAGTCCATGCAAACGTTGATGGAGAGAGGTCCTTATTTCTTACATTGTCCACAGCCCGTGCCTCAAAAATATGAGCACCGTCTGATATATTGGAAGAGGAATATTCAATAGGGCTTTTACATTCAGCAAATGATCCACCATCTAATGAACATTCTATATGATTTACTCCAACCCCACCATTATCGTTCCCCGTCAATGTAAATGTAATGGAGGTAGACGAACTATTCGCTTTGTTATCTAAAGTGCGGTTATTGCCATCAATAGCAGAATTTATAGAGGTTGCAGGTGGTGTTGTGTCAACAGTCCAATTAATTGAAGCAGGATGTGATCCCACATTTCCAACATTGTCATTTGAAAATATCCTCAAATTATGCAAGCCTTCAGTCAAAGAATTGGTCGCAAGTGGACTAGTACAGGTAACATAATTTGAATTGTCTATACTGCATTCAAAGTGATTGATACCTACCCCTTTATTTTCTACGCCGCCAGTATCTTTGGCTGAAAAAATGAACATTGCATTATTTGAAGACGTGTTACCACCACTGTGAATTTCTGATTTATTACCATCAAAAGCAGAATTTATAGAAGTAACTGGTGCAACAGTGTCTACGGTCCAGCTAAATGATGCAGGCGACAAATCTCTATTTCCAACGTTGTCATGAGCACTGGCTATGAGTGTATGGACACCATCTCTTAGACTGTCTATTTGGAGAGGACTAGTACAGGTGACCGGGTTTGAATTATCGACACTACACTCAAAGTGGCTGAGACCCACACCGCTATCAGTACCTGAGAATGCAAATGTTAGTGAGTTTGATGATGTGTTACCCCCGGTATTAACTGTTGATTTATTACCATCGATAGCAGAATCTATAGAAGTAAGCGGTGCAACTGTGTCTACGGTCCAGCTGAATAATGCAGGAGAGGGATTAATATTTCCTGCATTGTCTTTGGCTGTGGCCTTAAAAATATGACCACCATCAGTTAGGTTAACAGACTGTACAGGACTGGTACAAGCAGTAAAGTTGGAATTATCCAGACTGCATTCAAAGTTACTTACTCCTGTACCATTATCGTTACCATAGAATGAAAGCGTCACAGACTTGAATTTAGTACTACTACCGTTAGTGATAGTACTCTTATTACCATCGATGGCAGATTTGATAGTAGTTATAGGTGGTACAGTGTCTATCTTCCAACTGAAGGATGCAGGGGTGGGATTCATATTTCCGGCATTGTCTTTAGCTCTTATCTTAAAGATATGGCCACCATCATTCAAATCAGTGGAGCTAAACTTGACAGGGCTGCTACAAGTACTAAAGTTGGACTTATCTAAACTGCATTCATACTGCTTTATTCCTACACCTTTATCCTCACTGCCACCAGTATCATTTGCTGAAAATTCAAATGTGACAGAGTTTGAGGATGTATTGGTACCAGGAGCCATGATTCTGTTATCGCCAGCAGTAGCTGAAAATATTGATGTGGAAGGAGGTTCAGTGTCTGTAGTCCAATTAAAAGAAGAGGGAGCTGAGCCTTTATTTCCAACTTTGTCCTCAGCCACCACGTCAAATCCATGAATACCATTGGTTAGATTGTCATATCGAACAGGGCTGGTACAGGCAGTAAAGTTGGAGCTATCCAAACTGCATTCATAGTTATGTATTCCAACACCATTGTCACTACCTGAAAATGTAAACGTCAGTGAGGTAGAATTGGTGATGCCGTCGTTGCTTACTGCACTTTTATTGCTATCGGTGGCAGTATCGATTGTTGTAATGGGTGGCAGAGTGTCAATGGTCCAGTTGAATAATGCAGGAGTCGTAGCCATATTTCCTACTTTATCTTGTGCGATTACCATGAATGTGTGAGCTCCATCTATTAGGTTGGCGGGACTCAATTGCACGGGACTGGTACATACGGTAAACGATGCACCATCCAGTGAACATTCAAGATTTTCTACTCCAGCTCCGCCAGTATCGTTACCAGAGAATCCTAGCGTTATAGACTTTGATTTAGTACTGCTACCGTTAGTTATACTGCTCTTATTACCATCAACGGCTGTATTGATTGTAGTTATGGGCGGCACAGTGTCTACGGTCCAGTTAAATGATGCAGGTGATGGGTCTTTGTTTGCTGATTTATCCTCAGATATAACTTTAAAGATATGTGTTCTGTCAGTTAAGTTCGCAGGAGTTAATTGCACGGGACTGGTACAGACGGCAAACGATGCACCATCCAGTGAACATTCAAGATGTTCTACTCCAGCTCCGCCAGTATCGTTACCAGCGAATGTTATTGTAGCAAGATTGGACGAAGTATTCTCACCAGCATTGATTCTAGTTTCATTGCCATCACTAACGGACAGAATTGCAGTTTCAGGCGGTACTGAATCTACCGTCCATGTTAGTGAGGCAGGAGACGGATCTTTATTTGTTGAGTTATCTACTGACAGGACTCTAAAGGTATGGTTGCCATCAGCTAGAGTGACAGAGTTGAATTCAATGGGGCTGGTACAGATTGTAAAATTAGAGTTATCCATACTGCATTCAAAGTGATTTATACCCACTCCCTTAGTATCGTTACCAGAGAATCTAAATGTCACAGACTTTGAATTAGTACTAGTCCCGTTAGTTATAGTACTTTTATTACCATCGATGGCAGATTTGATACTTGTCGTAGGCGGTACTATGTCTAAGGTCCAGTTAAATGATGCAGGCGACGGATCAATATTTCCGACACCATCTTCAGACAGCACTTTAAAGACATGAGTTCCATCAGTTATGTTGGCGGTAGTTAATTGCACGGGGCTTGTGCAAGTAGTATAATTTGAACTATCTATACTGCAATCATATTTTTTGATTCCTAATCCCTTACCCTCCTTATCACCATCATCCTTACCAGTAAAGTTAAATTGTATAGAATCAGATTTTATGTTACTATTATTCTCTATTGTGGTAGCATTACTGTCAACAACTGATGTAATAGTCGTATCAGGAAGTAATGTGTCGACAGTCCAGTCAAATGATGCGGGAGCAGGGCTTATATTTCCAACATTGTCTTCAGACAGTACGTTCAATCTATGACTGCCATCAAGTAGATTCGTATATAGGATGGGGCTAGTACAAGATGCAAAATCTGAATTATCTATCTTGCATTCGAACTTCTTTATCCCAACGCCATTACTCTCTCTACCGCCACTATCAACAGCAGAAAACGAAAATATTATTGAGTTTGAAGAAGTGTTACCTCTATTACTGACACTACTTTTGTGACCGTCAGTTGCAGAATCAATTTTAGTGGTAGGTGGTTCGCTGTCTATGGTCCATGCGAATGATTCGGGAGAAGAATTTATGTTTCCAATATTATCCTCAGCAACTATTTCAAAGGTATGAGTCCCCTCTGGTAAATTAACAGAAGTAAAGCGAACAGGGCTTGTACAGATAGAAAATGATGCTCCATCCAATGAACACTCAAATTGCTTTATTCCCACTCCTTTCCCTTCATTACCCCCAGTATCGTTGCCTGAAAAAGTAAATGTCACAGAATTAGATGATGTGTTACTACCACTTATAATGAACCTCCCATTACCATCAGTGACGGTATTGATAGAGATACGAGGTGCTAGTGTATCAGCTGTCCAGGTGAATGAAGCAGGAGTGTTATCTTTATTTCTCGCCTTATCTACAGATAAGACAGTAAATGTGTGGATTCCATCTTTTATTAAATCATGAAATACAAATGGACTGGTACAGGTAACATATTTGGAGTTATCAATATTACATTCAAAGTGACTTATACCCGCCCCTTTAGATTCATTGCCCGCAGTATCGTTACCTGAGAATTTTATTGACATGGTATTAGAATTTGAATTGGAGCCATTATCAATAGGGGCCTTTTTGCCATCAACAGCAGCGTCAATAGTTGTTGTAGGTGATACTGTATCTACGTTCCAAGTAAAGGATGTGGGAGATGAGCTTTTATTGCCTACTCTGTCTTCAGCCCTGACATTAAACGTATGCTTCCCATCTTTTATTAAATTATGAAATACAAGTGGACTGGTACAGGTAACATATTTGGAGTTATCAATATTACATTCATGTTGAATTGTTCCGACACCGCTAGTATCGTTAGTGCCAAAAGTAAATCTGATTGATGAAGACTGACTATATCCATTTTCAGATATGGTATTATTGTTACCATCTATCACAGAGATTTTGGGAATTGGTGGTGTGGGAGGTGTTTCTGTGGGAGGTGTTTGTGTATGTGTTTGTGTGGGAGGTGTTTGTGTATGTGTTTGTGTGGGAGGTGTTTGTGTATGTGTTTGTGTGGGAGGTGTTTGTGTATGTGTTTGTGTGGGAGGTGTTTGTGGCGAAGTGCCAACAGTCCATCTAAAAGATGCGGGAGTTGAATCTTGATTTCCAGCATTATCTTTGGATCTTACATTAAATATATGCACACCGTTTGCAGCGTTAACAGTGTTAGTACTTATACAGGTAACGAATGCTTTACCGTCCATGCTACACTCGAAGCTATTGGCCTTCGCGCCACCGCTATCCGTACCGGAAAATGAAAACTTCATCGAGTTTGAACTAGTGCTGCCATTGTTGGCAATCATAATATTATTGCCATCAATTGCTGAGTCTATTGTGGTATTCAGACTATTTTCATCTTTAATCTTCTGTCCGTCATTACTTTGACCAAAAGCGATGCTTGCATCTGCTCTAACATCATTGAGTCCAGAATATGTGGGAAAACCACTAATAAAGTAGAAGAAAATAGAAAGGAAAACCACAAAGTATAACACTGAGTATGATATACCAGAAAATATCATTAAGTTTGTATCTTGAGTGTGACGTATATTAACCTAAACATAGGTTATACTTTCAAATAATTCTAAAAAATCACGATACTTTATCATAATTGCGAGAATTTTTGTCATTGGTGATTATTTATCGTTAATTTAAAAAAAAGCTACAATTTTTTTTAAATTCAAAAACTTCGAAATGATTCTTTCTCATGTATTAACCTGATTAAAGGGATAGTTAATCTTGGTTGCAGTTCCACGATTAAGAATCCTGCGAGATAATTCTATATATGCCTAAGAGGAATAGCTAATCAAATGAAATTAGTTTTTCTAGCAATATCCAGAGCATTCATAATTGGAGCGTTAATTGCAATTCCGTTTATTTTCGCTGGTTCAGCTATTGCTCAAAATCAAAATACTACACCCAGCATGGTAATTAATATGAGCGATCATTCAATCAAAGTTGGAAATACTACAAGTAATGAAACATTGACTTTTACTAACAACACTACTGGTGAATCTGGAAATTCCACCAGTTAACGCATAGGTTTATGAACTTATTAAGCTGCTCAAATAACCCTATTCAAAATTGATTGGCGGCCAGAGTCAGTTAACCAGTTCTTTTTATAACATGATAGCCGAATTCTGTCTTCACAGGTTCAGAAATTTGGTTTTTTTCAAGTTTAAATGATGCTACTTCAAAAGGTTTCACCATCATTCCTCTCCCAAAAAAACCCAGGTTACCTCCCTTCTTACCACTTCCTCTATCTATAGACAGTTCTTTTGCCAATTTATCAAAGCTTTCCCCTTTTTCTAATCTTTCAATAATAGATAGTGCTTCACTTTGCTTCTTAACAAGAATATGGGAACACTTAATCTTGTCAGCCATGACGGCGATATATCATGATATAGAATATAATGTTTTGCAAACTATAATCCTTACTATCATAATCTCCCACGAAGCGAATTGTACTTTGTTCTGATATCATTTTCTTTATTTACCAAGCGTTAGTAATTAATATAGTATCGATTTTCATTATTTCATAAAAGTCCAATTACCTTGAAAGTATGCTGCGTTGGTTTATATTACTAATTCGACCTGAGATTTTTCACTTTCTTTCATTACTCTAAAAATTGTTTCTACAAATCCTTCTAATTCCTTTTCATGAGAAACCACTATAACCTGAGCTGCGCTAAG
>Ga0065715_10000474_pt1 | contig 14110 bp, 16 predicted proteins | sample MisBulReplicate1_FD_59102 | JGI IMG/M metagenome (GOLD analysis project Ga0065715, IMG submission 59102) | Miscanthus rhizosphere microbial communities from Kellogg Biological Station, MSU, sample Bulk Soil Replicate 1 : eDNA_1 v2 (version 2) | ecosystem: Host-associated > Plants > Roots >...
TGACCCAAAGCGGACATCGGACCTGACCAGCGTCCGAAGCTGAATGTGGCCATTTCTCACTCGCGGCACGGTCGCAAAGTGCTAAACTTTAAAGATGCGCAAGGAGTGCTCCTGAGGCTTTGGTGAGGGCCACATGAGACGGCGCGAGTTCATCACGCTTCTTGGCGGTACGGCGGCTGCGTGGCCGTTTGCCGCACGTGCACAACAGCCGACGATGCCGGTGGTCGGGTTTCTGCGCAGTGCGACGCTCGCTGATGTGCCGCACTGGGTGGCCGCATTTCGCCAAGGCCTGAAGGAAGCAGGCTTCGTTGAGGGCCAGAACGTTGCGATCGAATTCCGCTCAGCCGACAATCAACTTGATCGATTGCCGGCACTGGTGGCGGATTTGATTCGCCAGCCGGTGGCTGTAATCGTGGGGAACACCGACGCGGCGCTGGCGGCCAAGGCTGCAACCACGACAGTTCCAATCGTCTTTGCGAGCGGGAGCGACCCGGTCAGGGACGGCCTCGTAGCCAGCCTCAACCGGCCGGGTGGCAACGTCACTGGTNTGGTCTATTTCNCGGCCGTGCTCGGGGCGAAGCGACTNGAACTACTGCGTCAGCTCGTGCCCGGAGCAACGACAATTGCNGTGCTGGTAAACCCGAATACTCCTCTTACCGAGGCGGAGCGAAAAGACGTACAGGCCGCGGCGCAGGCGATCGGGCAGCAACTCATCATTNTTGATATTAGCAGCGACCGAGACATCGAGACCGCCTTTGCAGCCTTCGTCCAACGCGGGGCTGGTGCGCTGCTCGTCGGTACCGGCGGGTTCTTGAATTCCAATCGGGAGCGAATTGCCGCGGTGGCGAATCGCCATGCACTGCCAGCGAGCTATAGCCAGCGCGAGGGCGTCGTAGCCGGCGGCCTGATGAGTTACGGGCCCAGCATTTCGGATGCCTATCGCCAAGCCGGCATCTATTCCGGGCGAATTCTCAACGGCGAGAAGCCGGCCGATCTGCCTGTAATACGGTCTACCAAGTTCGAGCTTGTGTTAAATCTCAAGACGGCCAAGGCGCTCGGTCTCACAATTCCGCCATCGCTGCTCGTGGCCGCGGACGAGGTGATCGAATAGGGATCGCGATGTCCGCTTGTGACCCAAAGCGGACTTAGCCAGCCCCCTTTCCGAGTGCTATGCTTATTGTTCCTGTACGTTGCGCCCTAGGGGGCGGCCATGAGACGACGGGAATTTATCAGCCTTATTGGTGGCGTTACGGTAACGTGGCCGCTTGCGGTGCAGGCGCAGCAGCCAGTGCTGCCGGTCGTTGGTTTGCTGCGGAGCGCGGAAATAGCAGAGTCAGTCATCGCTGCGTTTCGTCGGGGGCTGAGCGATTCTGGCTACACCGATGGCAAAAATGTCACGGTCGATATTCGTGTGGCAGAAGGCAAGCGGGATCAATTGTCGGAATTGGCCGCGGATTTGGTTCGCAAGCGAGTAGCAGCGATTGTCGCCAACACCAATGCGGCGCCGTATGCGATTTCGGCAACGAAGCGCATTCCAATTATCTTTGTGAGCGGCCTTGATCCCGTTGCGGCGGGATTCGTTCCAAACCTAAATCATCCGGGCGGCAACGTGACCGGAGTAAGCTTTTTTGCCGGACCGCTCACTTCCAAGCGGCTTGAAATTCTGCATGAACTCGTACCCCAAGCTGAAACCATTGCCCTTCTGCTCGATCCTGAGCGCCCAGAGCTGCGCGAACTCGACGCGAGCGGTCGGGCTCAAGGACAAAAAGTTATGGTCTTCAAAGCAAGTAACGACCGGGAAATTGACGCGGCGTTTACAGCTATGGCTCCTGGCAATCACGTGCCGCAAGGGCTGCAATGATATTTAACGGAAAACCACGCGCGAAAGATAAGAGACTGGTTCGAGTCTTACGAGCTTGGCGAACTGAATCTCGTTCACTCGATTTCACCCATTTTGCGGACCTTGACTATCCGCAATCGAGCGCTTCGATGCTCAAGATCGTCGGGAGATGCCGCGCGATCTCGCCCCAGCTCTCACCCTCGTCGAGACTGGCAAACACAGAGCCGCTGTTGGTCCCAAAGTAGAGTCCCACCGGCTCGCGCTCGTCGCGCGCCATGGCTTGCCGAAGAACCGTGAAGTAGCAGGCTTCCTGCGGCAATCCATCGCGCATGGCCTGCCAACTCTTGCCGCCGTCTCTTGATCGCCACACGGCCGCAGCGGCAGCGGGCGGAAAACGGCCTGCCATGTCACCGTTCAAAGGCACAGTCCAGATGGTGTCCGGATCTCGTGGATGAACGCAAATCGGAAATCCGAAAGTTGAGGGGAGGCCGCGCGTGATGTCGTCCCAACTTCGGCCCCCATCGGCAGAACGCCAGACGCCATGATGATTTTGCTGATAGAGCATGTCAGCCGGGCCTGGTGCCCGCATCATGTTGTGGACGCAATGTCCGATTTCGCCGTCGCGCGGTGCAGCGGGGTGAGAGTGTTCAGTGCTTGGCTCTTTATTCGATAGGCGATTGCGGCGATCCCAGGTCGCGCCTCCATCCTCAGTCGCAAAGACGCCGGCCGACGAAATTCCGACCCAGAATTTTTTGGCATCTGCCGGATCAAACAAGATCGTATGCAGTACCAATCCGGCGCCGCCAGGGGTCCAACTGTCGGCGGAAGGATGGTTTCGCAGACCTTCCACTTCTTTCCAGTTCTTGCCGCCGTCCCGGCTCGAAAGCAATCTTGCCGGTTTGGTTCCGGCATAAAGCGTGCCGTGGGCGTAGCACAGCGACCAGATTTGCGAGAACTGATCTGCAAACCGCAGCGGTTGATTGGTCCAGCTCACCATTGCTGCGAGTTGCGGATCGCTGGCCGCCCAGTCATCGAGCTGTCCTTTTGTGAGCTTTGCAACATTCCAAGTCGCGCCCATGTCCTCGGAGCGCCACACACCCGCGCCGTGCCAGTCGCTACCCCCGCCGGCCCACAGCACCCGCGTGGCCGGATCACCGATGATGTGATTAATGGGCCAGCCGTCGCAGAACGGCCCTTTAACGCTCCAGCCGTTCCGGTCGCTTTTGCTTGATATCGTGAAAGCACCCTTCGTCGTGCCGACTAGTACGGTGACTCCGTGTTGNTTCATTGCAGTCGCTCTCCGGATGTTGGAACACGCAGTGATCGGTCGATCGCCGACATCAACTTTTCTTCTGAGGGCGGTTGAAGAGCAGTTCGATGTAACGGCGCAAGTGATCGATCGATTCGGCTGCGAGCTTGGGTCCACCGGTGGCTTTCGCAAGAATGAAAGCGCCTTGCAGCACCGCTTGAGTGTGCAGAGCCAGGCTGCGAGCGGTCCATCCGGCCTTGACGCCGTGTGCTTTCATGGCAGCGGATATATCCGCTTCGATCTTCTCGGCATGACCGCGGATCGAGCGGGCGCAAGCATCGCGGATCGCCGGATGGCTGTCGTAGGTTTCCTGCACCATTGTGCCCACGAGGCAGGTGAACTCAGGCACCGTGCCGGTCAGAATTGTTTTGCGGAAGTCGATGTAGCCGAGCACGCGATCGAGCGGATCTGGACAGTTATGGTAAGGCGCCGCCGCGAAAAGTCCGCCGGTCATCTCCGACCAATAGTCGGCGGCCGCGATGGCCAGATCGTCCTTGCTCTTGAAGTGATGAAAGAAAGCGCCCTTGGTGACATCGCTGGCCGCGCAAAGATCGTCCACGGTCGTTGCCGTGTAGCCCTTGGCACGGATCACAGAGAGCGCAGCGTCGATAATTTTGCCTCGCGCCGATTGCTTTTGCGGGCGTGCCGACATGCCAACCTCCATTTCACCTTCTCGCCACATCACCGGTGTGCAGGCGACGCGACTTGACACGCCGGTGCACAAAACTGGCGATGTTCAGGGAGGCCGACACGATGCCGACGCCGTAGCAGATGATCTGGGTCGCAACGAGGAGAGCGTCCATAGCCACCGCCTCTTGGTTCGGCACATCTTCGGTTCGGGCGCAGACCGGTCGGCCGTTTGCGTCCATCTGTCATCCGTACCGACTAGTTGGTATGTTGTCAAGAGGCTATTTTGCCCGTATCTTTGCTTCGCTCTATGTCGGCTTTGGGCCAAAAGCAGACGCGCGCAGTGCAGCAAGCGATTAGACAGAATTCCGAACTAGTCGCGCCTTGCCTGCCACGGGAGGCGACGTAGTTCGTCAGCAAGAGCTTCGACTGCGGACTCTCCATAGCGACGCGCCCAAAGCTTGAGCAAGTCTTCGTTGTTCAAGAAGAACTTCCAGTCGCTGATAACCGCGCGCCTCATCAACAGAAACGGCGTGGGCGATGTGAATGGTCGAAAATTCGGGTTGTATATCGCGGTTCCGTCGTTGCCCTCGTAAAAGGGGCCCATCACCAGCCCATCGTCCGCATAGGATCGAACGGCAATTTGCTGCAGGACGCCACTAAAGAAGTCCTTGGCTTTAGCAGCCGGCAAATCAGTGAAAACAACGACGATCGATTTGTAGTTCGCGTCGTCGCCCTCGACAGGCTTAGCGGCCAGGAGAAGTTGCTTGTAGCTGTCTATGAGCTGGATGACATCTGGCGCGTTCCGGCCGGCGCTGCGCTCAGCGGCAAGCCAAAGCGTCTTATGTTCCCAGGCCACAGGGACGAAGGGGCACACCGGCCCGGCGCGGCCGAGGTCCTTGTGAGGACTGACCACAAAAGTCTTGATCCAATCTGCGACGGCGCGAAGTGCATTGCGATCGCTTTCCGCGAGGTCCTTCGTCCTACTGGCGTCCTCGAGATTCTCTAGGAGGAAGAGATTGGTGGTCTGTGCTGGCATCAGATATTCTCCTACCGAGGCGGTCTCGGCGATGGCGCTGCTGGCGAGCGCGGCGCCAGCGGCGACTACGGTACGCCTGTCCATGAGACGCATTTCATTGTCTCCCTTGCTGAGTGCGGCAGTTTCCTGTGGCGCTCGGTACTAAGGGGCAAACGCCCAACGCACCAAGAACCTGCCCAGTGGCGCGAAGAGTCGATGATCTCCTCCCTGTCGGCGCGCGACTAACCCACTCAGATAAGTTTCGCGATTTTGGCGAGACAATATTCAGCACAGGGGCAGCAATTTCGAGTTGGACTGAGGTCCAATATGTCCGCTTTGGGTCATAAGCGGACATTTGCAGCGCAAAAAGGCATGTCTGCTTTACTCTCAATAGCGACCGCAAAAAGGACATAGAGGCAGACGTGCCGCCCGGAAGATGCGCGCGCCTGTCGGCGCGTTCGGTCGGGTTTGCCAATATGTCGGCCAGCACATTGTGCAATCGTTTGATCACATCAGAAGGTGTGAAAATCTAGGTAAGCCCTTCTATCACGCGTGCAAATCGTTCGGCTGCAATCTTTAACTCCATTGGTGTGAAGGCTGCAAAGCCAAGGACACATGTGGGCGGCAAACGATTTTTTAGCTGGTAGTCTTCAACCCCGTGAGCAATCAATTTTGTGGCCCGCAACTTGGCAAGAATATCCTTTTCTGGAGTTGCCAGCTTGAACTGACACGCCACCTGTAGGCCGGCCTCGACGGAACTTAGTTCGACTGCTTGTCCGACGAGTTTATTAAACAGGTAAGTTAAGGCATTGCGGCGCTCCGCATATAATTTTCTCATCCTTCCGAGGTGGCGAGGAAAATGGCCTTTCGAAATGAATTTCGTCAGCGCCAATTGGTCAGAAATGCCGACATATCGTGACGTTACGCTTCTAGCAGCTGCCATTGTGGCGACGTAGCGATTGGGAACAACGAGGTACGCGAGACGAAGAGCGGGAAACAACGTTTTGCTGAAGCTGCCGCAATGAAACACAACTTCATGTGAATCGTGGGCTTGAAGCGCGGGAATTGGGTGCCCGCCATATCGGTATTCTCCATCGTAATCATCCTCAAAGATGATGGACCCCGATTTGATGGCCCACTCTATCAAGCGGAGGCGCCTCGAAGCGCTAAGGACGCTTCCCAGCGGCGCTTGGTGGGCCGGTGTCACATAAGTAAGTCTCACTTGGGCGGTCGTGGCACTGAGGATCGACACATCCATGCCCTGTTTATCGACAGGAATGGGTAGGAGTTTCACTCGGTTGGCTCGGAAAAGTGCCGATGCGCCCCGATAGCACGGGTCCTCGCAGGCGACGGTGTCTCCGTCATCAGTCACGAGTCTCAAACAGACATCTAGTGCTTGCATCGTACTTGAGAAGATAAAAACGTTATCCGCTTCACAATGCAGGCCTCGTGCAAGCCGAAGGTATTCGGTCAAGGCTTGCCTTAACGGCCGATAACCCAGAGCATCTCCGTCCTGCATCTCCCCAATCGTCACCTGTCTTGCTGAGGAAATGGCGAGGCGCTGCCAGATAGCGATTGGGAATTCGGAAAGAGCCGGAAGAAATGGTTGAAAAGGGACGGCTTTGCTTTTCGCCGCCGCGAGCGGATATGGTGAGGACGCCAGCTTGTTGCCGCGCCGTGACAATCGAACGGCTCGGGGGGCATCTGTCTTGTGCCGCTGCTTTTGCCGGATCGGTTCGAGGTCGGCGGCGACATAAGTGCCGCGGCCAACCTCACTGCGTAAAAAGCCTTCCGCGGACAGAAGGTCGTAGGCTTGAGCTACCGTCCCGCGCGCAACTCCGAGATCGCGCGCAAGCTCCCGCGTTGCGGGTAGGCGCGTTCCCGCCGGGAGACGCCCGTCCAGCACCGCCAATCTCATCGATTGATAAAGCGATTGCCATTTCAGCACGTCTCTGCCGGCGCGAATTTCGGTGAAAAGATAGGTGCTCGCCGTCTTTGGCATACCGTTCAATGCTTCCAATCTAAATTGGCCTAGTCATTTTTGCCTAAAATGGACCTTTTGAATAGCCCACCTTCTGGGCCACCTTTGCATGCGTTGCATTCGCCGCGAAAGGAACCAGGAAATTCATGGACATCTTGAACATCAATAAGGAGTGCGTTGGCAGGCATCTGGCCGCGGAAAACGCGCAGGATATGGAGGGCACCCTCGCAACTTTGCATCCCGATTGTGTCTTTGAGGATCTGCCGCTCAACAAGACTTACAGAGGAATTGAGGGCGCGCGGCAATACTATCGTGAACTTTGGTCCGCGTTCGATGTCACGGTCGAAGGCAGGCAACGGCATTGGTCCACTGACGGCAACCTGATTGCGGAAACGACATTTGTCGGACCGCAGCGAAGCGAATTCCTCGGCGTGCCGGCCCGAGGACAAATGATCCGCCTGCCCTTGGTTGTGATCGTGACCTTTCGTGACGGCCTGATGCTTGGTGAGCGTTTCTATTACGATCTCGCGCTGTTGATGCGACAGATCGGTGGTCAAGCCTTGCCCGACCCCAAATGAAAGTAGCTGTCGTCGGAGCCCATGGCGTTGTCGGTCGAGCCATTGTGCCTGTTCTATTGGCCAGAGGCATAACTGTTCGTACGGTGGATTTGAGGGCTCTTTCGTCTCCAGACCCAACTAAGGGCAAAGTCGAATTTTTTGCCGGAGACATTCTCAGCCGCGACGATATGAGCCGAGCGGTCGCAGGCTGCGACGTGGTCCTCCACGTTGCCACCGCTGTTCCAAAGCCTGGGCCGGCAATGGATTGGAGTAAGAATGACGCGATACGCCGATCCGGCACGGCAAACCTTCTCGATGCCTGCGCTGCTGAAAGCGTAAAGCATTACATTCAACAAAGTGTTTCGATGCTCTACGCCGACGGCGGCGATCGGTGGCTCGATGAAGACAGCGACGTTCGACCGGTCAAACTCCTTGAATCTGCGGCGGACATGGAGAATACCGTCCGGTCGTCGCGTCTGCATTGGACGATACTTCGCGGCGGTTTGCTATACGGCGCATCAACCGGTCGAGAGAGCGGCTGGCTTCAGCAGGCACGCGATGGATCTTTGCGCGTGCCAGGTGACGGCACTGGATACGTATCACTCATACATCAAGTTGACCTGGCAAACGCATTTGGCGCTGCTTGCATGGCTCCAGCCAGCAACCGAATTTTCAATATCGTCGATGACGAGCCCACGGCCTGGCGGGATCTGCTCAATTTTATCGCGAAATACGCCGGCGCGCCGGCGCCGTTGGCGGGTGGACCCGTCGTGTTTCCCTCGCACCGCGTAACGAACCGCCGCGCGACCATTGAACTTAAATGGAAGCCGGAGGTCCCGTCCTATCGCGATGGCTTTACCCGATCCGGGGATAACAATATCTGAAACTGGGAGGATGCAATGAGATGGAAATTGATAGGGGCTGCGCTGATATTTGCTGTCGCAACAACCGGCGCAAATGCGCAAGAGCCAATCCGCATCGGTGAAATTAATAGCTACAAGGCTTTTCCTTCGGCGCTGGGGCCATACCGTCTGGGATGGCAGCTCGCAGTCGATGAGATTAACGCTTCGGGCGGCGTGCTTGGGCGAAAAATTGAAGTTATTTCACGCGACGATAACGGAAATCCGAGTGACGCCGTTCGGGTAGCTGAAGAACTCGTTTCCCGGGAGGGCATTTCGCTGCTTGTCGGCACGTTCGCATCTCACGTGGCACTAGCCGTCAGCGACTTCGCCCGCCAGCGGAAGGTTTTGCTCATCGCGGCCCAGACGTTTTCAGAGAAGGTAGTATGGAGTCAGGGGCATGAATACGCCTTCAGCGTACGACCAAACACGCAAGTGCAAACCGCAATGCTTGCTGCCGAAGCGATAAAAATAAAGGCGAAGCGCTGGGCTGTCATTTTCCCCGACTATGAGTTTGGCCAGACGGCGGCCGCGAGTTTTAAAAAGGAAATCCTGGCAAAGCACCCTGATGCTACCTTCACAGATTTTCCTGTGCCGTTTGGCAAGGCCGACGGAGGAGCTTTGGTGCAAGCCGTCACAGAAAATAAACCGGACGCAATATTCAGCGCACTGTTCGCGAGCGATCTGATCCGGTTGGCTCGCGAAGTGGCGGTGCGAAAAGCGTTCAACGATATGCCGGTTTTCAACCTTCTGGCGGGCGAGCCGGAATATCTCGACTCTCTTAAAGACGATGTGCCGGTGGGATGGACCGTCACCGGATATCCCTGGAATGAAATCAAGACACCGGAACATGAGCGGTTTCTGGCGATGTACCGCGCACGTTACAACGACTACCCTCGCGTCGGGTCCGTCGCCGGATATCTCGCCTTCCACGCCGTTGCCGAAGCGATAAAAAAAGCCGGCGCTGCAGACAAGGACAAGGTCATAACGGCTTTCGAGGGTTTAACAGTATCCTCGCCATTTGGCCGGGTAACATTCCGCAAAGTGGATCACGCGTCCACGATGGGAACGTTTGTTGGCCGGTTGGGGCGCCGGGACAATGCGCCCGCGATGGTTGACTGGCACTACGTGGACGCCACGCGGTTTCTGCCGAACGAAGCCGAAGCCCTTGCGTTGCGTCCCAAACGATAACTATCGCGCTTATCGAGACGCGTGTTAGCGCGCTGTCCATCGCATGTGAACACGCATCGCTAGGCTCTTTTGCCACTAGGTTCCGCGCCCAATGAATTTCGGTTACGCCATCAGTCTTTTTCTGAACGGATTGGCGAGCGCATCATCACTGTTTTTGGTGGCGGCAGGATTGTCTCTAATCTTTGGAGTATCTCGCGTCGTTAATTTCGCGCACGGCTCGTTCTATATGCTCGGCGCGTATCTTGCGTACAGCCTCATCGGCTATGCGGGGCCGAGCATATTGGGTCTAGCCCTATCTGTTGTGGCAGCCGCGCTAGCCCTAGGACTTCTGGGTGGGGTGGTTGAGGTGGTGTTACTACGGCGGTTGTACGCCGCACCGGAACTGTTTCAACTGCTGGCAACGTTTGGCCTGTCGTTGCTGTTTAGCGACTCGGCACTATTAATCTGGGGACCCGAAAGCCTTCTGGCCCCCCGGATCACGGGTCTGGACGGGTCGCTGCAGATTTTTGAGCGCAGTGTCCCCACTTACGATCTCGTTATCATCGTCGGTGGCCCCGTCGTGTTCGCTGGACTGTGGTGGATGCTCAAGCGAACCCATTTCGGAATGCTGGTGCGTGCAGCTACTGAAGACCGAGAAATGGTCGGTGTGCTGGGAATCAATCACACGGTGCTATTCACCGCCGTGTTTGCGCTCGGCGCTCTACTTGCCGGTCTAGGCGGTGCATTGCAGATCCCGCGATCCCCGGCCGATTTGTCGCTCGACTTAACCACCATTTCCGATGCTTTCGTGGTTGTAGTTGTGGGTGGCTTGGGAAGCATGCCGGGTGCCTTTCTCGCCGCGATTATCGTGGGCATGGCACGAGCGATTTGTCTTGGCGTCGGGACGCTACCGTTCTTTTCATACGATGTGCCACTCGCAAAGCTCACGTTAGTCGTCGAGTTCATAGTTATGGCGGTAGTCCTGATCGTTAAACCGCTTGGGCTTTTGGGCCTGCCCGAAACGAGACTACGGTCGCCATTGCGAGCAGTGCGCGCGGTCCAGCCGCTGAGATCTTCCACAGCTTCAATGATTGCCGCCAGCAGCTTGACCATTCTGTTGTTGCTGCCGCTAACCGGCCAACCCTATCTCCTGGTTTTCGCGACCGAAGTGTTTCTCGCGGGTATCTTCGCAACCAGCCTTTATTTTTTGATGGGACCGGGCGGCATGATTTCATTTGGCCATGCCGCATATTTTGGGCTCGGTGCTTACGGTGCAGCGCTGCTTCATAAGTCTGCCGGGTGGTCGATGGAAGCCGCGATCGTAACGGCGCCTTTTATTGCGGCGGCTGGAGGAGTGGTATTTGGCTGGTTCAGTGTCCGCTTATCTGGCGTCTATCTCGCGATGCTAACTTTGGCATTCGCGCAAATTGTTTGGTCGATAATCTTCCAGTGGGACGCCCTTACCGGCGGCTCGAACGGCATGGTTGGTATCTGGCCCTCCGAATGGCTGACGTCGAAAACATCGATGTATTTCTTGGCGCTTAGTCTCTGCGCGACCACCGTCCTGGCGCTTACCTTCGTCAACCGTTCTCCGTTTGGCTTCATGCTGCGCGCGGTGCGTGATTCCGCCTTGCGCGCTGAAACACTCGGCATCAACAGGATTGCGATCCAATGGGCTGCATTCGTCTTGGCAAGCTTCTTTGCCGGGCTAGCTGGTGGTGTGTTCGCCTTTTCAAAGGGAAGCATTTCCGCAGATGTTATCGGAGTCGGTCGTTCGATCGATGGGCTGGTAATGGTGACGCTTGGAGGGATGCAGTCCATGGCTGCGCCGATTATGGGCGCTGCGGCCTTCAACTGGCTGCAGGATAACATTATGCGGCACACCGAATTCTGGCGCGGGTCTCTCGGTATCATCATCGTGCTGACAGCGTTGTTCTACTCAGGCGGGGCGTTGAGTTCCTTCAGTGTGCGATGGCCGCGGAGGGATGCCAAGTGACAACGGCCGCGATTTTGGAAGTGTCGGGTTTGAGTAAGTCGTTTGGCGCCGTGCGTGCGGTCGACGATGTATCGTTTTCTATGCAGTCGGGAATTATCGTGGCGCTCATCGGGCCGAACGGTGCAGGCAAAACTACGTGCTTCAATCTAATAAACGGTCAACTGCAACCCGATAAGGGCACGATCCGGATATCCGGGTGTGATATTTCGAGCTGGTCGTCGCGCGCTATTTTTCATCTGGGTGTGGGCCGAACGTTTCAGGTAGCTGAAGTGTTTAGTTCCATGACCGTGCGAGAGAACGTTCAGGTAGCACTGTTGTCGCAAGCGCGCAGGCGTGTAAATTTTTGGTCGTCGGCAAAAGCGCTCTATGCCCAAGAAGCTGAGGATCTCTTGCAGCAGGTCGGATTGGGGTCGCAGGCGGATCGACCGTGCTCGATCCTGGCCTATGGCGACTTAAAGAGGTTGGATCTAGCCGTTGGATTGGCCAACGAACCTCGCGTCCTACTTATGGACGAGCCTGCAGCGGGAATGGCACCGGCGGACCGTCTGAAGCTGATGGCGTTGACGGTCAAAATTGTGCGACAGCGCAATATCGGAGTTCTCTTCACCGAGCACGATATGGATATCGTTTTCCGTTTTGCGGATGCGTTGATCGTTTTCGACCGCGGGAAAATAATTGCTTCGGGCGTGCCGGCCGAGGTTCGCAAAGATCCTAATGTTCAAAGGATATATCTTGGATCGAAGGCGGATCAATGCTCCTGACAGTGAGAAATCTCAGTACCTACTACGGTCGCGCGCAAATCCTCCATGGGGTCAGTTTAAGCGTCGACGACGGACAGATTGTGGCTCTACTAGGTCGCAACGGTGCCGGAAAATCAACGACGCTTAAGAGCATCATGGGTCTCACGCCGCCATCTTCCGGAGATGTCGAGCTGCGCGGCAGTCGCGTGAACGGGAAGAAGACTTTTGAGATTGCACGGCTTGGGCTCGGTTACGTTCCTGAAGATCGCCGGATTTTTACGCGACTAACGGTCGATGAAAATCTACGTGCTGGCTATCGCGGTTCGCCGGCTGCCTTCGACGATCTTCTGGCGCGCATGCTAAAGCTTTTTCCAAATCTGGCCGTAATGCGAAAACGGTTCGGCGCCGAGATGTCAGGCGGAGAGCAGCAGATGCTAACGGTTGCTCGAGCTCTTATGGGTCGGCCGGCTTGTTTGCTCTTCGATGAGCCTTTCGAAGGCCTTTCACCAGTGATGGTCGACCGTCTCTCCGAGTTGATCGTAGAGTTGAAAATGACGGGCTTAGGAATTCTGTTGGCAGAGCCAGATTTCAAAGTCGCCGAAAAAATAGCAGACCGAGTCTGCATTATCGAAAGCGGAATGATCAAATACCAAGGAACTGCAAAAGAACTGCGTGACGATAGTGCTGCCCGCGGTCGTTTTTTAGCGCTTTGAAGTAGCATAAGCGGTTCTGAAGGGAATCATATAGTGCGAACGTAGGTGGCAATTATTGGGGCTGGGCCGGCTGGTTTGATGCTGGCCCATTTACTTAATCGCGCCGGAATCGAATGCATCGTCCTGGAGAATCGATCTCGCGAGCATTGCCAAGCACGTGTACGAGCAGGCCTGATCGAGCAGTGGGCTCGCGATTTGTTAGTCGAGACAGGCGTCGGTGAGCGCTTAAAGCGAGAGGGTCTATTTCATAAGGGAACTAAGCTGCAATTCGGTGGCGAACTGCATCCGATTAACTTTATGAAACTCGTGGGAAAAGGAACGACTATCTATGGACAGCAAGAGGTCGTTAAAGACCTCATCGCCGCGGTAGCCAACAAAGGCACCAAAATTCTCTTCGAGGTATCGGTTACCAGCGTGGACAGTCTTAACAGTACGCCCCCAAAAGTAAAATTCATTCACGATGGCAGGCATCGTCTCGGACAATTAGAAATACTTCTGTGCCAATATTCTCGTCGAATATCGCGTCCGAAAAAAATGCACCAGTTTCTCCTTGCGGGTTTTTAACGAAAGGAGAGGTGAGGTCAAAAGTCTCTCGGACCCATTTGTTTTGTTTTTTGATGTTTATTGGCAGTCTTAGGTCTAAGTGCATCGGGTCCTCACTATTAGTCAGTCGTGTCCCAGGGTTTTTGATGCAAAGTACTTTGTGCCTAATGCTCACTGGGTGCACCGAAAACTTCATCCTGCGATGATTTTGATTTTGGCAGGTTAAATTCCCTGTTCCTGCGTTGGCAATCCCTGCTGCGCTGAGATAATTCCCTGTTCGGTTGAGCAGGAAAATATGCGTCTAATGCCCTGCGTCGACGCCACTATTTGGATTCTCTGGGGCGCCAGAAGCCACGATTTTGCAAAATTCCCTGTTCTTTTCCCTGTTTGCAGGGAATTTGGTAGTGGAGACGCGTTCGACTTGGACTGCGTCCACCACCATCCTGCTTCGGTATTTTCGACGAGTACGACCTCCGAAACCTTGGCATGTTGATACGACAGGGGGTGCGACAACGTTGCCGCCAAGGTTACGTATTTGCAATCGAGCCGAAAGGCCGCCGTAAGGTGCGGCTCTTTAATTAGCCCCGCTGACGCGCTGAACAGATCAGGGCTCTTCAATCCCCAGCGGAGGCTAAGACATGAATCGAATAATTCCTGCCAGACCGGAACGCAAAGCTTTCACTGCGCGCCGGCTGGCACTTCTTGCATCGGCTGCCG
>Ga0065715_10089114_pt1 | contig 14095 bp, 11 predicted proteins | sample MisBulReplicate1_FD_59102 | JGI IMG/M metagenome (GOLD analysis project Ga0065715, IMG submission 59102) | Miscanthus rhizosphere microbial communities from Kellogg Biological Station, MSU, sample Bulk Soil Replicate 1 : eDNA_1 v2 (version 2) | ecosystem: Host-associated > Plants > Roots >...
TTTGTGCACCTTGTTGTCACAAGCAAATCCGTCAGCAAGTAAAAGGCATAGAGCAGGAAAGTCCGATTTTAAAGTACGGCATTTTTAAAGAACGTCAATTTGAAATGGTGACAGATACCATACGTGCCTTGATTTTGGAGCAGCATAGTTATCAAACCAAAGTGTTTGAATTTATATCAAACGAACACACACGTAAAAATGTAATGTTGGTGGGTGCTAAAGTTCAGCATGAAATGAATGATACGAGTATTCAGCATAAGATTAATGCTATTAAAAATGAATTTCATATTAATTTCCACTATTTAGAAACACTTACCAAATGACAAGAGGTATATACATATACCTCAATGAAAATCAAATCGGTGGTAGGTAACATATTACCTTAAGATGATATTATTCATTTTATTTTGAATCTTGTCATTTTATTTTCTAGATTTAGGTATAATTCTTTTATTAACGACAATTTTTAAATCAAGCAACAGTATGAAAAAGTTTATTATTTTATTCGTTTCACTTTTTGTCATTGCAGCCAGCGCCAATGCTCAAAAGTATTACAACACAGCTCTAGGTATTCAAGGTGGTAGTCCAAGCGGGGTTCGTTTGAAACATTACCTTTCTGAAACAACTTCAATTGAAGGTGTAGTTGGCTGGAATCTTAATAATTCATTCAAAGTTCAAGCTCACTACGAATGGAACTACAGCTTTTTTGGTGTAGAAAACATGAACTGGTATTGGGGTCTTGGGGGTTTCACAGGTTTCTTTGACAATGGAAACGCGAATGACAAGACAGGATTCTGGTTGGGTGTGGGTGGTATTGCAGGTATAGAATATACGTTGCCGACTGTTCCAATCACATTCCACGTTGCGGGAACTCCAGGATTATCAATTATCCCAAACACAGATTTTGATATAGGTGGCGCTATTGGTGTGCACTACGCATTCAAATAAGACCTAACTACAATATTTCTTAAAAAGGGTAACGATGTATCGTTACCCTTTTTTATTTTTAATAAATCCCTACATATACCTAGAAAATTTACTTCCCCTGAGTAAATTAGTAGCCTGATTGACACACTATATTTAACATATACCACCATGCCTGAATTCAGTTATCAAAAACCGTTTCCATTAAAGAAAGATCCAACGCCATATAAATTAATCAGTAAAGACTATGTTTCAACGATTGAGGTAGATGGTCGTAAGATTTTAAAAATAGATCCTAAAGCACTTGAGTTGGTTGCTGAAAAGGCATTGGCAGATGTGTCGTTTTATTTGCGTTCATCGCATTTAGAGAAACTGGCTAAAATTATAAAAGATCCGGAAGCAACAGACAACGATCGTTTCGTGGCATATACCTTATTGCAAAACGCATCTACTGCGGGTGAAGGAAAACTACCATCTTGCCAGGATACAGGTACTGCAATTGTAATGGGCAAAAAAGGCGAAAACGTTTGGACAGGTGCCAACGACGAAGAGGCTTTATCAAAAGGAATTTACAATACCTACCAAGAGCGTAATTTACGTTACTCGCAAGTAGTGCCGATTACGATGTTCGACGAAAAGAACTCGGGGACAAACTTACCGGCACAAATTGATATCTATGCAGAACAAGGCAATGAATATAAATTCTTATTCATGGCAAAGGGCGGTGGCTCAGCCAACAAAACATATTTATACCAACAAACAAAAGCCTTGCTGAATGAAACGAGTTTAGCGGAATTTGTAAAAAATAAAATCAAAGATTTAGGAACGTCTGCTTGTCCTCCGTATCACTTGGCATTGGTGATTGGTGGTACATCTGCAGAAGCGAACTTAAAGGCTGTGAAGCTTGCATCAGCAGGTTACTACGATGAGTTGCCTACAGAAGGTAACATGGGTGGACAAGCTTTCCGTGATATTGAATGGGAAGAGAAAGTACAAATAATCTGTCAGGAGAGTTTGATTGGTGCGCAGTTTGGCGGAAAGTATTTTACACACGATGTGAAAGTAATCCGTTTGCCGCGTCACGCAGCATCTTGTCCGGTAGGTATCGGCGTAAGCTGTTCTGCAGATCGTAACATCAAAGCAAAAATTACCGAAGAAGGTGTGTTTATTGAAGCATTAGAAACCAATCCGGAGAAATATTTGCCTGCACAAGCACCACACTTAGAAAAAGCAGTAGAGGTTGATTTAAATCAGCCGATGGCAGATGTGTTGAAATTACTTTCTCAATATCCAATCAAAACACGTTTGAAATTAAAAGGTACCTTGATTGTTGCGCGTGATATTGCACATGCGAAGATCAAAGAATTGTTAGATGCAGGAAAACCAATGCCGGAGTATTTCAAAAATCACCCGGTGTATTATGCTGGTCCGGCGAAAACTCCGGAAGGCATGCCATCTGGTAGCTTTGGTCCAACAACAGCGGGACGTATGGATTCATATGTGAATTTATTCCAAAGCCAAGGTGGTTCAATGATCATGCTTGCAAAAGGAAATCGTTCGAAAGCAGTAACCGATGCATGTAAACAATTCGGTGGTTTCTATTTAGGTTCTATCGGAGGCCCAGCTGCAATCTTAGCGAAAGAAAATATCAAATCGGTTGAAGTAGTTGACTTCGAAGAATTGGGTATGGAAGCGGTTCGTAAGATCGAAGTGGTAGACTTCCCTGCCTTCATCATCTGTGATGATAAGGGAAATGACTTCTTTGCGAATTTGTAAGCAGCATAAATAATTTTACACCTACGAGGTTTTTATATACTCGTAGGTGTTTTTTAAACAAATGCCTTCGCTTTAATCGAAGACATTGTTTTTATGAGTATTAAAGCATTTTATTATTTTTGTTTATTCAACTGGTTAAAAGAAATTTTTATGAAAAAGCTATTGTGGTTACTATTTTGTTCATTCGGTGTAATAATTACTTCTACAGCACAGCAACAAGTATGGGAAAAACCAGGTGGATATCAAATACGTCAGATTGTATCAATTGCTAATAAAATTTTTTATGTTCCTCATGGCGAAACATTATATGTTACCTCTGGTAATCAAAATTCAGCACTTGCTTTGGGGGAATTTTCTAATATTAGCAACTTAACTGTTTTTGGCAATAAGGTCATTTTTTCTTGTGTAATAGATGGTAATTTTAATATTTGGATTACGGATGGAACAGTAGATGGAACATCGAAAATATCTGACTTCTCAGGTGGAAATTTTACCATATTTAAAAACAACTTATACTTTACGCGTGGTGGTTCTATTTATTATTTAGATCCGACACAAACATCTGCAATCGAATTGTTAACAATTCCTCAAAACCCTCCAATATACCGTGATATACTATTTTTGAAATCGGTAGGAGATAAATTGATATATTATTTCTATGGACAATTAGGTATATCAGATGGAAGTTCTTCAGCAATTAATTTTTTGTCAGGTGTTGAATCAGCATATCCAACAGTAGAGGTAGTTAATAATAAACTTTTTTTCTTAAATATTACTACGGATACAGGCTATGAGTTATGGTCAACAGACGGAACAGATGCAAATACTGGATTATTAAAAGACATTAATGCAGGTACATCAAATTCTTTTGAAGAAGAAAATCACAATTTGATACCTAGCTTTACTTCTTCAAATGGCAAACTTTATTTTGTAGCAAATAAAGGTACTGGCAAATCTGTTTGGGTTACGGATGGTACGTTAAACGGAACAGCAGAATTAAATATAGGTGCTAATTATTACAATCCTGTTTCTCTAAAATCCATTGATGGGAATGTGTATTTTAGCAATAACTATGCAAATGGATTTTATTTTTCTGATGGATTAAATAATACGGTTCAAAATATTGGAGGATCACAAAATCCTTATGATTCCTATAGCTTTACGAAATTTAATGATAGTGTTTATTTTGTAGCATATGATGATGTTCATGGCTATGAATTATGGAAAACTGGTAATACAGCAAGTTCGACTGTACGTGTAACGGATATTTGTGAAGGTGATTGTTCTGCATTTAATCACTTTACAGGACTTACTGCTTGTGGTAATATTTTATTTTTCTCTGCAAGTACTATTGATTATGGATTTTATGAAAATGGTAATCCTTATGGTCCGGAATATCAGCTCTGGAAATTGGAAGGCAGCTCAGCTCCAACGTCAATTTTGTCGAACAATATTAACTCTGTCAAATTTTATCCAAATCCCTGTCAAGACTATATTTATATAGAACTTGAAGAACCTGTTTCAAGTATAAAAATTGCTTCAGCAACTGGAAACATTGTACTTGCTAGCTGGAAGAAAGAAAAAAATAATGTAATTGTTAATACTCAAGATTTGAATCCGGGTATATATATGGTTTTAATTGATGGGCGGGAATCTATAAAAATAATCAAACAATGATTTTTATTATGAAAAAGCTATTTTGGATACTAAGTTATTTTGTCCTTACAATTGGAATAAGCAATGCTCAAGAGAAAGTTTGGCAAAAAGCAGATGGATATCAAATTCGACAAATTGTGTCGACCAACAATAAAGTTTTTTATTGCGCCTATGACGATGGGACATTGTTTGTTACCACAGGGAATCAAAATTCTGCACTTGCCTTGGGGGATTTTTCTGAAATTAACATGATGACGGTGTTTGGTAATAACGTCGTTTTTGTTGGTAGAAAAGAGGAGGAGTCAAATTTATGGATCACTGATGGAACAGTAGCTGGTACGAAGATAATAGCAAATACGACGAATTTATTTTATAGTTCGATTGCTGTTTTTAACAACAACGTCTATTTCACAAGAGGCAGTTCAATTTATTATTTAGATCCTACACAAACAACGGCACAACTATTATTCACCATTGCTCAAGATCCTTCAAACACTATCGATATACTATATTTGAGAACGTTGGGAAATAAATTAATTTATTTTTACAATGGCAAATTGGGAGTAACAGATGGCAGTTCTTCAGACATTAAATTTTTGTCCGGAGTTGATCATGCATCCATTATATCAGAAGTATTTAACAACAAGCTTTTTTTTGTAAATGGAACGGACGATACAGGTTACGAGCTTTGGTCCACGGATGGTACAGATGCGAATACTGCTTTATTTAAAGATATTAATGTTGGTGTATCGAATGGGTTTAATTATGGACAAGGTAGTTTTACCACTTCTAACGGCAAGTTATATTTTGTTGCAAATAAAGGTACTGGGAATTCTGTTTGGGTTACGGATGGCACCTTAAATGGAACAAGTGAATTGAACATGGGAGCAAGTTATTATGACCCGGAGTTTTTAAAATCAATTGATGGCAATATATATTTTAGAGATGATTCCGGGAATGGTTTTTATTTTTCAGATGGGCTAAATAATACCGTACAAAAAATAGGCGATAGTGAAAATCTTATTTATGCATATGGTTTTATAAAATTTAATGGCAGTGTTTATTTTGTTGCTCATGATCCAGATCATGGTTATGAACTATGGAAAACTGGAAATACAGCAAGTTCAATTACTCGCGTAACAGATATTTGTCCAGGCGCATGCGATGCATTTAATAGTTATACAGGTCTTACTGTCTGTGGGAATATTTTATTTTTCTCTGCAGGCGATTTTAGCTTATTTTCTTCTAGCGGAACTCCATATCAACTCTGGAAATTGGAAGGTAGCTCAGCTCCAACATCCATCAAATCTGCAGTCGTTGAGAACGTAAATTATTATCCCAATCCATGTAAGGAATATGTTTTCGTAGAATTTCAACAACCTGTTATAAACGTGCAACTATTTTCTGTATTGGGTAATGAATTGAAAGCAAACTGGAAGCAGGATAAAAATAATTTACAAGTACAAACGCAAGATTTAACTCCAGGTATGTATGTACTTTTAATTAATGGAGTGGACTCTGTAAATATTATCAAAGAGTAATATAATATTTCATATTAAATCAGAATCTATCCTTAGAATGTTTGATAACTCTAAGGCTGGTTAATCTTCCTGCCTTCATTATCTGCGATGATAAGGAAAATGATTTCTTTGTGAATTTGTAAGCATTAGTATTGTAAGCATATGTTATTAAATTGTTTCGTAGGTGATTTTACTATGGACTAGATCATGAATGAACCTTCCTACAAACAGATCTATGATGATATTTTAAGCATCATTGCCGACGTTCGATGTGAACCAATTTCTAAATTATCGTTGGAAACTACTATCAATAATGACTTGGGAGTATATGGAGATGATTGGGATGATATCATTAATCCGATTCTGAAAAAATATCCAATGGAGGATTGTTCTGCATTTAATTTTACTGATCACATGCGTGGTGAGGCCGAATTTAGTTTTCCGGTTATACTCGATTTATTAATACTTATTCCAAGACTACTTGTTGCTGCACTAGTATTTCTATTTAATAAAAAAATGAGTAACACAATTTTAAAATATGAGTTTTTTGAAATTTTAGGTGCGAAGCAGGATCCACTCTACATTGCCGATATCTTCAACTCTGCAATCAAAGGAAAATGGGAATATGCAAAAAAATCGGACTTGGATCTGCAGGTATTGATTAAATAACGCTTTGATCACTCTACCCCTTGTTATATTGTAGTAGATAATGTAATTTGTATAGGGACTATTTTTAATGCAACATTTTACTAAATGCAACTCAACATGTTTTCAAAAATGAGAAACATATTTTTTTATTCAACCATTATAACAATTTGTATAATGCTGAATAGCTGTTGTCATAAAACAGATTGTACGGATTTACCTAAGCAGTTTGAGATGACACTATATAATTTTGCTCCAAGTGATGTGGATAGTATTTCCATAGAAGTTTTTAAAGGTGGAGCCACTGGTACAGTGCGTATTGATAGCATCTTTACTCGAGCATATCAACCAGTGAGTGGTAGTAATATATTTACAGTTTATGCGCCGGTAGTATTGGAGCAGAGCTATGATTATAGAGTTACACTTAACAGCACAAATCAGGTATATCTTCTTTCTGGTTTTATAACGAAACATGCTTCGTGTAATAATTGTTTAATAAAAATAATGGACGAGGAACATATAACCTTAGGTAGTTATATGGTAAATGGTATGATACAGTATTATGAAGATTTGCGAATAATGAATTGATTTCCGAATTTCAAAATGCTCTTTCACTTATCTAAATTCATTGAAGTCGCGCAATGCTCTATAGAGTTGGGTTTCTCATCTAACTAGCTGATTTTGGTATTCACTTATTGTTTATACAGGTTTTTTATTTCTGTATAATTTAATACCCTGTCGTATAATCTAATTTCATCTAACTCCCCATTTAGACTATATTCAATGGGAGATAAAGCCGGTTCGCAACCTATAAATGTATTACCTAATAAAGGATCTATTGTAGCACCGATTATTTTAGAGGTCTGAATTTTTCCATTGATATATATAGTTACCGTATTTGCAGTTTCATTATTGTATTTATATGTGATAGCAAAATGGGTCCACTTGTTTAAGGATATAATTTTTTTAGAGCCTAAATAATCATACGTAAAATTGTCATTCGTCGGAGTAGCATTTTTTATGAATTCTATTTGTTTTGATAACGATGATTGTAGTCCTCCGATTCCGACCATTGATCCAGAGGGGGCTTTCGTTGATTTATTTCTGTTGGATAGAATAATACTGTTATAGGAGGGGCAAAAACTTTTTAATCGTATCCAGCCGGTTAACGTAAAATCACTTTTATACCGTTTGATTTTAGGTGAATTTCCTATGTCGATGTACGATAAGTTCCCATCAAAATAATATGCATTGTTATCGACGTTTTTTCGATCTTTTGACAGAACTGCACCATGGACAATACCATGATTATTATTGCCGGATGCATCGTCTGCATTGCCATTAAACGGATAGTAGGCAACTAAGCCTTTATTTAATGTGTCAATAGAAGATGTATTTAAAGAAGCACACGAAATCGATATGCTTAATACTATCAGGATTTTTAATTTCATTTAAGGAAAAATTTGAAATAAATATAAAAACAAAAAAAAGGTCCCGTCCCGATAGCTATCGAGACGGGACCTCTATGATGTATGTAAAATATTACTTTTTCTCAACCATTCTTAAGAAATCAGAAACCTGTTTCTTCATGTCTTTTCTGTCGACAATGAAATCAAGGAAACCATGTTCCAATAAGAATTCAGATGTTTGGAAACCTGCAGGTAAATCTTTTCCAATCGTTTCTCTAACAACCCTCGGTCCGGCAAATCCAATCAAGGCTCCCGGCTCAGCAATGTTGATGTCACCAAGCATCGCGTACGAAGCCGTAACACCACCTGTTGTAGGATCTGTCAAAATAGAAACGTAAGGAAGAGCTTCTTCAGAAAGTAATGCAAGCTTAGCAGATGTTTTTGCCATTTGCATCAATGAGAAACCAGCTTCCATCATACGCGCTCCACCTGATTTACAAATCATGATGAATGGTACTTTTTTAGCACGTGCAGCGTCAATACCTCTTGCAATTTTTTCACCAACTACAGAACCCATAGAACCACCAATAAAGGTGAAGTCCATGCAGCTAATAACAACTTCTTTACCGCTTACCAAGCCGTGTGCAGTACGCACAGCATCTGTCAAGCCTGTTTTAGCTTGTGCAGCTATAATACGTTTAGGGTAAGGCTGGCTATCAATAAATTTCAATGGGTCACCAGAACTTAAACCTGCGTCTATTTCCGTGAACTCATTATTATCGAAAAACAACTCGAAATATTCTTTTGAACCTACTCTGGCGTGGTAATTACATTCAGTACATGTCCAAGCGTGTTCTTCGTGCTCTCTTGTATGAACTACTTTTTTACATTCAGGACATTGATACCACAAACCATCAGGTACTTCTCTTTTCTCTTCAGTTGGGGTAGTGATACCTTTTTCTGTTCTCTTAAACCAAGACATCTATATTCTTTCTTTAATGTTCAATTAAACCTTTCCCCTTTTTTGTCTTTGAAACTTAAAGGGATGACAAAGATAACAAAAAAATAAAAATAGGATGCCAAACATGTAAGTTTTTTACATAGTAGGCCAATTGTAATTACCTGTAAATCAGGTTTAAAAATAAATAAATGAGATTATTTTACTTCTTCGAAATCGATATATTCGTCCTTTGAAGCCGCACCGCCATTTTTGGGTGCTTTTCCGCTCGGGATATGATCTACATGGATAGATCCTTCCGGATATTTTGGTTTCTGCTGCTGATTGTATTGTTGCTGCATATTTTCAGCCATTTTCTGAGCACTTTTAATAACCATGACCTTCAGAAAAGGCTTCAACAACCATCTTAATACTAAAAATACAATTACAGTCCAGAATAAGAATTTAATCATGATGATGTTCTACGTTTTAAGTAATAAGTTTTAAGACGTCGCAGCACAAAAAATATTGTATGCTTAAGGCATTCTATGTTGACTCTTAAAACAGTCTTTATTCTTAGTATTAATGTAAACATTTTAAGTAATAAGTCCAAAAGATCGCTCTTTGAACTTATTACTTAAAACGTATTACTACCTTATCGGCTCAAATAAAGATTTCTTTCAGAATATAATTTCACAAATTCGTCGTCTTGTAAATCGTCGATGAATAGGATCGCTTCTCCTGTTGATTTCATTTCTGGTCCAAGTTCCTTGTTTACATTCGGGAATTTGTTGAACGAGAATACAGGTATTTTAATTGCGTAGCCATTTTTCTTCGGGTTGAATGTAAAGTCTGTTACTTTATTTTCGCCCAACATAACCTTTGTAGCATAGTTCACATATGGCTCATCGTATGCTTTACAGATGAATGGTACCGTACGTGAAGCTCTTGGGTTGGCTTCGATGATGTAAACGATTTCGTTTTTGATTGCAAACTGAATGTTGATCAAACCTACTGTTTTTAGAGCTACAGCAATTTTCTTGGTATGATCTTCGATTTGTTTGATCACGTTATCACTCAAATCGAATGGAGGCAATACAGAGTGCGAATCTCCAGAGTGAATACCTGCAGGTTCGATGTGCTCCATGATACCGATGATATGTACATTTACTCCATCACAGATTGCATCTGCTTCTGCTTCGATTGCATTCTCAAGGAAGTGATCGACAAGAACCTGGTTGCCCGGGTGATCTTTTAATAAGTTCACCACGTGTTGTTCTAATTCCTGTTCGTTGATTACGATCTTCATGCTTTGTCCGCCCAATACATAAGAAGGACGTACCAAAAGCGGGAAGTTTAATTTTTTACTGATTTCAACAGCTTCGTCTGCATTTTCAATTACACCAAATTCAGGATACGGAATGTTGATCTCTTTCAATAATGAAGAGAAACGGCCGCGGTCTTCAGCTAAATCCAATGATTGGAAATCGGTACCAATAATTTTGATACCATATCTTTCTAACTTCTCAGCAAGTTTCAATGCTGTTTGTCCGCCAAGCTGAACAATTACGCCAACTGGTTTTTCAAGAAGAATGATCTCGTAAATGTGTTCCCAGAATACAGGTTCGAAATACAATTTATCCGCGATATCAAAATCGGTAGATACTGTTTCAGGGTTACAGTTGATCATGATGGTTTCGTAACCACATTCTTTCGCTGCTAACACACCGTGTACACAAGAGTAGTCAAACTCGATCCCTTGTCCGATACGGTTCGGGCCTGAACCCAATACAATGATTTTCTTTTTATCTGAAGGAATTGATTCGTTCTCACCTTCAAAAGTAGAGTAGTAGTATGGTGTTTTTGCTTCAAACTCTGCAGAACAGGTATCAACGATTTTGTAAATACGTTTGATGCCGAATTCGTGACGTTTTGTAAACACTTCACTTTCTAAACATTTCAGCAAGTGCGCAATCTGACGATCGGCGTAGCCTTTTTGCTTAGCAGTTTTCAGCATTTCTTTGCTGATGTTTTGGATGGTCTGTTTCTGAATTTCTTTCTCTAACGTAACAAGTTCTTCAATTTGATTCAAGAACCAAGGATCGATCTTCGTTAATTTTTGGATCGTCTTAGACTGAACACCTAATTTGTACGCATCATAAATATGGAACAAACGGTTCCAGCTTGGGTTCTCAAGGCTATGAAGAATTTCAGCTTGGTTTGTCAATTCTTTACCATCAGCACCTAAACCATTACGTTTAATTTCTAATGATTGACATGCTTTTTGTAATGCTTCCTGGAAGTTACGTCCGATACCCATTGTTTCACCAACAGATTTCATTTGTAAACCAAGCGTACGGTCAGCACCTTTAAATTTATCGAAGTTCCAACGAGGAACTTTTACGATCACATAATCCAATGCCGGTTCGAAGAACGCGCTTGTTGTTTTTGTGATCTGATTTTTTAATTCATCTAAGTTATAACCAATCGCCAATTTCGCAGAGATCTTTGCAATCGGGTAACCCGTAGCTTTAGAAGCCAATGCTGAAGAACGCGATACACGTGGGTTGATCTCAATACCGATGATGTGATCTGTATCTGGACAAACTGAGAACTGTACGTTACAACCACCAGCGAAATTACCGATCGCTTTCATCATTCGGATCGATTGGTCACGCATCTCTTGATAGATCGTATCTGGCAATGTCATTGCAGGAGCTACTGTGATCGAGTCACCTGTGTGAATACCCATTGGATCGAAGTTTTCAATCGAACAGATGATGATCATGTTACCGATACTATCACGTAAGATCTCTAACTCATATTCTTTCCAGCCTAAGATACTTTGTTCAACAAGTACCTCGTGTGTTGGAGAAGCATGAAGTCCTTTTGTAAGTGCTTCATCAAATTTATCTGCTGTATGCACGAAACCACCACCTGTGCCACCAAGTGTGAATGATGGACGAATTACCAATGGGAATCCGATTTCCTGAGCAATTTCTTTTCCTTGTAAAAACGATGTTGCTGTTGCGCCTTTACAAACACCAACACCAATTTCAATCATTTTCAAACGGAATTTCTCACGATCTTCAGTTGTTTCGATTGCGTTGATGTCAACACCAATCATGCGCACACCGAATTTTTTCCAAACACCTGCTTTATCACAATCCATTGCTAAGTTCAATGCAGTTTGTCCGCCCATTGTCGGCAACACAGCATCAATCTTATGTTTTTCAAGGATTTTAATAATTGATTTTTTCTCTAATGGCAACAAATACACATTATCCGCTACAACTTTATCGGTCATGATCGTAGCAGGATTGGAGTTAATTAAAGTAACTTCAATACCTTCCTCGCGAAGAGAACGTGCAGCTTGCGAGCCTGCATAATCAAATTCACAAGCTTGGCCAATCACAATTGGACCACTACCGATAATCAGAACGTGTTTGATACTTAAATCCTTAGGCATGGGATATTATTTTATATAGATTTCAATGGTTTGTACGGAATCCGAATTTGAAGGCGAAAAAGGATTTTTACCCTTCTTTTACACAGTCAAATTGAGCAAATTTAAAGCAAAAAGATGGGATTTGAAAGATTAAATTATTGTTGTTTATAATAAGTTTGATTACTAGTGTGTTATTGAACGATTTCAAGAAAAAATGATAATTCTAGTTACTAATTCCAGCTGCTGGGCGCTAGACGAGAGAAGTAGAGCGTATAAAGTACGAAGACAGGAGAATTCCTGCATTTCTTGGGGCGATGCCCCAAGTTTAGATATATCAGGCTTACAGCCTGAGCATTCGATATGAACAAAGCCTGTAAGGCTTTAACACAGTAGCTTGGGGCATCGCCCCAAGTTTGAATGAGCTGAACCAACAATTACAAGATGTTGATTCCTATGTATATGCTTTCCTCTTTTGGCGTTTGGCCTTCGGCCTTTCCGCTTTCGCCAATTCTTATTATATTTGGGTTCTTACTATATTGAAAAACCCGAGTCAAAACATAAATAAAGAACATCTATTATGAGAAAGAAAGTAATTGCAGGAAATTGGAAAATGAACAAAACACTTGAAGAAGGTTTGTCTTTAGCTTCTGAAGTGGCAAATATGGCAAAGGATGAGGTTCCTGCAGATGTTAATCTTGTAATGTGTATCCCATACATTTCATTGGCGTCAATTTCTAAGATCATCAATGATAAAGTGGCTTTAGGCGCTCAGAATGTATATCAAAAAGAATCTGGTGCATTTACAGGGGAAATTTCAGCTCCTATGTTGAAATCAGTAGGTGTGAAATATGTAATCATCGGTCACAGCGAAAGAAGAGAATATTTTGCTGAAACAAACCAACAATTAGCAGATAAAGTAAACATCTCGTTAGCGAATGGTTTAACTCCATTGTTCTGCTGCGGTGAAACATTATCACAAAGAGAAGCAGGTATTCATATTGATTTTGTGAATGCTCAATTAACGGAAAGCTTATTCCACTTATCTCCGGAAGATTTCAAAAAAGTAGTTATTGCATACGAACCAATCTGGGCTATCGGTACAGGTGTTACAGCATCTGACGAGCAAGCACAAGAAATGCATGCAAAAATCCGTCAGCATTTAGCATCTAAATATGGTGCTGCAGTAGCAGACGAAATCAGCATCCTTTATGGTGGTAGCATGAAGCCTGATAACGCAAAAGGCCTTTTAGCTTGCAAAGATATTGATGGTGGTTTGATTGGTGGTGCTTCTTTAAAATCTCGTGATTTTATTGATATTGCTAAGTCTTACTAATCGTATAATAACTAGCTTATAGCTAGCACGCGTATTCATTATTATAATTAAAAATATATAACCCCGACTATTGTCGGGGTTTTGTTGCTTATGGACCAATACATTAAAGTTGATATTGCCGTTGATGAAAACGAGCAGGAACGTGTGATGGCTGAGTTATTAGCCATTGGGTTCGATTCTTTTGCTGAGCATGTAAACATGTTAGAAGCGTATGTAGAAAAAAGTGCATTCGTGGAAGCAGACTTAAAAGAAGTATTATACGAAATCAATCCGTCGTATACCTACTCGTTTGCTGATATGCCAAACATCAACTGGAATGAAGAATGGGAAAAGAATTTTGAACCACTGGTTATTGCAAATCAGTGTTATGTACGCGCTTCATTTCATCCCGAAAGACCTGAATTTCAGTATGAAGTTGTGATCAATCCAAAAATGTCGTTTGGAACG
>Ga0065715_10089115_pt1 | contig 14093 bp, 13 predicted proteins | sample MisBulReplicate1_FD_59102 | JGI IMG/M metagenome (GOLD analysis project Ga0065715, IMG submission 59102) | Miscanthus rhizosphere microbial communities from Kellogg Biological Station, MSU, sample Bulk Soil Replicate 1 : eDNA_1 v2 (version 2) | ecosystem: Host-associated > Plants > Roots >...
TCATAATCTGCTCTTACATTAACAGCTTATGAAGGGTTTATAGATTTGGAATAAAGTGGATATCTTCGAATGTATTTAAATTATATTCAGGATATTGTTGTCTAAAATTAAATTCCTACAAAAATAGTTAAATGGGTCCTGAAGTCGTTCTATAGGAATGATTGAGGACATATTAATGTCTCGGGGTATTTATTTATCAGTACTTCCTTCAGCGGGATCCTATGTGCCGGCCATTAGAACTGGTAACTTGATTTATGTTTCTGGTCAGATACCATTTGAAAATGGATCTATGCTCTTGCCGGCTAAGTTTGTGGGCAAAGTTCCGACACATGTTAGAATAGAGACTGCCAAACAAGCAGCGAGGCAATGCACCATAAATGCATTAGCAAATCTAAAGGAACTCGTAGGAGATTTAGAGAACATCTCCAAGTTCGTTCGAGTATGCGGGTATGTGAACTGTGAACCCACATTTACTGAACAATCCAAGATCATTGACGGTGCCTCTGATTTTCTAATAGATATATTTGGAGATAAAGGGTCTCATACTCGGGTATCAATCGGATCAAGTAGCTTACCGCTTGGAAGTGTAGTTGAAATAGATTTTATTTGCCAGATAAAATAAAGGTTTGACTCAACTGCGATAACTACCCAAATTAGTCAGTTCCACATACTCAGATAATGAATATGTTTGTTGAAGGTGTTCAAAATCTCGGATTATTTCGTTATACAAGTTGTAGTCATTAAAAACCGCAAGTTTCAATCGCAACTCTCATATTCGTGGTAAGTTTAATCAACCGAAGTTGGAAATACTAGAAGGTAATAATCTAGCGAAATCCTTATTCGAAAGGTATTCAGCAAATTCTAACCATTGGAGGTTCCAAATCTCCATACAAGAAATGAAAAACAACTTCTTCGACGCGATTGTTAGCAGTCCTGATGAAGTATGGCAATTGAAAATTGATTCGATATACAAACCGGCTCCGTTAATTATCGGCGCAAAGGTAGACTTGGAGCCTGCAAAAATTAATAGTAATGTCGATCAAGTTTCCTTTGGATACAGAAGACTGGATTCTATTAAGTTAGGAAAAATACTTTCTAATCCAAACGGAGGAATACGAGATTTGAATTTCTATCTTGCATCTCTTTTGAAATCAACTAGCCCTGAAATTCCGAAGCCAGAGAATAACTATGCTTACGGGCCTTTTGTTTTTACTTCAAGTAATTTAACGAATATGGATAAATGTCAAAAAGAAGTTTCTGACAAACTCGCTAGTAGTCTGCGCGACAAGTTGAGGTCACTCTATTCTGGGTACGGTTAGTTCCTTGATTTTTTTAAGATGCAATTGATGCAAATTTCCCAGTTGTAACATTTAACTGGTTAGAATTTAGAGGTCGATGCCCTAGCATGGTATGTGAAGCTGATATTGCCATCCAATATTAGTGGGAATATTGAATAATTACCAATAGAATGTAGCATATTATTGAAAAATACGAGATTCAAACAGCAGGATGGTCAACATTTTCGCTTAGGTTTATCATTTAATCAGATTGCAATAGAGAACCGTCCAATTTTTGCATGAAATTGATTAGAAAAATTTACAAGGTTAAAGGTTGTACTATCAGGGGGTAAGTACAAACGGAAGAGATAATTGACGATTCTAGGAGGCCGAATGAGAATTTGACAACAGTGGCCCAGAAAATTAAGCAATCTTTTGACACACTTGATTTCATAAATTTACAAAAATTTGATTTAGTGTCTAAAGCAATGGTAGCAGCAACAGATTTTGTTCACCAGTTAATAAAGAGCAGTGAAATTACTGCCAGTGTTACAATTCCTGCATCAGAACTGTTTGTTAACCCAAGAACAAGTTATTACCCAGATTGGGTTAAGGGAATAATTGTAATTTCAGATGAAGGTGTGAACTTCTACTCTGGAGGTTCTAAAAATATTGTTTCCTTTGAGGGTAGAAATGTTTTGGTCAAAAGTACCACGGGTACGACATTCTTAAAAGAGACAATTCCAACAGAGAGGGCAAAGAGATTCATACTCACACTGTTGTCTGCTGCTAGAGGAATGGTCGAAAGCTTTGAAATAAGTCCAAATGATGAAACCGAATTGAAGCAGATTATCATGACAATAGTTGAGATGAAAAACAAGCTTAAAAAGTGAGTATTTAGTACTAAGTATGCTTGCCAAGTCAATATCGATTTTGTTTCCATCTCAATCCGAAACCCGAAAAGGTACACTTACGATTTCGTGCCAAAACTCGAAATAATATTCAATAACTCAATTCTGGAATGAATACAAGATTATGGTGGGGCCGGCCGGATTTGAACCGGCGTCCTCCAGCGCCCAAGGCTGGCATCATACCAAGCTAGACAACGACCCCTGTGGTAAGAACTAACCGAAGTATTTGACAGGACAATTTAACCTTATTTGTTGTTCTCAAGTTCTTAATGACTTTTCATTCATATTTCCACTGGACCGAGAATTGCGTAAAAATTTGCATCAATTACAATATCTCTATATATCAATTTCATATTAGTTGAAAAATGGATTCCTTTGATTCCTACCTTGAGGCTGGAAGAATAGCATCACGGATTAGGGAGCGTGTGAGGAAAGTTGACTTCTCTGGAAAGAATCTTTATGATATTTGTGAAAACATTGAAAAGGAGATAATTTCCAACGCCGGAATACCCGCCTTTCCCGTCAATGTCAGTCTAAATGAAATTGCTGCACATTACACTGCAGAACCAGGCGATCCCACTGTTGTCAGTAATGACGATGTACTCAAAGTAGACATTGGTGTTCAAGTAAACGGCTTCATTGCAGATACGGCTGTAACCGTATCATCTAACGCGAAGTACCAAGCAATGGTTGCCTCTGCCGAGTCAGCTTTAAATGAGGCCATTAAAATGGCCAAGCTAGATGTAAGCTCTTCAGCAATTGGGGAAGTGATTGAACGAACTATATCAAGGAGCGGGTTTAAACCAATTCAGAATTTGAGCGGTCATTCTATAGAGCAATATACAATACACGCGGGTAAGTCAATTCCTAATATCAGGACCTTCGGATCTTCCTTCCAGTTGACCGCAAATCAAGCTTACGCAATAGAACCATTTGTAACGACTAGAGATGCTCAGGGAGTGGTTTACGAGGGCAAAATTAGGAACATTTTTGGTGTTGTCTCCAGAAAACCCACGAAAGATAAGAATTGTGATGATTTTCTTCAGAATATTTGGGATAGATTCAAGACCCTTCCTTTTACTACAAGATGGCTTCTCTCAGATTATTACGAACGTGATGCCAGAAAAATGTTGGAGGTTCTTCTAAAAAGGAAGAATATACATGCGTATCCAATACTAGTTGAAGGGAACTATAAGGTAGTAGCTCAAGCAGAACATACTATCATATTGAAAGATAACAATACCGAAATAATAACTCTATAATCAATGGCCCTTTTCATCTGCCTAAGAATACTTCGATTCCGTAGCGAATGAAGACCCTATTGCTTGGATTATTTGATTTGTAAATCATAACATTGTTTTAGAATATCTATTCACAAAAATATCAACATTCAAATACAAGATTTTAGACTGTATTGTGTGAAATCCAAGTCTGTCCTTTACAGCGCATATTTGGCGTTGAAACTATGGTTTTATAGAAGGTTAAAGGGGAAGAAGACTAATCCAGAAGAGCAGATTTCGATTTAACAAATAGCCACTTCTGTCTGGAAAGAATTAAGGATTATTTTCATCAATAATTTAACGAGTAAGCAAAACAAAAGATGTGTCATTTGTTTTCATGTATCGCTTCTTACGAAGTGTGGACACTCTAGTTAGCGATCTAAATCAAGTTTCAGCATAGTAATATAGGCAACAATATAGTATATAGTGTGGACGAACTGAATATTACTGGCCAAGAGATTGCACGACTCACATCGAGTGAAACGTTTTGGGACGACTGGACCAGGAAAATCTATTCAGTTGATGCTAGTCATTTCCAAATTGAACCAATAGTCATAAACTATCCACGGAACGAATTTGACCTCCAACAATTATGTGAATTCGCTTCGACTCGTAATATACCCTTAGTGTGCAGAGGGGGTGGGACGGGTCTTCTAGGTCAATGTCTTTCCAACGGAATCGTTCTGGATTTAGGACGAAATATGAATAAGATATTAGAGATTGACAAGAATTTTGTTATTGTAGAACCGGGAATAACAAAACATGTTCTTGACTCGGAACTGAGTAAACATGGTAAATTCATCCCTCCTAATCCTGCCAGCAGTAACTATTGCACTATAGGTGGAATGATAGCCAACAACTCAAGCGGTCCATATACTCTTGGTTATGGCAGTATGATGAGCTATGTAATTGGAGTTGATACAGTATACTCAGGAGGATTGTTCGGATATGCACACGACAATAGTGGATTCGATAATACCATAAATAAAATTATGAGTATCATCCGTTCTAACTTAAATCTAATCCGAAGGGCCTATCCAAAGGTTAACAAGAATTCATGCGGGTACCGTCTTGATTCAATTTTTGATCAAGAAGGTTTTCACCCCCAGAGAATCTTTTTGGCGTCAGAAGGAACACTTGGAATCGTAACCAAGGCGAAATTACTGACTCTGGATATACCGGAATCTAGATACCTATCAATATTGTCGTTTCCGAATATTGTGAAAGCAGCAGGGTCAATCCCATACATCCTTAAACACAAAGCAGTAGCTGTGGAATTACTTGACGACTTTTCGAATGGTGATATGAATTCAAACTATGATCTGCGAAAAAAATGTACGCTGCTCGTAGAGTTTCACGGCGAATTAGAAAGCCAATTGGAGAAACGAGCTAAAATATTTGAAATGGAAGCGTCTCAATACTCTCAAGTGCTCGAAAGTACAACTGACACTGACAGCATAGAAAAAATCTGGAGTCAGAGAAAGAATGCATTAAACAAAGTCCTTAAAATGACTGTTGGGTCCAGGAGATCATTAGGTTTGATAGAAGACACGATCGTAGATCCAACCATGTTGGAACAATTCGTAGTTTTCTTAATTAGCCTTTACAAGAACTATAAAGTCGATTATGTAATTTATGGACATGCTGGAGATGGAAACTTACATACCCGACCAGTAATTCGCACTGAACAGCAATATCATGAATCATTTGTAGAAGAAATGGCTTTAAATGTCTTTAAATTCATAATTTCGCGCAGGGGAAGTATTTCAGCAGAACATGGAGACGGTCTTGCTCGGGTAAAATATATACCCGAAATGTATGGCTCTCAGATCTACGGGATCTTTTTGAAAATAAAGAAAACTTTTGATCCAAAAAATATAATGAACCCTGGTAAGAAAGTTCTCTTCGACAACAATTAATACCTTAACCTTAACATGAAGATTTGCCATCGCTAAAGACCGCTAGAAGTATATTCGATTTAATAAACTCGTTGCTGAAATTAAAAAATCCCCAGAATAATTGAAAGAATTACGAGTTCCTGTTTTTTTCTTTCGAGGCCTTTCGCTCATGAAACCATGAGCCGAATCTAAATATCCCTATTCCGACTGTGATCAAAGAAAGCGAAATAATGAGGAAATATGGACTAATGAAGGAATTAATGGGCTGAGGCGCTCTCGAAAAGTAGTAACAATTTGAAGATTCTGCGAAGCACTTTTTTTCAACAGGATATGCTAAAAGCAAAATAGCAAAACTGATTAAAATTGCGGTCCCAATGATAGATACAATTCCACCAATCTTTACAACAGGTGCAGTTTTATTCATTATTCGCTATGATTAAATACTTCGAACTTTTTTAATTTTCTCAAATTTCAGAAATTTTCTTAATGTCGATAGTTGCGAAGTAGTAAGATTCACCCTTCAATACAGGGTCGAATCGTTCGCTAAAATGCATAACAGGAAATTTTCCGTCCACATGCTTTTGATAAAGTTTATGAACTTCATCGAAATACAACTTTCTGGGCTTTCCAAGCATTCGCATCAACTCATGTGCTAGTAGATGTGATATTTTAAGACAGTTCTTATCTGCAAAATACTTTATTCTTTCAGCATTCGAAAGCCCTCCTTTTGGTCTATCCCAGTACACCATACCAAAGTTGTCTGAGGAGTATCCTTCGGTTTGGCAGTCTGTCCAAAGTGGTTTAAAGTAGGCTAAATAGAAATGATATGTTGATTTTCCCCTGGCTGAATGATCTCTCGATAAATAGGATACAGACATTCTGTCAAATATCCTTCCGGGGATTACGGGCAATATATCAGCTGAAACAGGCAGTCTTATATCGAATGATTTTTTGATCCATTTTTGAAAAAAACGCGACATTAGAAAAACGTAATCCCAGTCTTCTTTTTGTCTGAGCAGCCAATCCTCATTTTTTGCTACATAAATAAAGTAGAGACGTTCAGCACACAATAACTATATCCTAGCTTAGGGCGTATAAATACCAAATTTGGTATTATTTTTTAGGTGACAATTTGACAAATTTCTTGAAATTACCTTGTAACTAGCACTGGGTTAAGATCTGCAAATTAATATTCAAAAAACTATAACTAAGATATGAGTAGAACCACCTCTAGAAATATTGTAATCGAACAGAAAGCCATGGTCTTCATGAGTTTTGGAGTTCAATTAAATCTTAATTTGCAAACGTCTATTCTCGGATTGGGTCAAATTTCGATCAAAGCGAGCCACAAAATAGTAGCAAAACTTATACCTACTCCGAAATTATTAGAGAAAGGCGGTGCAAAAATGGGGTCGTAGCGAAGCCAGGCATCGCAACGGGCTCCAGATCTAAGATTGAAGGGCTAGACATTAGGACGAGACCCGTGGATCAAGGGTTCAAATGGATATGAGGCTCTTCATTCCAGAACATATCCCTTCGGCCCCATCTATCTTTTTTGAATGGTTCATCTCCTTCAAGTACTTGATTTTCTTACACCTTCTGAAGAAAACCGGGCTCAAGTCTTAACTCATATTAATCTCGTAAATTATGTACTTCGATAGTTCTGATTTGTCCATAAAGGTTGAGAATTCTATGTGTTAATTATTTTGATGCCTATATTTTAGGATCAAGGTTATACAAAGATAAATTTTGCTATTCTACTCTACTAACGTACTCGATCATTCGATGAAAAAACCGACCTATTCTAATTTAAAATTGGCTGTATAACCTTGTCGCACTATCTTAAACCCTTGCATATGAGTAGTGAGCACCAAACCTAATCTTGAAAGGAATTATGGAACTTGATTGCAAAAAGGTGGGGAAGGGATTCGAACCCTTATAAATTCGCTAACTGCGATAAGTTCAGCTGCAGGCGAACGCATAACCGCTCTGCCACCCCACCCGGCTCCTATGTTTGCGGACGTTTCTCCATTTAAAGCATATGTTACCAAAATAGTTTCTCAAAATAATTTCCACCACAATGTGAATTTAATTGAGCCAGAAATGTACTTTGGAAATGGAGGATATGGTAGAAATTGATCTCAAGTTCTCTTCTCTAAAGGGTCGTATTCGCACCCCATCGGGCCGCAGTACCTTCCAACGTAAACTGCCTTTGGTCTATACAAGGCTGGTTTTGGCGCTGCTTCTGCAAATTTCTCCTCAATGACATGCGCCGCCCATCCAGAAATTCTAGAGATTGCGAAAATGGGAGTATTAAGGTCCATTGGAATCCCTAATGAATAATACAGAGATGCACTATAGAGATCGACATTAGGATAGATTGACTGTTTCTTGTGTTCATAAAAATATTTTCGAGTTATCTTCTCAACCTGCTCGGTAAGGTCGAACCACGGACTATTCTTTTCCCTTGCGAGTGCTTTCGACAATCTATAAAGAACTTCTGCCCTAGGGTCAGTAGTCTTATACACTGCATGACCCATTCCCATTATTTTGTCATTAAGTTTCAATTTGTTGACTACCCATTTTTCAACATTCTCGATTCTGCCTATATCCAAGAGCATTTTCATAACTTGAGTATTTGCTCCGCCGTGAAGGGAACCAGAAAGAGCTCCAATCGCCCCACTAATGCTGGCGTAAATATGAGCTTTTGTAGAAGCGATCTCCCTCGCGGCAAACGTTGACGCGTTAAAACTGTGTTCTGCATGAAGTATCAAACAAATATCGAAAATCTTAGAGATTTCGTGTGGGGGTTTTTCTCCGAATAACATGTAGAGGAAATTTTCCCCATGATCGAGATCAGTTGAAGGTCTTAAAGGTTCAAGATCTAGCCGTATTCTATTCCAAGCAGCAACAATAGTAGGAATACTTGCAATTAATTTTATGGCGCGTTGCACATTCATTTCTTTTGTATCATTTTGTAAATCCAGATCGTAATCTGCTAACTCCGCTACACAAGATTGTAAGATATCCATTGGCCCTGATGTTTTTGGTCTATTTTTTAAGTTTCGAAATACCCGTTCATCTAAGAATCTAGATTCTTTTAGTTTTGAACTAAACTGGGCCAAATCGCTTTTAGTTGGCAAATCACCGAATAGCAGAAGGAACGAAGTTTCTTCAAATGTTGAGTGGCTAACTAAATCCAAAATATCATAACCCCTGTAAATAAGCTTACCGTTTTCGCCGTCAATAGCGCAGATTCGGGTGTCGGCAACTTCTACATTTCTCAAACCTAAATTCCTTGCATCCATCTAAAAATAATTCATCAGTTTTATATATTAAATTAATGTTTATTGGAAGCCCAAAAATGAATCGGCTGATAACGGACCCACAATTCCGAAGGTGTTTGGATCTGCAATGACATTTCTTTCAGTTTGCGTTTTTCTATAACTGGGATTTAGACTGGTTTTCTAATAATTCAAAAAGAACAAACGGATGAGCTGATTCTGAAATTACTTGCAAGATTAATATTTGGCTGTCGATTCTTTACTCCTATACAGTAAAAGTCGACCTGTTGTATTGGCATACCAATTCTTTGGCAAAATTTCTTTGGGAGTTAATAAAATTGCTTCGTTTACTTTAAGAAACGAATTAACGAGATTAATGACAAATCGAATCGTATTGTACATTAGAATCACATCCAAATTCCTATTTAACTTTTCAACCTGGCTCTGTACAAGTTGATTAGGGACGAGAATTGCTGTCAAGTAACGAAGTGGAATGAGCATGTCCGCTGATATCCAAATAACCTCCGCAAAATTAGAACATTTTTCAATATGGAGTACATAATGAAAAGATTAATTATTTAAATGCAGGGACTTGTAACAGGATGCTGATGAAGTGAAGGAAGAGCCGACTGAATTAAAATGAAGAGGATTATGAGTGCTGAAGCATCCTCATAAGAAATGCTCTATCTTGGGGCAAAACCTTGAAAAAATATATTCGGAGATTTTAGGGAGGAGGAATCAACAACAATGAGAGATCAATAAAAAAGACTTTGCTATGGCTCGGCATCTAAAGTAACACAATATTATAGAGGCCTAATTTTGTGACTCCAAAATGTCCCATAGGTATTTTCATTTACAATTTGAAACCTACTTAATCAGTCATTTGAGATACAATCTAACGGACAATGACAATAGGCAAGATTACCGTAAGACGTATGCCGGAGGCGGGACTTGAGCCCGCGACCTTTCGATTATGAGTCGAACGCTCTGACCAAGCTGAGCTACCCCGGCACGCTCAGCCTTTTTCCTTAACTAGATTTTAGGACGCATAATATAATCTATTCAAGGTTGAAAAGTAATCATAGTAATTCAACATAATTTAATGTAATATCTTTTGACCCTCAAGTCCTGAAACTTCTGCTTAGCGAGGCTAAGAATTAAGACTGCTTTGCTGCAAGGAGTAATAAGATAATGTTGAAAATTCAAACTTTCTTATACCGTAAAAAATCATATGTTCTAAGTTTCAACGACTTTCCACGTTGCGTTAATGTCGCCTGGCTTAGGGAAACTTAAGTTTTAATAAGTTCTGTCCTCCTATTTTTGTTACTTCAATTAGTTCCAGTCTTTCTAGCCTTTTAACTAATCTCCAAACGCTAGTCTTAGGCAATATGAATTTGGTTCTTATTTCTCCCTCAAATACAGTACCTCGTTTTTCGGCAAGAAAATACAATACTTCGCGGTCCTCCTCCTTGAGTTCAGGACAATTAAGGATGATTGTTTCTACAAACTTGTCAAAATTTATTGTATCCATTCTTGGTTTCGATATTTCATTCCCTAGGGCAGGATCATTTTCCGTCAATGTGTTATTATCTTTTTGGGCAGATTGGTCCTCCTCCTGAGGCCGCTGATTAACTAGCGCATTGGACTTCAGTCGGTATATCTTGAATTTACCCTTGGTGCTTATCTTGAATCGCACCCTCCCTAAATAGTATAGAGATAATAATGCGATAACCGTCAACCCTACAGGGATCGAGAGGATATAAAGTAAGTCGCCAGAGGAATTAGTTGTCTTTGAAATACTCTCTTCTGCCAAATTGGCGAGCTCAATAGCTTCAGAGTAATTTCCACTTGTAAATTCTACATTGGATTCCGAAATCAGCTTCTGTGCCTGAGCCGTGTTGATTTTGTTCTTTTGTGCCTCTTTAATCAAATCTTGAACTATTTTTATCCTTTTCTCGGCAAGCTCAAAATTCTGGAAGATTGCTTTTGCATAGTAAGAGGAATTACTAGCAAGCCTTTCGGCATTGACAAAATCTCCCCTTTCAAGGGCAATTTTAGCGCTTTGAAGAAATCTTAAAGCAGAGTTCAACTGAATTGCAGAATGTTTGCCCTGTATACTTTTGATATCAAAATCTGCCGAGTCGATAGCCGTTTGAGCTTGTTCTTTAGTTCCAACAAACCCCAAAATGTATTTTACAGAAATTTTACCCGGGTCGAAGGTCAAAAGTTCTTGCTCTCCTAATCTTTTTATTAACTTTGGAGGATGCGCGCCCAGACTAGTTACTGCCGCATCATTCGGCAATTTGAGAGTAAAGCTATAACTAGAGTCTACAGAAACCGTCCACGTCCTGTCTTTTTTATCTACAATGGTAGGAGTCAAATATGTTATTCGTATCTGTTGTGATCCTTGCGGTTTAATTCTCAGCTCATTAGAAGCAACGATAACATAATATGACAAGTCAGAGGAAGAATAATTCTTTACGGAAAGGTTGGTAATATTTTCTCCTAGAAACTTTACGGATAATTCGTTAACATTAGTACCAAGTTTAATATCATGTTGTATAAGAGCGTCCCCATTAGAGAAAATTCCAATAAATAATGAATTAACGGTATAATGTTCATCTAAAGCAATTGAATTGGAAAAGGATGTGGAGACTAAGGCTAGAATTACCAATACAGGAAATAGAAATTTGCTCAAAAGAATTCTATCGATCAAAAACATTGGAAAGAAAATGGCATGCATAAGTATCAGTTGGTAAGACCTCTAAACTAGCATCAAAAAAGATATAAGCTTTGAGGTTTCGGATTTATAATGAATGGTAGTATTTTCCAAAGTTATATTATTACTTTTCATTATTGAGAAAAGTTAGATCTCTACATTAAGTTAACCTGCGGCGCGATTCGCTTATTCATTTGCAGTTCCAAGATATTTACTAAGATCACCTTTAGAATACTGTTCTACCCACTTGAACTTTCGCTGAAGTGTTGCAGTGTATATTCTAGTCCAATCTAAACCCATATAATCCGCCCATGCCTTAAAGACTCGAGGATCAATATAATTTCTTAAGGATGTACCTAGATTGTAATCTTTCGTCTCCTGCTGTAGTTTTAGCTGAAGGTCTAATTTTTCCAGTCGTTCCCGTAGCTTTAGAAATTTTTTCTCCGTCTTAAATTTTGGGTCATTTAATTCCGATTTGAGTTGTCGTATTTTCTCCATCTTTGCTGCGACTGATATTTCAAATCTTTCAAGCATCTTCTTAGCTGCGGGGTTATTTGGATCAATACCTTTCTTGTGATTGCAAGTTATCGCAGCCTGTAAGTTAGCCATTTTGGCAATATAGATTTTTTTCGCTTCTGATTCCGTCCTAATTAGAGATATACGTGGATTTCGCAAGGACTCTTTTACTGCTTGTGTTGCAACATAAGTCCTGAAAACCTTTGCGGTAAGATTCGGTATATGCTTCCTATCTATCGACCTCAGAAAAACATTCACTTTCGAAGAGTTTACATCCTCGAAAATTTGGTCCTTCTGGTTCTTACCATTCGTAAAATAAATCAAATTCTCGTATAGACCCTTAGTGTCTTCAGAATTTACTTCAAGAGTCTTTTGCCAAGGAACACTATCCTTCCCTAGGAAATTAAATTCTATGGACATTACGTTCTCTTTCTTGGGAAATTTTATATGTTCGACCCTGAGAGTGGTTGCACCCACTGTGTCTGCCTCATCTGGGTCTTTTTCGTCGCCTACTCTCATTGCAAGTTTAAATATTAAATAACATACCGTCGCGATCTTCCTTTCGCGATGGTCTTTTTTTCGTAACATTCTAGCAATAATTTCAGTCCGTACCTTACCAATGTATTTTTCAAGGACCTTTGCCCTATCGTATTTTGCCTTATCGTTGTCTTGTCGCAAAGAGGCTGAGTCGTGAAGCCAAACATATTTTCTCTTGCCAGTTAAACTCTCCGTCCAACACGCCAACCAGGTGGATTTATGATCGTGCACCACAGCTTTCCAACTTCCCTCTGGAACCGGCGCTGCCTCACCCAAATTCAGAATGACATCATTGGGTGATATTCTGGGCTTCCACCGACCCCTTAGCGGATGTTGGCCTCTACCCATGAAGATCCCTGGTGGTTCGATGAGCCAATTTGCCACATCAACCTCAACTCCATCTACATAGGCTTTGCCAAAAATCCCCTTCAACCTTTCTTTCTCTTGCTTTTTTGCTTGTGAGATCTTCTTTTTCTCATCCTTCGGAAGAGCCTTTACTCTAATTTTCTCATCTTCTTTTATCTTAGTTTCCATCTGCACAAGATTAAACGCCTCACTGAGATCAATGTCTTCGATTCGTGTAATTTTTTTGAATTTATCAGGAAATAGTTTTTTTAGATCGTAAATAAAATTAGATTGGAAGACGACATCTTTTGCATAATGGGTATCCTTCTTTTTTGCCCAGGCATATATCAATTCTTCTTGATGGCGGTCAAGCGATATTCTTTCTCCACATATGCCGATTGATATTCCTCTCGGGACATAATCCGGCGGAAACGCAACACCCTTATGTTCTAGATTTTCCCACCTTTGACGATTAATTACAAATGGCGCTTCCATTTAATATATCGAATTTCCGAAGCAGACCATTGATAAACTTTCCCAACGAAATTATGATCCTGTTCCCGTAATTTATGCTCCAATACATAAGGGGATTCACTAATTATAACCAAGATTTACATACTATGACATATCTTAAGAATACTGCTCTACAGTCAGTTGGTCATTCAATATTGAACTCCGAAATGCTCTCTAAGCTTGAGGTTTATGCAACGGTCAGCGTAGATGAACAATCTGACTTACGGAAGGTAGTTGACAATTTTATAAACTCTTATGTCGAAATTAGTAAGGAACAAAAGTTTAGTTACAGAATTCTGTTACCCCGGAATATTGGCGCTTCTAATTCTGTCGCCAAGAAACTTGGACTAATTTTACAAGGGGAAATTATTATCTCAATGAAAAAACGCAAATTGATACCCGACGTAAGAGAGATTAGATATCTTCACGATCAAGAGCATTTTGGGTGGTTGTTTCTGGATCCTCAATTAATGGATAATCTTAATACTAGATAGAAAGATGCTTTTTGAGATGTCACGTATTGAAACGATTACGTGAAAAAGGAATGTCTAAATGCATTATATTGCTCATTAATATAGATACAGTAATGCCTAAAAGGAATCCACCAATCACGTCAGTTACGTAAGATTCGAGTAACAATACCTGGGATATTGCAACTGCCACCGGAAGTAACCATATTAGATACATGCTAAAACCAGATCGCCGTAAGAGTGAAAATCCCACAATATACGAAAAGGCAGTGATGACAGCTGTATGATTTGAAGGGAACGAATAATTTCGTGCGGAAGGAAGCATGCTATCTCTTTCTAAGTT
>Ga0065715_10000564_pt1 | contig 14088 bp, 12 predicted proteins | sample MisBulReplicate1_FD_59102 | JGI IMG/M metagenome (GOLD analysis project Ga0065715, IMG submission 59102) | Miscanthus rhizosphere microbial communities from Kellogg Biological Station, MSU, sample Bulk Soil Replicate 1 : eDNA_1 v2 (version 2) | ecosystem: Host-associated > Plants > Roots >...
TTAAGATCAAATTGACGGTGGCGGCTATAAATACGGAGCCCCATAAGACCATAGCTGAAATGTCAAGATAATCGCAATTGCCCTCAGCTGCTTTGTAGAAAGCGATTAGGATAAACGTGGAAAACGTCATTAATAAGAGCGACAATATGATTGAAATGTGATACGCCCAGGAAACGCCCTGACGGATTCTTTTTTGGCAGTTAATAATAGATGCTGTTATTGCTGCTAATAAAATCAACTCTATGATTATGTTCGTTTCCATAGTGGTAGGCGTTTAGAGTTTATTAATTTAAAATTTTACATAATAACCGTTCTTTACAGATACATATACTCAATCAAATACTCGAATATTTTTGTAATGACTACAGGCTTTCGTTTAAAGCCCTATAATTAAAACTACTAAAAGTAAGCTACCCAATAGATCGTAAAATGCTTGTAATTTTTTGCTGCTATTCTAATAAACGTCCATGTTTTTTTTTGGTTCTAAAAATCCCGAATAATTTTGAACAAGTGGTAATTATGATAAAAAATGCGGTTTTTGTGTAATAGAATTCATTTATTCGCATCAAAAAAATGAATAAATGGTATGTAATAAAATAGCGCTATTTAATAGAAAATCCCTTCCTGTCCCGATAGCTATCGGGATTGGGAAGGGATTTTCATTAAATAGACGAATGAACCAGAATTAGTATCTGTATTCGTTGTTTTTATATGGTCCATCAACTGTTACACCAATGTATGCAGCTTGATCAGCAGACAATACATCCAATTCAACGTCGATTTTAGCCAAGTGCAAACGAGCTACTTTTTCATCTAATGATTTCGGTAATGTATATACCTTGTTCTCATATTTAGATGCATTTTCCCATAATTCTAACTGAGCAATTACTTGGTTAGAGAATGAGCTTGACATTACAAATGAAGGGTGACCAGTTGCACAACCAAGGTTAACCAAACGACCTTCAGCTAAGATAATCACATCGTGACCATCTACGTTGTAGATATCAACTTGTGGCTTAACAGTAACTTTTGTTGAACCGTAGTTTTTGTTCAACCAAGCCATATCGATTTCGTTATCGAAGTGACCGATGTTACAAACGATTACTTTATCTCTCATTGCTTTGAAATGCTCACCAGTAATGATGTTTTTGTTACCAGTAGCAGTAACAACGATATCAGCACGTTTAACAGCGTCAGACATTTTCTTAACTTCATAACCATCCATTGCAGCTTGTAATGCACAGATTGGATCAATTTCAGTAACAAGTACACGTGCACCTGCACCTCTTAAAGAAGCAGCAGAACCTTTTCCTACATCACCGTAACCAGCTACTACAGCAACTTTACCAGCCATCATAACATCTGTTGCACGACGGATACTATCTACTAATGATTCTTTGCAACCATATTTGTTGTCAAATTTAGACTTAGTAACTGAATCGTTGATGTTGATTGCAGGCAATACTAATGAACCATTACGTTCTCTATCTTTCAAACGAAGTACACCTGTAGTAGTCTCTTCAGAAATACCACGAATGTCTTTCACTAATTCAGGGAAACGGTCTAAAACCATGTTTGTTAAATCACCACCATCATCTAAGATCATGTTCAATGGCTTGCGATCTTCACCGAAGAATAACGTTTGTTCAATACACCAGTCGAATTCTTCTTCGTTCATGCCTTTCCAAGCATAAACAGAAATACCTGCAGCAGCAATAGCAGCAGCAGCGTGATCTTGAGTTGAAAATATATTACAAGAAGACCAAGTAACTTCAGCACCTAATTCAATCAATGTTTCAATTAAAACAGCTGTTTGAATTGTCATGTGTAGACAACCTGCAACACGCGCACCTTTTAACGGTTTTGACGGGCCAAATTCTTTACGAATTGACATTAGACCTGGCATCTCTGCTTCAGCTAATTCAATTTCTTTTCTTCCCCATGCAGCTAGGGAGATGTCTTTTACTTTGTATTTTACAAATGTGTCTACCATTTTTTCGGAAATTTTCTTTTTGATAATTAGTACAAATATAATTTATAAACCGTTGAAGTTCAAATGTTGTTTAAAAATACTATCCTTTAGTTTTATTGCCTGAAAAAGACCTCTTAAATAGTTTTTTATTCTAAAATGGCCTGCAAAAATGACGTATTAAAGATTTTATTTTGAATGTGGAATGGAGGTAGTTTTATTATACAGATGCCATCGCTTTAAGCGATGGCATCTGTTATTGGACTGTATCATTCANAAAAGTAACTTCTTTAAACGAATAGTGCCGTACCTGTCCGGATTCTTTTTNGATTTGCAATTCTCCACTTGTTGTAATTCCGCGGATAATCCCANAAAAGGTGCCTTCAGCATCTGCAAATGCACGTGTTTGGTTCAAGCCTAATAATTTCTGTAAATACAACGCATGTAGTTCTGCTTTAGAACCAGCTTCTAGTTTGAGGTAATGCTGTTCAATATTCTCACAAAGCAGCGTGAAGAGTTGTTGCAAGTTAACTTCTTTACCGGCTTCCTGTATCAATGAAGTAGCTTGGGGCAGATCAAAAACAGCCTGATTTACATTGATGCCAATGCCCATCACCACTGAATTTATCTTATCTCCACGCAAGGTATTTTCAATTAAAATGCCACTTACTTTTTTATCCCCGACATAAACATCATTCGGCCATTTAACACTAACTTGTTTGTCGGAAGGAAGGAACTCCTCAAGCGTTTTAGATACTGCTAATGATGAAATAATGTTTAAATAAAAGGAATCAGCGATAAAGTATGTGGTAGGGAAAAAAATTGCCGAAAATGTCAGATTTAAATTTGCTGCACTGAGCCATGTATTTCCCTGTTGACCTCTTCCTGCTGTTTGTTCATTCGTTATGACTATCAAGCCATTAACAGCCTTTTGAGAACGTATGAGATCGCTGGCCACCGTATTGGTTGAGTGACAGCTTGGCAGAAAGTGTATACTTTTACCGGTGAATTTGGTATTGGCTGAGTTATTGTACAATGAAATTATTAATTTTAGGTTAAATTTCGAGAAATAGATTCAAATTAGAGTGATTGAAGCAAAAAATAAAACGAAAAAAGCATCTTTAGCTGATTTAATTGTGTTGGGCATGCAGGAAAAGAAGGCTCAGAACATTACAGTTATCGATTTAAGAAAATTGAAAGAAGCTGTTGCAGATTATTTCATCATCTGTTCAGGTAATTCAGACACTCAAGTGGATTCTATTCACGATTCGATCGATGAAGTTGTTTTTAAAGCAGACAAAATACATCCGTGGAGAACGGAAGGTGCCATGCAAAAGGAATGGATCGTTGTTGATTATGGGGATGTAGTCGCACATGTATTCAGAAAAGATAAAAGGCCCTTCTACAATTTAGAAGAATTATGGGGTGACGGTGTGATAACAAAAATTGAAAATTTAGACTAGTATTTGTTCTTAAAGCATAAAAATATATGAGTGTACCAGAGGATAATAAGAAGAAGAAAAATCCAATACCTAATCCAGCACAAAAAACGAATTATCAGATTTTTTTAATTAGCGCACTTTTACTGGTAGTATTAGGCATCGCTCTATTTGGAAGTTCTGGAGATATTCAAAAGATCCCGAAACAGAAATTCTTCGATATGGTGCTTCAGCATGATGTTGAAAAAATTGTTTTGGTAAATGACCGCATTGTTGAAATTACAATCAACAAAGAAGCGATCGAGAGCAAACGTTACGATACTTATTTGAAAAAAAATAAAGGCTTTTTATCTTCAGGGAAATCTGGTCCTCAGTTTCAATTTGAAATAACCCCGTCATATGATTTGGTAACAATCTATGATGAGTTCCTGACTAAAAATAATGTACCTGAAGCGAACAGAGTTTCAATCGAAGTGGATAGTAATCGTGCAGAGGTTACAAACCAATTGATAACACTTGCTTTTTGGGTATTGATCTTTGTAGGTCTATGGTTTCTGATCAGACGTATGTCTGGCGGAGGTTCAGGTGGGCAGATCTTCAATATTGGTAAGTCTAAAGCTGCCTTATTTGATCAGGATAATAAAGTAAAAATCACNTTCTCTGATGTTGCAGGTTTAGATGAAGCAAAAGAAGAAGTAAAAGAAATTGTAGATTTCTTAAAGTACCCAACGAAGTTTACGAAGCTGGGTGGTAAGATTCCTAAAGGTGCATTGCTTGTTGGTCCTCCGGGAACAGGTAAAACATTATTAGCAAAAGCTGTAGCAGGTGAAGCCGGCGTTCCGTTCTTCTCCTTATCTGGTTCAGACTTTGTTGAAATGTTTGTAGGTGTTGGTGCTGCACGTGTGCGTGACTTATTCAAACAAGCAAAAGAAAAAGCGCCATGTATCATCTTCATTGATGAGATTGATGCGATTGGTCGTATGCGTGGAAAAGGCGGTTCTATGCCGGGCTCTAACGACGAACGCGAAAATACATTGAACTCATTATTGGTTGAGATGGATGGTTTCGGAACCGATTCAGGTGTAATCATTCTTGCGGCAACAAACCGTCCGGATGTATTGGATGCAGCCTTACTTCGTCCGGGTCGTTTTGACCGTATGATCAGTATCGACAAGCCGGATATCGTTGGTAGAGAGCAAATCTTTAAAGTACACTTGAAGCCTTTGAAATTAGGCAAAGACGTAGATGCGAAGAAAATTGCTGCACAGACTCCAGGTTTTGCTGGTGCAGAAATTATGAACGTTTGTAACGAGGCAGCTTTAATTGCTGCACGTAAAGATAAAGCAGAAATTGAAATGCAGGATTTTCAAGATGCAATTGATCGTGTAATCGGTGGTCTTGAAAAGAAAACAAAAATCATTTCTCCGGAAGAAAAGAAAATTGTTGCGTATCATGAAGCAGGCCATGCAGTAGCAGGCTGGTACCTTGAGCACGCAGATCCATTGGTGAAAGTGAGTATTGTTCCGCGTGGTATTGCAGCCTTAGGTTATGCGCAGTATTTACCTAAAGAGCAATTCTTGTATACCGTAGAACAATTGACGGATGAGATGTGTATGGCACTTGGTGGTCGTGCAGCTGAAGATATTATCTTCAATAAAATCTCAACAGGTGCATTAAGCGATTTAGAGCGTATTACTAAAATGGCTTATGGCATGGTGTCGATCTATGGCATGAATGATAAGATCGGTCATATCTCGTTCTATGATTCTAAAGCAGGCGACTACTCATTTAACAAGCCATATTCTGAAGCTACAGCACAAACGATTGACGAAGAAGTTCGCAACATTGTGAATGAAGCGTATAACAGAACTAAGAAATTGTTGCTTGAAAAACGTGACAAGCTTGAAATTGTAGCGCAGCAATTATTAGAGAAAGAAATTTTATTCCAGTCAGATCTTGAAAAATTAATTGGTAAAAGACCGTTTGATACGGAAACAACATACGAAGCATTCACAAACAAAGTAGATGCTCCGATGCCAACGCCAAGTATCATTCCGGATCCAGTGAAACAAGAAGGAAACGAAGGTTCTTCAACATACAATACAAACGAAGGTTCATATAATAAATAGTTTGTAGAGATGGCTCTGAACCCTTCTAAAGAAGCGATATTAAAAAAAATAAGACAAGGTTTGACTCGGAGGAATGCACTTCCTCCTGAGCCAAACTTTAGTTCTGATATTTATAGTAAATCCGAAGAAGAAGATTTATCTGTTGTATTTGCACATCAATTTTTACAACACAAAGGCGAATTTTATTTTGTTGAAAATGAAAAAGAACTTTGTGAGGTGCTTGCAAATGTTGCTTCGGTAAAACAATTCAAAAATATTTTTGTGTGGGAAAAAGCATTGATTGATATGCTTGCTCCTTCATCGTTAATATTTGATACGAGTGAAAAAGATTTTACGGAAGCTGGTGTAGGTATTACAAGCTGCGAAGCTTTGATAGCGCGAACTGGAAGTGCGTTGATCAGCTCTGCAAACTTATCTGGAAGACGTCTCTCTATCTATCCACATATTCATATCGTGATTGCTAAGACATCGCAGCTGCAGTATGATATTAAAGATGGTTTGGAGTTTATTCGTACAAAGTACGGCACAAACATTCCTTCTATGATTTGTTTGGAAACGGGGCCAAGCAGAACGGCCGATATTGAAAAAACATTGGTATTGGGTGCGCATGGTCCTAAAGAATTACTTGTCTTTTTAATTGATGATTCAGCAAATTGATACCGTAGAGAAAGGTAAAAAAATATATTTCTTATCCGATTTTCATTTAGGTGTTCCTACGCATGAAGAAAGCCGGAAAAGAGAAAATAAAATCATTCGTTTCTTAGATTCTATATCGTCTCAGGCGCAAGCTATTTTTCTATTAGGCGACATATTTGATTTCTGGTTTGAATACAAACACGTTATTCCAAAAGGCTTTGTACGACTGCAAGGGAAGATTGCTCAATTAACTGATGCAGGTATTCCTGTTTATGTATATACAGGCAATCACGATTTGTGGATGTTTGGTTATTTGGAAAAGGAATTAGGTGTTACAGTATTTCACAAACCAATAGATTGGAATATTGCTGGGAAAAAGTTCCTGATTGGTCATGGCGATGGATTAGGCCCTGGCGACTTTGTATATAAGTGTACAAAGAAAGTATTCATAAATCCATTTTTTCAATGGCTTTTTAAAATGACACCACCGGCAGTTGGCATGGGGATTGCAACCTTTTGGTCAGGCAAAAGCCGTCAGCATAATGCGGATGATCGGTTTTTTGAAGAAAAAGAGTTCCTGTGGCAATATTGTAAAGAACAAAACGTCCTAATGGAAAGAGATTATTATATCTTTGGTCACAGACACATGCCCTTGGATCTGCCTGTAGGCGATCACGCAAGATATGTGAACATTGGAGATTGGATTGTGTTTGATACCTATGCTGAATTTGACGGGAGCTCGCTAAAACTTATATCATGGAAAGAAGCCACAGATTAGTACTTGGGTTTTTATTTTTTCTTATAACATCACTTGGCTTTGCTCAAGTAATAAAACCACTTAGTACTACCAAAATTCCCGGACAGATCGGTTGTGTGTCTTCAGATGCCTATGGATTTATTTATCTAACAGATCAGTCTGGAAATATTTATAAGCTTGATTCTGTTGGGAAACAATTTGTTTTGGCATCACCTCCACGCAGAGGACAAATCACATCCATAGAAGCATCTAGAAATGTGAACATTTTTGTATTCTATAGCGAATATCAAGTCTATTATTATTACGACCGGTTTTTAATGCAATCGCAGTCCTTAACATTTTCAAACTCTACCATTGGTTTTGCCCGCATTGCTACACCTTCGTTGGATCAAAATGTGTGGGTGGTCGATGATCAGGATTTTAGCTTGAAAAAATATAACTCAACCTATTTAACGGTAGAGATTAATACGCCATTGGATTTAATTATTGATCCGGAAGAATACGATATGAACTTTATGAGAGAGTATCAAAATTTATTATTTATAAATGACGCAAACTCGGGTGTGTTAATTTTTGATAACATGGGCAATTATAAAACCCGTATTCCCGTTTTAGGCTTGCAGTACATAAGTTTTTCAGGCGAGGATCTGGTATATATAAAGGATGGAAGTTTATATTTGATAAATATATATACCTATAAAGAACGAAAATATACAAATAGCTTATTTGTAGGGGCTACCGCTGCAGTTTTGACCAACAAAAGATTGCATGTAATAAATAAGGATACCTTATTTATTTATTTGTTCGAAGAAAAATAATGCACGCATAGGGGTGGCGTGTGGCTTGTCTGTCTTAATGCCGAAAGGTGCATAATGCACCACCTTCCAGTTAAATAATATCGTTTCAATTTTAATAGAATGAAATATCTAATTTGTTTTTGCATCAGTTTTTTTATTGCTATGGGTTATGTGAATGCACAAACAACTCATACAGTATCAGGTAAAGTAGTAGATTCCTCAGGGACGGCTGTAGTCGGAGCAATTGTACGGACGAGTGACGGTAAGATTGGTACTGCTACAGACGCAGACGGGTTTTTTAAATTGGTATTGCCTCCGGGAACGTATACCATTATTATATCCAATTTTGGATATAAAGAACAGCAAAAAATTATTCAGGTAAGTAATAATGTGACGCTGAACATTACGATGGAAGAAGATCTGGACTCCGCAGAGGAGATTATTATTACAGGGAAAGCACCGGATGAAAATGTTACAAACACAAAGATGGGTGCTACGGAATTAACAATTGAAGAAATTAAAACACTTCCGGCATTATTTGGGGAAGTAGATATTGTTAAAAACATTCAGACATTGCCAGGTGTACAAGTTGCAGGTGATGGAAATACAGGCTTGTATGTACGCGGTGGCGGTGCAGATCAAAATTTGATTTTAGTAGATGAAGCACCTGTTTATAATGCATCTCACTTGTTTGGTATCTTTTCAATTTTCAATGCGGACGCTGTTCAAAGTGCAGAGCTGTATAAGGCAGGTATACCTTCACAATATGGAGGAAGATTATCGTCTATGCTAGATGTGCGTTTGCGCGAAGGTGGACCGAAGAAGTTTTCAGTTAGAGGTGGTATTGGTATCATAGCAAGTAGATTGACAATTGAAGGAACCTTTGATAAAGGAAAGGGATCTTATATTTTTTCAGGAAGAAGATCGTACGCAGATTTGTTTCTATTGCTATCATCGAATCCTGAGACAAGAAAAAATAAATTATATTTCTATGATCTGAATGGCAAGGTGAACTATCAATTCAATAAAAAGAACAGTATGTATTTATCTTCTTACTATGGTAAAGATAAATTCAAGTTCGGAGAATTTTTTGGAATGGGCTGGGGCAACTTTACATTCACTGCAAATTGGAATCACATCTTTTCAGATAAAATTTTCTTGAATACAATCTATACACATTCAGAATACAGATTTAATTTAGGTATTGGTGGTGATGCCGATCCTCAGGCATTTGAGTTTAAGACAGGTATAAGGGAAAATGGCATCAAGCAAGATTACCAGTACATACCAAACATTCGACACGCAATGCACTTTGGCTGGTCTGTAAGTCAACGTAAATACAATTCAGGTAATTTTGTTCCAGCTAGTAGCAATTCAATTTTTGAAGAAACACAAATACCTTTGTACCATTCATTAGAAGGAGCATTGTTTGCTTCTAACAAACAAAAACTTTCAGAAAAATTGACATTGGATTATGGTTTAAGATTAAACATGTTTAATAACGTTGGTACAGGTACTGTTTATAATTATAATGGAGATCCCGTAACCGGTACCAAAATAGATTCAACCGTTTATAAAAAAGGAGAGATTATAAATACATTCTGGGGCTTAGAGCCTCGTATTGCCGCGCGTTATATTCTAAATGATCAATCATCCGTTAAGCTTGGCTTTAATCGTAATTATCAATACATACATCAAATATCAAATTCATTATCGCCGGTACCATTTGATGTTTGGGTGCCAAGTAATACCTATTTCAAACCGGAAGCAGTAAATCAATATTCGGTAGGGTATTTTAGAAACCTAAAAGACAATACCTACGAAACTTCTGTAGAAGGGTATTACAAAAACTATACAAATTCAATTGATTACATAGACAATGCGAATCTTCTATTAAATCCTCAAATCGAAACACAAGTATACACTGGTAAGGCATGGAGCTATGGTGCGGAGTTTTTCTTAAAGAAAAAGAAAGGCCGCCTAACAGGTTGGGTGAGTTATACGCTTTCATGGAGCTACAAAAAGATTGATGGAATTAATAATAATCAAAAATATTTTGCCGGGTATGACAGAAGACATAGTTTGAATGTTATTGGATCGTATAAGATCAATGAGCGCGTAACGTTTGGCGGACAATTTGTATTCGGTACCGGTCGCCCTATTGGCTTGCCAAACGGAGGATATGCAATCGATCAATATTGGTTGGGTATTTATCCGGAACGTAACTCGTATCGCTTACCAAGTTATCATCGCTTAGATCTTTCGATCACGATCGACTCACGTAAAAAGGAAGGACGTAAATGGGAGAGTAGCTGGAGCTTCTCGATTTACAATGTGTATGGGTTTGCACGTATCAACCCATGGACAGTTGTAGCACAAACAAATAAAGACACAGGTAATAAAGAGTATGTGGCTATTTATTTCCCAGCTCCAATACCATCTATTACCTATAACTTTAAATTCTAGTTCGCAATGAAAAATATATTCATACTATTATCTACGTTGGTATTATTTTCTTGTCAGAAAGTAATTGATATCCATCCGCCTACAGGAGAACAAAAAGTTATTATACAGGCGTATTTATATACGGATTCCATTGCATATGCAATTATTACAAAGTCGACTGATTACTTAACAAACACACCACCGCCAAGCATTTCTAATGCTGTTGTGACTTTGTCTGATGGTAATGGAACAACAGAAATATTAACCTGGAATTCGGTAAAACAACGTTTTGAAAGTATTGCCATGAAAGGTGTGATCGATGAAACCTATACAATAACAGTTGATCTGGAAGGTAAATCCTATAGCGCTACGTCTTCACTTTTATACTTAGATCCAGTGGATAGTATAACAGTTGTAAAGGAAGAAGAAACAGGTTTTAGTCAAGAAGGATACTATATGAAGTTGTATGGTACTATCCCTACAAATATTCCCAAGTATTATTTATTCAAAGGATATTCAGGTGATTCCTTGTTAAATGGTCCAAATGATATTAATTATGCAGACAATCAATTGATTTCAGGGAAATTGGATGGTATCGATATGGGATATAAATGTGACTCACTCGAATTTGCTAAGCTTGAAATATATTCGCTTACCTTACCATCGGAAAAATTTTACGCCGCAGCAAGTTTGCAGCTGAACAACGATGGGGGCTTTTTCTCTACACCTCCAGCCAATGTACCAAGTATGTTTAACAATGGTGCGGTTGGTTTGTTCCAGTGTTCGGATATTCAGGTGTTAACTACATATGTTAATTTTCAGCCATAGCAAGGTCTTGCAGTAACAAAAAAAAGTGGTCTGACGTTTTTTGCGTTCGATCACTTTTTTTGTTTTATAAATTATAAAATAGGTGATTTAGAATATACGGCTATTTGTTTCGTTCTAATGCCATCTATTATCTACTATTTCAATCCTATTTTTTGTGAAAAATACTTTTTTGTTATTATGTACTCTTGTGTTATTTTCTTGCCAGAAAGTAATTGATGTTCAACCTACGAAAGGGGAACAGAAAGTTATTATACAGGCTTATTTATATAAAGACTCTCTTGCGAATGTAGTTATTACAAAGTCAACAGATTATTTAACAAACACAAAACCGGTAAGCATATCCAATGCTGTAGTAACGCTATATGATGACAATGGAAACTCAGAGGTGCTTATGTGGAATGATCTATCGCAGCGTTTTGAAAGTAATGTTATGAGAGGAGTGATTGACAATACATATATCGTAAACATATATCTGGAAGGGAAATCATACAGTGCAACTTCAGCGCTTTTATATTTAGACCCCCTTGATCGTGTTTCTGTATCAGAAGGAATATACTTAGGTGTGGAAGGTTATTATATGGTGTTATATGGAACAATACCCACAAACGTAAATAAATATTTTTTATTTAAAGGCTATTCAAATGATTCATTACTAAACGGGCCAGATGGAATTTATTATGCAGACAATACAAAGATTTCAGGAGTTGTAGATGGCTATCAGCTTGGGTTTAATTGTGTACCAGGGGAAATGGCAAAAGTTGAAATATACTCACTTACACTATCGGCATACAAATTTTATGCAGCAGCAAATTTACAGCTCAATAACGATGGCGGATTTTTCTCTACGCCACCGGCAAATGTGCCGAGTATGTTTAACAATGGTGCAATTGGGCTATTTCAATGTTCAGCTACTCAAGTTTTGAAGACGCGCGTTTTTAAATAATAAAATATTTTCATAATGTATCAAATGAAGAGAGGAAGAATAAATTAGTTACTTCTTCGGAACCAGTATTTGCAATGATTGCGGTACACATCTTACCGTAATAAATGTTCCTAATACAATCGGTTCTCCGTCAATGTGCGCAGGCCCTTCTGCGTTGCGTTCAATTGTGATCGTATGAAACACATCCTGATGCACATTCGCATCGGTATCTAATTTTTTTGAAAAAAGCTTATATATTTTCTCAACGGCCTTCAGAACATTCACAGGCTTCATGAGCATAAGATTTAATTGTTGATCGGAGAGAGAGGCCGTAGGTGCGATGTATGCGTTGTTCCCATATTGATTTGCATTCGCAAACGTGCACAATAAAAATGTGCCATTGATCTCTTTATCGTCGTTGATGCGAATCTGTAAAGCATCTCCTTTATAGCTTCGCACTTTTTTTATAAATGCTTTTATATAAGTTTTCAGACCTCGCGTCGGTAACTCATCAAATACTTTGGCAACATGTGCATCCAAGCCAATTCCGGCAGTACAGAAAAAAGGAATGCCGCTGATGTTTCCGCTATCAATTGTTTGAATGGAAAAGTCATTCATCAAGTCAATTGCTTTGATGGGATCTAATGGAATACCTAAGTGGCGCGCTAAGCCATTTCCGGAACCCATAGGTATAATTCCCAAACTTGTATTTGTATGAAGGAGTGAGGATGCAATTTCATTCATCGTACCATCGCCACCTACAGAGATTACATATGGTATGCCTTGCTGTGCAGCTTCAGCAGCTATCTCTCTGCCATGACCAGCGTAACGGGTCAATACGATCTTAATTCTGCTGCGGTCGACCGTTAGCGTACGGTAGATCATCTCAGTAATGTTATGCTTCCGAGTGGTGCCCGAGATGGGGTTAATAATAAACAGAAATAAAATTGCCGGATTGGTATCTTCCATAGTATGTAAATATATAGAATGCATACCGATGAACAAATTTCAGGATTGAAAAATGAATTAGAAGTTGTGAAAATTATTTCTTTTTTCCTCTGAATAAATAGTAACCAACAGTATACATTGCCTGTATTGTATTGACTTTTGTGTTTTCGTTGATATTAACAAGGCCGCGATTGGCACGCATTTCAAAAAACATTCGTTGCTGCATAATAGAAAAACCTATGCCTAGTGTAATTCCAGCATTCCATGAGGTGTAATCACTGCTTTTATCATGGAAAGATTCATCACCTGTTTTTTGCTTAGCAGATAATTTATAACCTGCGAAAGCACCAGCCAATATATCTAAATTGGCTTTATTGTTCCCAAATATTGTAAATTTTGCTAGTAATGGAATTTCAAAATACTGCAGCCGAATTTTAATATTATCATAATTCGTATACACATCCCCAAACATATCTGTGTAATAGGTATGTTGGGTATAGTTTTTCCCAAGTATAGTATATATAAATTCTGTTTGAAGAGAAAAGAATGTATTGAACCTGTAATTTGCTACTGTAGCTGCATTCCATTGAACCATTTCCGACGAACTACTTTTCAAGTCTGGATCTTGAGTTTGAGTATATAACAGATTATTGAATGTTAAGCCAGTCCTTACTCCCAGACGGATTTGGGCGGAAGCTGAAATTGAAATAAAGGTAAATAAAATGAAAAGTGAAATTGATTTTTTCATGAAGAGCTAGTTTTAAAAATGATAAGTGCTATTTAAAACATAGGTTTAAAATAACCTATGGTAAAAGTTATAGAGATATTGTTTACAACGATTAAAGTATAAACATATGTTAATACCCGTTGTAATACGTCGAACTCTGCTTGTTGATTTTTAAATCACGTAGTAACGAAGACTTGGCACTTAGAGTAAAGAAGAATGATTGTCTCTCTCCAAATGGTACGATGTTCAAACTCATTTGCCAGCAATGCAGATCTCTAAAAATTTGTACGGTTGTATAACCTAATTTTTTATTCAAGACGTCATAGCCTGAAGTTACCTTTACCTTCCAGTTATCCGAAACTTTTACGTCACCATTAAATGTTAGTGAATTGGTATAGGTAGATGGAGCTTCACCAATCTTGTTGTATCCGATATTATAACTTATGAATAAATTCCATGGAATATTGAAGTCAACGTATTGGTCAGCACCG
>Ga0065715_10000824_pt1 | contig 14067 bp, 13 predicted proteins | sample MisBulReplicate1_FD_59102 | JGI IMG/M metagenome (GOLD analysis project Ga0065715, IMG submission 59102) | Miscanthus rhizosphere microbial communities from Kellogg Biological Station, MSU, sample Bulk Soil Replicate 1 : eDNA_1 v2 (version 2) | ecosystem: Host-associated > Plants > Roots >...
CCTTTGCACTTTGGCGTTAAAGCAAATCCGTTCCGCCATTTCCAGGGATGCATCCGCCTCGACATAAACGTGGCACACCCCTTTGTAGTGCTTGATCACCGGAATTTTGGAATTGGCAACCACCGCGCGGATGAGATCCTCGCCGCCCCGGGGAATGATCAGATCGATGTAGTCCTCGAGCTGGAGCAACTCGTTGACGAGCGCACGATCCTTGCGCCCTACAATCTGTACGGCATCCTGCGGCACGCGCGTCCCCGCGCAGGCCTCACGCAGCGCGCTGCCGATCGCCTGATTGGAGTAATGCGCTTCGCTGCCGCCGCGCAGAATCACCGCGTTGCCGGATTTCAAGCAGAGCGCGGCTGCATCGGCGGTCACATTAGGCCGCGCTTCATAGATAATGCCGATAACGCCGAGTGGAATGCGCATTCGTCCGACCTGCAGCCCATTCGGCCGCCGCCACATCTTGACCACTTCGTGAACCGGATCCGGTAAGGCAGCCACCTCCCGCAATCCCACTGCCATTGAGGCGACACGAGCGGGATTGAGCGCGATGCGGTCGAGCACGGCGTTACTAGCGCCGGCAGTCTTGGCCGACTCTAGATCCTTCTGATTTTCGCTGATCAGGAGCGGACTTCGTTGTTCCAGCTCGTCAGCCATCGCCAGCAGCGCTCGATTCTTTTCAGCGGCCGAAAGTGGTGCAAGCTCGCGCGCCGCAGATTTGGCGCTTTTGCCAAGGCGAAGCGCTTCTTCTTTGAATGACAAATTCTTCATGATCGGCCGCCTACAGCACAACGAGATCATCGCGATGGATGATCTCATCGTAGGCTTTGTAGCCAAGAATTTTTTCAATCTTGCTTGTATGCAATCCCTTGATCTGATTCAACTCCTGGGCGCTGTAGTTCACCAGCCCGCGCGCAAACTCCTGACCGTTTAGATCGATGCAGCGCACGCACTCGCCGACCCCAAAAGTCCCTCTGATTTCTTTGATACCAGATGGCAGCAAGCTCTTTCCCTTGTGCACCACGGCTTCGTGAGCTCCGCAATCGACCACCACATCGCCCGCAGGTTTAAGGTTGTAGGCGATCCAATGCTTGCGGTGCGTCAAGCGATTTTGGTCNGCAAGGACCAAAGTGCCGGTTTGCTCGCGGGGGTCGAACACTCTCTGGATCGCGCCACCACCCAGCCCGCTGGTAATAATCGTTGGAATCCCCCCGGCAGCGGCTTCCTCGGCGGCGGCGATTTTGGTCGCAATTCCGCCCGTACCGAGAACACTGCGGCTCGATCCTTCGATGGTAACCTTCGTTCCCTTGATGTCTTCGATCAACGGGATCAACTGCGCATTCGCGTGCGCGCGCGGATCGCGATCGTACACTCCTTGTACATCGCTCAGGATCACCAACAGATCGGCGCCGAGCAGAGTCGCCACCAGCGCTGATAAATGATCGTTGTCGCCGAATTTCATTTCTTCCACAGCCACGGTGTCATTCTCGTTCACAATCGGAATGATCGATGATTCCAAGAGCATCTGAAATGTATGCTTGGCGTTGATATAGCGCTGCCGATTGGCCAAGTCTTCGTGCGTCAACAACACTTGCGCGACGCTTTTGTCGAACTTGGAGAAGTGGCGTTCGTAGAGCGCCATCAGTTTGATTTGTCCAACGGCGGCGAGCGCCTGTTTTTCTTGAATTGTTTTCGGCCGCTCGGTTCGCCCGAGGCGCGTCATGCCAGCCGCCACGGCGCCGGAGCTCACAATGACAAGTTGCTTTTTTGCCGAATGTAAGTCCGCCAACTCGCGCACCAGCCCGCGAAGCCTGGACTCTTCGATCCCTTCGCGCGATGAAAGAATTTGGCTGCCGACCTTGACGACCACGCGGCGCGCCCGGCGTAAGATATCGTTCTTATATTCCAGCGGCGTCATGTCTCGTCTCGGTTTGCTTGAGCGCCGCGATTTTTCGGCCAACGGTTTGCACAAGCGCCTGAATGCCTTCCGTCGTTGCCGCGGAGATCAGATACGGCGGACGATAGGGCTTCGGAAGTTCTCTTGCGACCGCCTGGGCTTGCTCTCGAGCTTCGGCTAAATCGATCTTATTTATGACCACAATTTGTGGCTTTTGTGCTAAGGCCGGATCAAAAAGCGCCAACTCATGGTTGACGGTTCGCCAGTCCTTCAGCGGATCGTCAGGGTTGATCTGCGATCCGTCGATCAAATGGATCAATAAGCTCGTGCGCGTGACGTGCCGAAGGAATTTGTGTCCCAAGCCGTGGCCCTCATGGGCGCCTTCGATTAAACCTGGAATATCGGCAACGACGAAGCTTTTGTCATCATATCCGACGACGCCCAGATTCGGCACGAGCGTGGTAAACGGATAATCGGCAATCTTCGGGCGCACAGACGAAATCACAGAGATCAAAGTTGATTTGCCGGCATTGGGCAAGCCGATGATGCCAACATCCGCCAATAGGCGGAGCTCGATGTCGAGCTGACGCTCCTCTCCGGGCTCGCCGGGTTGAGCGAAACGCGGGCTACGATGGGTCGATGAGACGAAATGCGCGTTGCCCTTGCCCCCTCGGCCGCCGGTCGCAACAATTACGCGCTCACCAGCGGCTTGCAAATCGCCGATCAGCTCACCCGTTGTTGCGTCACGGATAATGGTTCCGACGGGGACTTTGATGATGCGGTCGTCGCCGCGGTGCCCGTGACAGTCGCTGCCCATACCATGTTGCCCGCGGCCGGCTTTGTAGAGCTTCTGGTAACGCAGATCGAGCAATGTCGTGAGTTGAGGATCGGCAACGGCGATGACATCACCGCCGTTTCCGCCGTTTCCGCCGCTCGGGCCGCCGCGCGGAACGAATTTCTCGCGGCGAAAACTGACGCAGCCGCGCCCGCCGTCCCCGGCGATGACGCGAATTTTGACTTCGTCAATGAATTTCATGCGAAAAACTACTCAGTGGCCCTATGCCGGTCTCACGAGCGCAGTTGTTCTCCATCATATTATCACGCGTGTCGATTTCCGCCTTTGCTTATGTTCTTCTCTTCCGCGGACAAAAAAAAAGCCCCGAAGAGGGGCTTTGGTCAAGCTACGCTCGCTATTATTGAGCTGGCAGAACAGCGACGCGCTTCCGTAGCTTGTCCATGTGCTCATAACGCACGATCCCGTCGATCAACGCAAAGAGAGTATAATCACGCCCCATTCCAACATTCTTGCCCGGATGAATACGGGTTCCGAGCTGGCGCACTAAGATATTTCCTGCGCGCACGGACTCGCCGCCGAAAACCTTTACGCCCCGGCGTTGCCCTTGACTGTCGCGGCCATTACGGGAACTGCCACCGGCCTTCTTGTGTGCCATAACCTGCTCCTGATTCAGGCTTCGATCGCGGTAATTTTCAAAGCCGTCTGATATTGCCTGTGGCCATACTGGCGGCTATAGCCTTTGCGCCTTTTCTTTTTAAAGACGATAACCTTTTTTGCGCGCGCCTGTCCCACGATTTCGCCGGTGACTTTAGCATTGGCGATTAGCGGCGCACCGATTTTGACCTCGCCGTTGCCGCCGATAAACAAAACATCCTCGAGAACCACTTTCGCGCCGATTTCACCAGCCAGTTTTTCTACCTTGACGATATCGCCTTCGGAAACGCGGTACTGTTTACCGCCGGTTCTAATTACTGCATATTTCATGGGATTTTGCTGAAACTAAATTTTTAAAGGAAAACCCCGACAAAGTCAACTAAACCGCCATTGTTCGAACATAACCATTTTTTGAGACCACCTGGCGTGGGGCCCGGGATGATCGACTGCCGTATCTTAAGAACAGGTCATTGCCGGCGTGGTTTGGAATCAGCCATAAATTGAGACGTCCGCGACCCCGGCGCGTCGCAGAGCCGAGTTCGGAAAATAATTTCTGCGCATCTTGACACGGGTAGTTCGAACATCATATATCGTGCTACGATTGTATCGAATCACGATATGGCAAGCCGAACCAAAGTCCCAGATTTCAAGGCGATGGCGGAATTGCGCTACCAGATCCGCCGCTTTCTGCGCTTCAGCGAAAACGTTGCGCGACAGGCTGGCATCGAACCGCAACAGCATCAGCTGTTGCTCGCGATCAAGGGATTGCCCAATGAACTGAAGCCCACGGTCGGAGCTCTGGCCGAACGGATGCAACTGCAGCACCACAGCACGGTGGAGCTTATCGATCGCCTGGTGGAACGGGGCTTTGTGTGCCGTTTGCGCGCCGCCGATGACCGGCGCCAGGTGCTGGTAAAGCTAACGCGGAACGGCGAAGAGTTTTTGAATAGTCTTTCTTTCCACCACCTTGAAGAGTTGCGGTCGACGGGTCCGAAGTTTGTCAAAATCTTACAGCGCTTAATCGAAATCGACGACTTGGCTGACACGGAAAACCCATCACAAGCGAAGCTGCGTCCGTCGCGGCACAAACCAGGAAAGGAAAAAAAACATGGCTGATCAGAGCAGTTCCGCCCAGGAAGTCCTGCTGGATATCCGAGTCGCGGAGGCCTCCCGCCTCTACAAGCTTTATCTGAATCAGGAAAAGAAAATACTCGGATCCACCGCCGTAATTCTGTTTCTAGTCGTCTGGGAGCTTGTCGGAAATGTTTTTCAATTGATCAATCCGATGTTCATGAGCGCGCCTTCGCTGATCGGAAAAGCTGCGTTCCAGCTTTTTGCCTCCGGCGAGATCTATAATGATCTCTATATCAGTGGCGTCGAGCTGTTCTGGGGGTATATTCTTTCAGCCGCGGTTGCCGTGCCGTTTGGTATCGCCATCGGCTGGTACAAAAAAATGAGCTACATATTAGACCCGTTTGTGAACGCTATGAACGCGACTCCCCGCGTAGCGCTGCTGCCCTTGGTCATCATCTGGTTGGGAATCGGCATCCTTTCCAAGGTCGGAATTATCTTTCTCGGCGCGGTCTTCCCGATATTGATCAATACCCGCGACGGGGTCAAGACTACGCCCGCCAATTTGCTCACCGCCGCGAGGAGCTTCGGCGCTTCGGAGTGGATACTGTTTAGAAGCGTCGTTCTCCCTTCGACCATTCCATTCATACTCAGTGGTCTCAGACTCGGGCTTGGCCGGGCGATCGTGGGCGTTATGGTAGGAGAGCTTTATGCTGCCACTGCAGGTATCGGGTTTATGATCACGGTTGCCGGCGCCACTTTTCAAACCGATAAGGTCTTTGTCGGCGTCCTCATATTCGCACTGACCGGCATGTTTGGCATGGAACTGCTGACCCGAGTGGAAAAACGGTTTGATACGTGGCGTCCGAAAGTGGGTGGACAGGAATAGTATTTAAACCCGCCGCGAGCACATGGCTTTGAAAGGGTCTACCCGCTGGGTGGGCCCTTTGCATTTTCCCGCTCGGAATCAAGTCACGCACTCTCGGGATCAACCCCCATCAATTATCCTCTTGCCCTTTTCCATTCTTCAACTTAGATTTGGGCTAATAGAAAGGAATCTCCACCATGCGCTCATTTAGCAGAGCCTACTATGTTTACGTTTCCACGATTTTGCTCCTGCTCGCTACGACCGGCTGCGGCTACAACCAGCTTCAAGGACTGGACGAAGAAGTAAAAGGCGCGTGGGCCGAAGTGCAGAATCAGTATCAGCGGCGGGCGGATCTCGTGCCCAACCTGGTCGCCACCGTCAAAGGCGCAGCGAAGTTCGAGCAAGATACTCTGCAGCAGGTCATTCAAGCCCGTGCCGCCGCAACCTCGGTGAAAGTGGATACGAGCGTGCTGGACAATCCGGAGGCCTTTAGAAAATTCGAACAAGCTCAGAACCAGTTGTCCGGAGCTCTTTCGCGCTTGCTTGTGGTTGTGGAAAAATATCCCGACCTCAAAGCCAATCAGAATTTTCAAAGTCTTCAGGCTCAACTCGAAGGCACTGAGAATCGGATTGCGGTAGCGCGCAANCGNTACATCGAGCGCGTTGCGGAATACAATAAANCGGTGCGCTNTTTTCCAACGAATCTGACTGCCAAGTGGCTNTTGGGGCTTCAAGTCCGACCGACGTTTGCTGCCGAAGAGTCCTCGCAAAAACCGCCCGAGGTAAAGTTCTAGCCCGTTGGGAGATACTTGATCGATTTGCTTCTCCACGATGCTCGTGCGACACGGCGTGGGATAAGAGCCGCCGCATGGCGCGCCGGTCTACTGAGCTTCCTGCTTCTATTGATCGCATCATCCCTGGCGCTGGCCATTGAAGTGCCGCCGCTGCGCGGCCGGGTAAACGACTACGCCGGCGTCATGAGCCAGGATCAGGTGCGCGCGTTGGAATCTCAACTCGCGCAGTTCGAACAGGAAACGGGCCATCAGATCGCAGTTCTGACGATCCCCACGCTCGATGGCGAGGACATCGAGGGTTTCAGCATCCGCGTCGCGGAGAACTGGAAAATCGGCAAGAAAGGTTTCGACAATGGCGTCATCCTTCTGGTCGCTGTTAAAGACCGCAAGCTTCGGCTCGAAGTCGGTTACGGCCTGGAAGGCGTCTTGCCCGACGCCATCGCGGATCGCATAATTCGGGAATACATCGTGCCGCGTTTCCGGGCTCAAGATTACGCGGGCGGAATCATTGCCGGGATCGATGCCGTTCAGAAAGTCATCAAACAAGAGCCGCTCCCTGAATCGGCGCGCAAACCCAATCAAGCTCCGCAGTCAGATTTGAATTCGTTAGCGATGTTCGCCATCGCATTTGTTATTTTTGCATTGATGGCATTCAGCTCTGGGCGCAGACGCGGCAACCAAATGTGGTCGGGCAGGGGCCGGCGCTATCCGCCCATTTTTTGGGGTGGTGGCGGCTTTGGCGGCGGTGGGTTTGGTGGCGGTGATTCCGGCGGCGGTTTTAGCGGCGGCGGTGGCGGCTTTGGCGGCGGCGGCGCTTCCGGCAGTTGGTAAATATGACAGCGGATAAATTTTTCAATGATGAGGAAAAGGAGCGTATCCATCAATCGATTGTCGCCGCGGAATCAAAAACCGCCGGTGAGATCGTCCCGATGATCGTCACGTCTTCCGCGCGTTACACGGAGATTGAGATCTACGGCTTGATTGCCGGCCTATTTATTGGGTTGGTCGTCGAATGGATCTGGAGCGATCCGTGGGGATCGTCTTTTGTGAACCTCTGGCCCATCGTCGGCGCGTGCATTGGTTTTCTCTTGTGCCAGCTGCCCAGCATCAAGCGGCTCGTCACTCCCAAAAATCGCATCGAAGCGGCGGTTCATACGCTAGCGCTTGCTGCGTTTTCTCAACACGGTCTCCATTACACCAGGGATCACACGGGCATATTGATTCTGATCTCGTTGCTCGAGCATCGGGTGGAAGTGCTTGCCGACCGAGGAATCAACGCTAAAGTCGACCCGGCAACCTGGCAGGAGATTTCGAAAATTGTCGCAGCTGGATTGAAAGCCAATCAAGCGTGCGAAGCCGTCTGTAAAGCCATTCACCGCTGCGGCGAGATTCTCACGGCCCATTTTCCACGGCAATCGGAAGACCAAAACGAACTGCCGGACCGCCTGGTCACCGGCTAGCAGCGAGTTTCATATTTCGTTATCTTGCAGTCATCAACATTGTTGCAGAGCACAACTGCCATGCGTATTCCGTCAGTAATTTTTTTGCTCCCGATGCTGGTAGTGGGAATTCTGGCTCGATCCGTTCCAGCTGAAGACCGCATCAACTTCGCTTACATTTCCCCGAATGCCGGATCGTCTTCCGTCCTGTGGATCGCAAAGGACGCCGGCATTTTCAAAAAGCACGGTCTCGATGTCAACGTGATCTACATCGAAGGCACGCCCAAGGCGCTGATGTCGCTATTCGCCGGTGAGCTGCAAGTGGTCGCCGGTACCGGACCGGCCGTGGCAAGCGCGCGGGTGCGCGGCGCCGATGCTTCGATGATCATGGGTTTCGAAGTCTATTTGCCTTACTATCTGATCGCCACACCGGCGATCAAAACTGTCGAAGATCTCAAGGGCAAAGTCGGCGCGAACCATTCCGCTGCCACTTCGGCCGACTTTGCCATGCGTTTAGGTCTCAGGAATATTGGCTTAGATCCGGAGCGTGATGTCAATCTTCGCGTCGTCGGCGCGACCAATTTGCGCATGCTCATGATGCAGCAAGGTCAGGCGCAGTTCACGGTCATCAGCACGACGGAGCGTGAAGAGGCGGAAAAATTAGGCTTTAAGGTTTTAGTCGATCTGGCGAGTAAAAAAATCGCGTATACACACGCCGGCGTTATCACGAGCCAAAAAATCCTCAAAGAAAAACACGATGCCATGCTGCGCTTCGGCCGCGCATCCGTCGAAGCGATTCACTACTTCAAAAACAACAGACCTCAGACCCTCGCGATTCTGAAGAAATACGCCAAGACCGATCTCAGCACCCTCGACTCGGCGTATGCTTACCTTAAGAACGCGATCCCCGATATGCCGTATCCGACGCTGGAAGGGATGAAAACCATTCTCGCCGAAATGGGCCGCACACGGCCTGAAGTGCTCAGATACGACGCTGCGACCATGGTCGACACGAGCATCGTCAAAGCGATCGACGAGGAGGGATTTCTAAAGAAGTTGAAATAAACCTACGGTCGAGCGGCGGGCGCCTTGTTTTTATTTGCGCACCAACCGCACGTCCACCGCTACCGCTCCGTGGCCTCGCTCCCGCACCATGATCGGATTGATTTCCATGTCCGACAAATGATTTCGATGGGCGGCGAAGATCTCCGATAAACCGACCATCGCTTTCACCAGCGCATCCACATCGCGCGGTTTTTGGCCGCGCACGCCTTCGAGGACTTTGTAGCCCCGCAGCTCTTTGAGCATTTCACGCGCTTCGCGCTCATCCACGGGCAAAAGGCGGATCGACACGTCTTTGAGTACTTCGACGAAGATGCCGCCGAGACCGACCATAAGAAACGGCCCGTACTGCGGGTCGGTGCGCGCCCCGATCAGCACTTCGATGCCATGCACCATTTCCTGGATGAGCAAATGACCTCTGCCAAGCGTTTTCGTCAGAAGCTTCTGTCCTTCGGCTTGCGCCTCCTCCGCGTTCTTGACGCCGAGCACCACCGCGCCCGATTCGGTCTTGTGAACGACTTCGGCCGCGATCAGTTTGATCGCGACTGGAAAACCGACCTCCTTCGCTTTAGCCGCTGCGTCTGCCGCCGTTCCGGCCATCGCCTGCTTAGGCAGAGCAATACCGTGGCGTTCGAGCAATCGATTGAGATTTTCACCCTTTAGATCAGCCGCGCTGCCCGTAGCTGGGTCGAGTTTCGGCACACCGAGCTCTCTGCGCATCCCGTATGAGCCGAGTCCTGCCAGCGCTCGCAACGTCGGCTTGATCGCCTGCAGGAATGGCATGCCGGCTTCTTCTTGGAACGCCCGGCTTTCGTCCGTGCAACTATAGGTCGACCGAGCGAATGCCAGCACGGGTTTTTGGGTGGCTTCCATAACGCTCTTGAACAACGCCGCGCTCCTCTGCTGACCGCGCGGCAACTCGCCATGAATCGCGAGCAGATCCACACCCGGATCTTCAGCATGAAGTTTGACGATGTTGATGAACCCCGCTTCGTCGCCGAAGCCGGCGACGCCGCATTCGAGTGGATTTTCCACTGCCAGTTCCGCCGGGATCAGAGGACGCACCGCTGCTTTGGTTTTTTCGCTGAGCTCTGCGAGATTAGTTTTTAGCTCGTCACAATGATCGCAGATCAGACCTTTCATGCCGCCCGAGTTGACCACAATCGCCGCGCGGCTGCCTTTGGGAAATCTCCCAGGCATGAATGCTAGAGTCGTTTCGGTCATGTCCTCGAGTGTCGGACACCGAATCAATCCGAGACGACGACAAACGGCCTCGAAAACTTCATCGGCCCCGGCCAGCGACCCGGTATGAGAGATCGCTTGTCGTTTGCCCATTTCCGATCGCCCGAGTTTGACCACGAGAATGGGCTTACCCTGGCGCAGCGCTCGCTCCGAAACCATCATGAACTCTTCGGGCCGCCGAATGCCCTCAACCATCAGCGTAATGACTTTTGTATCGGCATCATCCACGAGGAAAGCAAGATAATCGACGAGATCCAGGCTCACCTCGTTACCGCTCGAAACCGCATAGCTGAATCCGATGCCGCGCTCGGTCGCGCCTTTGATCCAGTTGCCGAGTGAGCCGCCGCTCTGAAAGATTAATCCTACGGGCCCGCGGTTGAGCAGCGGTGTCGCCGTTGGAAATGTCCAGAGCCCTTCCCTGACGGAATACGAGCCCATGCAATTTGGGCCGCAAATCACCATCCCGGTACCCTCGCACAGCTCTTTCATGGCTTGCGCACGCTCTTTGCCTTTGGCATCGTCGCCTTCGCCAAATCCAGCCGTGTAAATGGTCGCCGACTTGGTGCCAAGCCGCGCCGCTTCCTCCAATACCCCGAGCACTGCACGGGTCGGAATCAGCACCAGCAGTTCTTCAGGGACTTCGGGCAGCGCGGCGAGATTCGGATAACATTTATCACCGTACAGCTCGCTGTAATTCGGGTTGATCAAATAAACTCCCCCCGGAAATTTTGCGCCTTTCAGGTTTCGGTAAATTCCCTGCGGCCAAGCGCCCTTTTGGGAAGCGCCTACGATCGCCACCGATTTCGCGCGTAAAAGATTCTCGACCGGTTTAGCCGTGAATGTAGTCATAAAATTCCTTTGAGCCTGAGAATGGCTTTCCTATGTCACAGAGAAATTGCGACCGCAAGTTTTGAAAAGCAGTGGTCAGTTGGCAGATGTCAGTTGCCAGTGAAACGGCTGCAGTCGTTTTGTCAACTGATCACTGATGATCACTGACAGCTACTCAAGGAAACACGTGCCAGCGATGGGCCGGAATCTCCACCACCGCGGCCGAGCCGATGGCAAGCTCGGAATCACCGGCAAGCTTTGCCAGCAAGCTAACCCCCTCCACCTCCACTTCTAACAGAGCGCAGTCACCAAGGTAATTTTTGCTGGTGATCTTTCCATAATGGATATTACCGTCGGAACCCGGTGCGGCGGAAACTCGGACATGCTCCGGGCGAACCGCCAGCGTCACCGAGGTGCCCGCGCTCAGACCGTTCGGCACGAGCACTTGAATCGTCCCCAACGGCGATCGAATCTCGCCACTGCCGGTGACTTCGCCCTGTATAAAATTCATTTCTCCGACAAACTGCGCGACGAATCTGTCCGCCGGCTTGCCATACACTTCTTGCGGCGGCGCCATTTGAATGATTTCGCCACTGTGCATCACACAAACTTTGTCGCCCAAGGTCAACGCTTCCGCCTGATCATGTGTAACGTAAAGCGTCGTCACGCCGGCCGCTCTGGTAATTTTTTTGAGCTCGACCCGCATCTGCTCCCGCAGCCTCGCGTCGAGATTGCTGAGCGGCTCGTCCATCAACAAAATTTTCGGCTCCGTGACCATAGCCCGCGCCATCGCGACACGCTGCTGCTGGCCTCCGCTCAAGTCCGTTGCCGGCCGGTCTTCAAGGCCATCAAGCTGCACCAGCTTCAGCGCCGCACGGACTTTGTTAGCGATTTGATCTTTGGCAATTCTTTTTCTTCCCTTGATCAAGGGGAAAGATACATTCTGAAACACGTTCATGTGCGGCCAGATTGCGTAGGACTGAAACACCATGCCGATGTCGCGCTTCTCGGTCGGGATATAAATACCTTTGGCAGGCGAGCTCACGATCGAGCCCGCGATCTCCAGTTCCCCGGCATCGGGTCGTTCCAGACCAGCAACGCTTCGTAGTGTCGTCGTTTTGCCGCAGCCGCTCGGACCGAGGAGAACACAAAACTCCTTCTCGCCGACTTCGAGATCGATACCGCGCAACGCTTCGACCCGGCCGCGCCGGCTGTCGAACCATTTTCTCAGACCACGGATGCGAATCACGAGAACATACCGATTGGAGTGATGGCGCACCGGTGTGGTGAAGTGGCGGGGCCCTTCTCTTCCCAATAACCCGAAACTCCATCACTCCAACACTCCATCTACTTAGTGTCCCATCTCCACTTCGCCGATGCGCGAGAAAATAAATTTCAAACTACCGACCACCAGCACGGCGAAAAGCACCAGCAGAACGCCGAGGGCCGCGACTTGCGGCACCCAGCCGTTGCCCCAGAACTGCCAAACGATGGTCGAGATCACCAAATTTTTTCGCGTGCCGAGCGCCAGGGCCATGGTGACTTCGCGGTACGACAGCATGCTGATCCAGATCCAGCTGTTGAATATACCGGCAGCGATAAGCGGCAGCACAATACGTCCGAGCACGCGCGAGGTCGACGCGCCGGCAACCTTGCCCGCTTCTTCCAGTTCCCGGTGCACTTGAATCATCACCCCGTTGGTGGTGCGCGTGCCATAGGCGATCCATGAAATGGTGTGCGCGATGGCAATAATGATGACCGTGCCATACACTGGAAAAAAGTCGCGATAGGCGAGGCCAAGGTAAGCGAGACCGACTCCAAGCAGAATACTCGGAATGGCGTGTGGCAGAAACGCGATCGTATCGAGGGCGCCGCGAAACCTGACTTGCGTCCGCGTGACGATCCACGATGCCAAGACGCTCAGCACCATGGTCGCGCTCGGCACCGCCACCATGAGAATGGCGGTATTGATAAACGGCATGGCATCGACGAAATCGAAGATCGTCGTGTAATTAGCGAGGGTCATCTGCGAGAGCGCCTCGGCGGATGGCAGCTGCAGATATGGCAAAACCGACGCCCAAACAAGGACTAAAAACGGAATGAAAACTTCCATTGACAAATAGAGGAAAGCGAAGCCCAACGCAGCCCATTTCCATTTCCCTAGCGCGATCTGCCGCGGCCGATAGCCGCGTCCAGTGATCACCGTGTATTTTTTTCCATGCTGCACCAGGCGCACGTAGAAGTAAGCGAGAATCAGGCCGGCGAGCAGCATCACAGCCCCGTAGGCTCCGGCGATGCCGTAATTGGGCAGGCCCGTCGGCGGATTGGTCGCGGTGAATATGGAAGCGCTGAGTACGAGAATGCGCGCCGGAAAACCGATGATCGCCGGCACTTCAAAAACGGCCAGCGCGGACATGAATAAATAGACCATGACACCGGCGATGGCCGGCCAGGTGATCGGAACGTTGATGCGGAGAAAAGTCTGCAGTTTGCCGATGCCCGACGTGTACGCGGCTTCTTCGAGGGCCGGGTCCATGGTTCGATATGCAGCAGAGAGCATGAAGAAGGCCGACGGCACGAATGATACTCCCTGCACAAATGCCATTCCGGGAATATTGTAAAGACTGATAATCGGCTGATCGAGGTTGAAGAGCTGCATCGCCCATTGATTGACCAACCCGATCCGCGGGCTGAGCAGAAGAATCCAGGCGATGGTGCGCAGAAAAACCGGAATCAAAATTCCCACTATCATCAGCACATAGATGGTGTTCTTGAGCGGAATGTCGGTTCGGTTGAGCAGCCAAACCAGTGGCACCGCGAAAGCCAACCCGACAATCACGGTGCCGAAAGCGAAGAGCAGCGTATTGAGAAGAATCTTGTAAGTGCTCGGAGCGCTGTAGACGGTAACAAAATTCGTGAGCGTGAGCGGTCCGCCTTCGCCCGGGAATCCGCTGCGCAAGCTCATGAGGACTACCATAAGAAGCGGCACGCCGACCATGATAACGAGCAGGGTCAAAATACCCCCGGCGAATATGCCTACCCCGCTCGTTCTGGTGCGTGGCGCATAGCCAATGGCACCGAGTTCTGCTTCAGCTTTCATGGTTATGATCCACAGTCCGTCTACCGCTTTGGGCGTTGGTGTGTGTCACTGCAAAGGGACTCTGATTTCACGCCCGTCCATACAAAATGCCCAACGTCTTAAGTCGTCACCCCCGAATGTTTTAATCGGGGGTCCAGTCCGAACTTCGCCTGGATTCCCGCAAAGCATGCGGGAATGACGGAACTGGGCACCTCCATGAATAGTTTATAGGGTGCTCTGCACACCGTAGCCCGCCGCGAATCGGGTTGCCGAGTCATTCCAGCCTCGGCGTCCATCGCGTCTTCATGGTCTGATTTCCGCGACAGGGTAACCCTAT
>Ga0065715_10000621_pt1 | contig 14045 bp, 12 predicted proteins | sample MisBulReplicate1_FD_59102 | JGI IMG/M metagenome (GOLD analysis project Ga0065715, IMG submission 59102) | Miscanthus rhizosphere microbial communities from Kellogg Biological Station, MSU, sample Bulk Soil Replicate 1 : eDNA_1 v2 (version 2) | ecosystem: Host-associated > Plants > Roots >...
GTCGTCCTGCCGCCGCAGACGCGTACGGCGCGCGAGGCCGGCTCCGCCGTCCTGCAGCGCTACGTCGCGGCGCTCGAGCACCGCGACATCGCGGCGCTGAAGGCCGTCTGGCCCTCGCTCGGCGGCGCGCAGCAGGCGGCGATCGAATCCGAGTTCGCCAACGCGCGCGAGATCGACGTGGAGTTCGTCGATCCGAAGATCGACGTGGCAGGGCAGACGATGACCGTGAGCGGCCGGCGGCGCTACTCGCTGCGCACCCGCGACGGTCAGCAGCTGCGCAGCGATACCATTACCACGCTGGCGCTGCGCCAGGCGGGCGCGGATTGGGTCATCGAATCGGTTCGGCACCAGGCGGTCCGATAACAGCTTCGGAGGGTCCCCATGGGTCGGCGTGTTCTGACGTTCCTCGTGTTGTTGCTGGCTCTGGCGTCGCAGGCCGCGGCACAGTCTCGCCCGGTGCCCACGCTGTCGGAAGTGTTCCACGACCTGTTCGGTCCCAACGGCCTCGTGGTCGACAGCGAAGCCGTGCTGCCCGACGGGTCCACGCATTCGGCGCACTTCAACAGCGCGTTCCAGTCGAACTTCACGCAGTTCAACGTCGCGCTCGCGAGCCAGCTGACCAGCCTGCCGCTGCCGTCACCGGCGTCGGGTTTCACGTACCGGTTCGATGCGACGACCGGCACGTTCCTCAGAACGAGCCAGAGCTTCGGTCCCATCCTCTCGGATCGCGCCGAGACGATCGGCCGCGGCAAGTTCTCGTTCGGCTACAACTACCAGTTCTTCTCCTTCGACAAGCTCGAGGGCATCGATCTCAGCCGCGTGCCGTCCGTCTTCACGCACGACGGCTTCGAGCTCGGCGGCGGCCGCCGCGACGTCGTCTCGACGAGCAACGCCATCGATGCCTCGGTCGGGCAGTTGACCGGTGCGCTGACCTACGGCGTGTCGGATCGGCTGGACGTCTCGCTCGCGGTGCCGCTGGTCACCACGCACCTCGACGTCCTGTCGGCCGCGACGATCGTACGCGTCGGCACTGGCACGGCGCACGACATCCACTTCTACCGCGATGCGGACGCGCCGGACGGACTCGGATCCGAACGGACCTTCGAGGCCGGCGGCTCGGCGACCGGGATAGGCGATCTCATCGTCCGTGTGAAGACCGGCGTGTTCCGCGAGTCGCGTCGCGGGCTGGCCCTGGGCTTCGACGTGCGAGTGCCGACNGGNGACGAGCGGAACCTGCTGGGGTCGGGCGCGCCGGGCGTGCGGCCGTTCCTGGCGTTCTCCTCGTCGTACCAGCGGCTCTCGCCGCACATCAACGTCGCCTACCAGTGGAACGGGTCGAGCATCCTCGCCGGCGACCCGGAAACGGGGGAGAAGGCCGACGTGCCGGACCAGTTCCAGTGGGCCGCCGGCACCGACGTCGGGCTGACCGACAAGTTCAGCATGACGGTTGACTTCCTGGGCCGCCAGTCGATCAACTCTCCGCGCGTGCGCCTCGTCGAGTTCGATGCCACTGGCCCGGCGGGCTCGGCCGTGCTGAACGACATCACGTTCGATCGCCAGTCGTTCTGGTCGTCCAGCGCGGCGCTGGGGTTCAAGGCCAACCTGGCCGCACGGCTGCTCATCGACTTCAACCTGCGCTTCACGCTGGGCACCAACGGCCTGACCGATCGCGTGACGCCGCTCATCGGGATGGAGTACGGCTTCTGATCTGAGCGTGGCCTCGCCTGCTTCTTGCCCGAATGGCGCGCGAACCCTCGCGCGGCGTGCGTGCTAACGTCTCGCCGTCCGGAGCGCCCGCTGCGAGCGGAGCGCCATCTCGAGGCGCGTTCTCAGATCCGGCAGCGCTTCGGCAGCGAACCGCTTCAGGGCAGGGTCGGTCCCCTGCGCAGCTTCGTATTCGAACTCGCTGATGTCGGCAAGATGATCGAGGACGATGGCGTCGATGTAGGCGCGGTCGAACCGGGGACCGCGCAACTTCGCCAGGCGCGACCGGGTTGTCTCCGACTCGCTGTCCAGGGTGGCGGGTAGCTGCCACCGCTTCTCTGACGCCAGAGTCTTCAGCGTCTGGCTGGCCTTCAGGTGATCGGCACGAATCCGGGCCGCGGTCCTCTTCACCGTGCTGCCAGCCGCCCGCTTGGATGCGAGCGTCGCCAACGCCAGTTGGGCCGCCGAGCTCCCCGCGGCAATCCGCGCGAAGTCGCGGTCTCGATCCACTTGACGTGGGCCTGAAGCCCACCCGTGCGACGGCAGTCGCGGGAGCGTCAGTTCCTCATCCGATACCAGTCCCGCGGCCACGAAGCCCACCGCCCCGATCAGCACGATGGTCAGAAACACGGTGTAGGGCTCCACGAGCGTCCAACCGGCAGGTGGAGGGGCACTGCGCGTTGTGGGCATGTCAGTGGTCCATCAACAGAGTCGGCCTCCACTTCTCATCCGCCGCACGGGTGAAGCAGCCCGCGTGCCAGTCAGCTCAGGTTGTCTTTGGCGAAGTCACGAACAAAATGAGGGGACCAGTGCAGCACTGATGTGTAGCGTTCGCCGATCAGTGTCGCAATTGCACTATGAGGAGGAAGAATGAGGGTACCGGCGCTGGCAGGTGCCTTGCGTTACAGAACAGCGGAGGATCTCATGATCAGGAAGCTGAAGAGCGGCCAATACCGACTCTACTCACGCCAGACCGATAGCTCGGGCAAGCGGCGCAACCTTGGGACCTTCAGGAGCCGGGCCGCGGCGGAGAAGCACGAGCGCGCCATTCAATACTTCAAGCGGCAGGGCTGAGCTCGTGTGAGGCCCCGGGACGACACCATGCCACCCACGCGCTCCCGCCGCTGGTTCACCCGGCTGACAAAATGGACGGCCCGCGCCTCCGGCCATTCCTCGACCTTCATCCTCGCGGTCTCGACGATATTGATTTGGGCCGTGACGGGCCCCATCTTCGGCTTCAGCAACACCTGGCAGCTGGTCATCAACACCGGAACGACGATCGTCACGTTCCTGATGGTGTTCCTGATTCAGAGCACGCAGAACCGGGACGCCGAAGCGATGCAGATCAAGCTCGACGAGATCATCCGTTCGATTGAGGGCGCGAAGAACGAGCTGCTCGATCTCGAAGAGCTCGAAGATGAAGATCTGGCGCAGGCTCGAGACGTGTACGAAAAGCTGGCGGCCGAAGCGCGAAAGGCGCTCCGTAGCCGAACCCGGCGACCGGGCCCCGGATCGACCGGCTAACAGGTCGAGCTGACTAGGAAACGGCCCGGGCGATCAGCGAGAGCGCGGCGACGAGCACGAGAAAGGTGGCCAGGACACGCCTGTTGCCTGGCCCCTGCTCCTTCTGCAGCGCCCGCCACACGGCCGCCGCGGCGACCAGGATCAGCAGGCGCTGCTCGGTCAGCATCAATGCCACGGCGATTGCCGCGACGACGATCCACCGCTCGGTACGGTCCAGCGCGTGGAAGCCCCGCGATCCATCGAGCTGCCAGATGGGAATCAGGTTGAACAGGTTGAGAAACGCGGTAAGGTGCGCGATGGCCAGCCAGATGCCCGCGTCGGTCGCGAAGTAGGCGCCAAGCGCCGCCAGCGCGGCCCCCAGGCCCCACACCGGCCCAGCCAGGCCGATCTTCGCGTCGACGATGGGGTCGGTGATGTGCTGCCTGAGCATCACCAGCGCGCCCATGCCCGGGATGAAGAGCGGCGCGCTCGAGTCGATGCCGAGCCGTCGCAGCATCGCGACGTGGCCCATCTCGTGGATGTAGATCGTCACGACCAGGCCGAGCGCCAGCGGCCAGCCGTAGATCGACCAGTAGACGCCGAAGAAGGCGAACATCGAGACGAAGGTGCTCGCCTTCGTCAGGCCCAGCAGCAGGAACTTCAGCTTGCTGCCCAGGATCAGCGCGGCCGTGCCCGCGCCGCCCGCGATGCGGGACCACCCGGAGGTCTTCGCCGATGAGCCGGCGGCGGCGTCATCGGGCGTCGCCCCGGCGTCGCCATCGATGCGTCTGTTGAGCTCGGCGATGCGCTCGCCGACCATCGCGTGCTGACGGGAGTTCAGCGGCAGCAGGCTGCGCGCCGTCTGCCAGTGATCACGTGCGGCGAGCAGCTCGCCAGCATGGGTGGCGCGGTCAGCTTTCGAGGCCAGCTCCTTCAGTGTGCGGGCGTGGATAAGGGCGCCGCAGGCAGGACAGGCCAGCGTGCCGTGCCCCACTTCAGTCCCGCACTGGGGGCAGGCCGGCATCAGGCGGTGGTTGGAGCCGAGGGTGAGGCGCCGATCCGGAAAGGCCCGCTGATCCGAAGCAGCGGCGCTGCTGTCATCCGCATCGCCTGCCGGATGCCGAAGAAGATGATGAGCGCGGTGATGATGCCGCTCGGCATCGAGCCGATCACCATCAACACCGGCAGGAGCGGAATCATGATGGCGACCTTGATCGCATGGACTGCGCGCTGCTCCGCGAGTGCCGACATGACGATCAGCGGCGCGTACGCGAGTCCCACCGCGCCATACGTGAGGACCGCGGCGAGGATCTGGAAGCGCAGGCCGCCGCGTCCGCCGGCGCCCCTCCGGACGGCGTAGCCCACCATGTACCCGATCAGGATCGCAACGAGTCCGATTTCGAGGTGGGTGATGGCGATGACCGCGTAGTAGATCGCCGCTCCNGCCACCGCCGCGCCGAGGCCGAAGATCGCGGCGACGGCGAACGGTAGCAGGCCCCGGGCGGGCTCAGCCACGCCCTCGATCTTCCCCCGGCAGTCACCGCAGAACGGACGGCCGTTGATCTCGTAGTACTCGGCCTGGAGCCTTGCCTGACAGCCGGCGCACATCACCGCGGGCGCGCGGTCGGCGGCAGGCGGCAGCTGATCCGTCACTACCCGTTCGAACTGGAGCTCGTTCCCGGCGCTGGAAGTGTCCTCGGCCACGGTGCCCCCGGCGGTGCCGCCCGGTCAGTCCTCAATCGCCAGATACGGGCGAGAGTTGTATGATGGCGCCACAATAGTGCCACACGGAAGGATCCGTCAGCCTTTCGCGAAGTAATCCTTGCACGTTGGTCGACTTTTTGGGGAGGTTTCCATGGGCGTAGGAACCTGTAGACGGGGCGCGCTGCTGCCGTCTCTGTTGTGCACGGCTCTGGTACTCATTTGTCTGGTCCCCCGGCCAGCCGCGTCCCAGGTGCTCTACGGGTCGATCCTGGGCGATGTCAAGGACTCGACCGAGGCGTCGGTCCCCGGCGCCAACGTCGTCATCACCAACAAGAACACCGGCTTGACCCGCGAGACTGTCACCGACACCGCCGGCCATTTCAACTTCCCGGACGTGCCGGCCGGCGTGTACGCGGTGAAGATCAGCCAGCAGGGGTTCAAGACCGTCGAGCGCTCGGAAGTGAACGTCAGCATCAACAGCGTCACGCGCGTCGACGTCGCGCTCGAAGTCGGCGCGATGGGCGAGACGGTCACCGTCAACGCGGAGCCGCCGAAGCTGCAGACGGACACGGCCGAGGTGCATTCGAGCATCGTCGCGACCGACCTGCAGAACCTTCCCGTGCCTCTCGGCCGGAACTACCAGCAGATGTTCCGGATGCTGCCGGGATTCGCGCCGCCCGCCAACTCGCACTCGATCCCGACCAACCCGGCGCGTTCGCTGGAGTTCACGGTCAACGGGACGAGCGACGACACGAACAACACGCGCATCGACGGCGTCAGCACGGCGCACGTCCAGTTGCCGCACGTGGTGTCCTATATCCCCACGCTCGAGTCCATTGAAGAAGTGAACATCGTCACCAACAGCATGGACGCGGAACAGGGGCTGGCCGGCGGTGCCGCGATCAACGTGCAGACGCGCAGCGGGACGAACGTCATGCACGGGTCAGGCTTCGAGTACTTCACCAACCAGCACCTGAAGGCCTGGCCGATGCGGTTCGGCGACGCGGACCTCAACACGGGTGACAAGCCAGATGCGAGCTTCCACCAGTACGGGGGGACGGTCGGCGGGCCGATCGCCAAGAACAAGATGTTCTATTTCCTCAGCTACGAGGGCACGCGCGACCACCGGGCGGTTGACCGGACCGTGACGATACCCTGGCCGTCGATGCTGCGGGGCGATCTGCAGGGCTCAGACTCGCCAATTTACGATCCACTTTCCGGTAACGCGGACGGCACCAACCGCACGCAGTTCCATGTGTCCCCGGGCGACCCGAACTACTCGCTGTGCAACACGGCCACCAACCCGAACTGCTTGAATATCATTCCCTTTGCGCGGCTCGATCCGATCGCGCAGGAGATCGCGAGCCATTTCCCGACCCCCAACCGCGGCACGGAGGCGGATCTCACCAGGAACTACTTCGTGTCGGCGCCCTTCGCGTACGACCGCCATCAGATGGACGCGAAGGTTGACTACAACGTCAACAGCAAGTTCAACCTGGCGGGCACGTTCGGCGTCCTGCACTACAAGACGTCGGTGCCGACAGTCTTCGGTGACGATGCGGTGGGACGGCCGATCGGCGGCAGCAGCAACCCCGGCCATGGACACGGCAACACGTACCGTTTCACGCTGATGGGCACGTACATCTTCACGCCGACGTTCCTCATGGACGCGCACTTCGGGTGGGCCAAGCAGAACACCGCCTCGGAGCAGCCCGGCCTCGGTTCGAACATCGGGACGGATGTCCTGGGTATCCCAGGCAGCAACGGCTCACGGGCATTCGAGAGCGGCTGGCCGACGTTCCAGTTCGAGGGGGACAACGGGGATTTCGCCACCATCGGCGTGAACGAGAATTTCATGCCGTATTACCGGCACGATCCGCAGACGCAGTACGTGGTGAACTTCAACTGGCTGAAGAACAAGCACAACATCCGGTTCGGCGGCGACTTTTACCACATGGGGCTGAACCAGGCGCAGGCCGAGTTCATCACCGGCGGCTTCGGCGCGCAGGGCGGCTTCGGCTTCGACCGCGGCATCACCGAGCGCTGCGAGGCCGTGAATGCGGAGGGCCACTGTGAGGAAACCTCCGACGGCTCTCGCTACAATAGCGTCGCCGCCTTCCTGATCGGCCAGGCTGCTCACCTTGGCCGTACGCTGCAGGTGCCGGACGAGTACCACGTCCGGGCGAAGCTGGCCAGCCTCTACATCCGCGACCGCTGGAGCGCCGGCGATCGGCTGACGGTCGATTTCGGCACGCGGTGGGAGTACTTCCCGATTCCCACGAGGCCGGATCGCGGCATCGAGCGCTACGACCCGACGACGGGCAAAGTGCTGCTGTGCGGAGTCGGGGACATACCCACGGACTGCGGCATCAAGTCGAGCAAGACGCTGTTTGCTCCGCGCGTCGGCGTGGCCTATCGAATGGGCGACAAGTGGGTGACCCGCGCCGGCTACGGGTTGACCAACGATCCCTACATGGGGATGGAGGTGATTCGCGCCAACTACCCGATTCTGATTCAGGTGAAGCGGGACTCCTCAGATGGCCTCACACCCGCCGGCACGCTTGCAGGTGGGATCCCGACGATTCAGGTGCCTGCCGAGGGCAACGGCGTCCTCGACATCCCGAGCGACTACGCGTGGGCGGGATATCCGCCGACTCTCGATCGCGGGTACATCTCGTCCTGGAACGTCGCGGTCCAGCGGGAACTGCCGTGGAAGATGACCGGCGAAATCGCTTACGTCGCCAACCACACCACGCGGCAGCTCGGGCTGGTGGACATCAATTCCGGCCAGCAGATCGGCTTTGGTGATGACGGGAAGCCGCTGCAGCAGCTGTACGGCAGGACGGCCTCGACCGTGTTCCTGGAACCCGTCGGCCGGGGGAACTACAACGCGCTGCAGGCGCGGTTGCAGCGCCGGTTCGCCGATGGCTTCAGCCTCGCCGTCAACTACACCTGGGGCAAGGGGATGAGCGACAACGAGAACAGCTCGTTCACGCCGGCCGTCCAGGCTGTTCCCTACATGAGCAAGAACTACGCGCCAGTCAGCACTGATCGCACGCACAACCTCGCCATCCAGAACGTGTGGCAGCTTCCGTTCGGGCCGGGACGCGCGCATCTGACCACGGGCGTGGCGGGCGCGATCCTCGGGGGCTGGCAGGTCAACAACCTGGTCAGCATGATGACCGGCGTGCCGTTCTCCGTCTTCGCGGACGACACTTCGCTGAATCTGCCGGGCAGCGCTCAGACGGCCGACCAGGTGAAGACGGACGTCGCGAAGCTCGGGGGTAAGGGTGCAGACAGCCCGTACTACGATCCGTCGGCCTTCGCCGACGTGACGGAAGCGCGATTCGGCAACAGCGGCTACAACACGCTGCGCGGGCCGGGGCTGTTCAACTGGGACTTCGGCCTGACGCGCGAGTTCACGATCACTAAGAGCGTCAGGCTGCAGTTCAAGATGGAGGCGTTCAACTTCACCAACACGCCGCACCTGGCGCTGCCGGACAACTCCGTCGGAGACGGGTCGGACTTCATGACGATCACCGGCGTGCAGGATCTCGCGCGCGAAGGGATCGACGAGCGCCAGTTCCGGCTGGGGTTCCGGCTGGTGTTCTGAGCAGTCAGCAGTGGCGCAGGACTTCAGTCCCTGCGCCTCAGCGCGCAGCGCTGAGGTTCTGCGCCCAACGTACAGAGGAAGGGCCGCATCGCTGCGGCCCTGCTCATTCCCCGATAACGACCCCTGGGATCAACGTTTCGCGCCGTCGTTCCTGCCGGTCCGCCTAGGCGGCCAGTGATCCACGGCCCTGCTCACTCCCACGATAACGACGCCCTGGCATCAACTCCTCGCGCCGTCGTTCCTGGCGATCCGCCCAGGCCTGCCAGCGATCCACGGCCCAGCATGTGGCTCGCGGACCACACCAGCCGAAGATCGGCATGACGAGGAGGAGCAGCACCAGTTCCAGCGATTCCTGTCGTTTCGGGGTCATTACATCTCCACCTTCGGTCTTCGGCTGAGTCCTGAACTGAAGATACCTTGTTGGCGAGGTTCCTGCGTTGCGCCAGGTCAAACTGTGATTTCGGTTAGTCCGAGAGCCAGGGGCCGGCTGTCGTTCGCTCTGTCGAGTCCCGAGTGCGTTGAGCCGAGATGATGGTCGAAGTAACTCGGTCTCTCTCGGAGACAGTGATACGGGACCTGAAGACGTCACGATACGCTAGCCTGAGCTGACGTGATCGACCGAAGGAACTTCTTCCAGCCGGCGTTCGTCCTCAGCATCGCGCTGCTCGGGCACGCGTTGCAGATCTCCAACGGGTTCTACAACTCGCGCGCGCTCGCCTGGATTGCCGTGGCGTTTGCGTGTGCGCTGGCTGGGGCTACTACCCATTCACGGAGCGAGGCCCGCCACAACGGGCGGTTCGTGGAGGTCCTGCTCTGGGTGTCGATTGCGTGGCAACTGACCCAGCTGTTGAGCACATCGCCAGGCGTCTCCGAGCTCGAGTTCTCCCGAATGACCGGGTTTCAGGCGGGAGTGGCGCTTCAGGCGGCCCTGCTGGCGGCGGCCTGTGCGCGAATGCGGCATGTCAGAGGCGTCTGGTTTCCAGCCGTGCTGATTCTCCAACTCTGGCTGGGGGCGTGGATGTTCCGCGCCTCACCCGACCCCCCGATCGATGTGTTTACCCTCCACAAGGACGCGGTCTCGGCGCTGCTCCAGGGCCAGGACCCCTACGACCTGCCGCTGGTCACGCTGGACCGAGCCGAGCCCCCATCGCCAGCGTCACCCGACGAGGCGGTCGGGTATCCTTATCCGCCTGTCACGTTGCTGTCAGCGGTTCCGGGGCAACTGCTGTTGAACGACTACCGCTATTCAGAGCTGGTTGCGCAGGTGGCCGCCGTGGCGCTCATCGGGTATTCGAGCAGCGGCCTGGCTTCGAAGCTTGCAGCCGTGCTGTTGCTCACGACGCCGCGCGGCTTCCTCGTGCTCGAACTGGGGTGGACCGAACCGGTCGCGCTGCTCATGCTTTCGTTGACGACCTTTCTCATGTCGTACGGACCAGTGCGGGCGAGCTGGGCCGCGGGCCTGATGCTGGCCACCAAGCAGTACCTCCCGTTCACCGGTCTGGCCGTCTTGCGGTCGCTGCTGCTCGACATTGACCGATGGAAGACGGCGCTTCTCTGGATCGTCGTCACCGGCGCCGTCTGCGTCCTGCCGTTCGCGCTGTGGCATCCCAACTCGTTCATGCGAAGCGTCGTCTGGTTACAGACAATGGAGCCGTTTCGGACAGACTCCCTCAGCTTCCTCATCTGGGCCGACAGCAATGGCTACGGGCGAGGATCCTTCCTCTGGGCCGTCGGAGCGGCACTCGTCGCGGCCGTGCTGAGCCTGTTCACGACCGACAACACGCCGTCCGGGTTCGCCACTTCGGCCGCCATCACGATGTTTGCGATGTTCGCGCTGGGGTCGAAGGCGTTTTGCAACTACTACTACTTCGTCATCGGCGCGATGTGCATCGCCCTCGCCGCCTTCGCCGGACCCGACCAGTGCGGCGGGAGCACGAGCCAGGGCATGGATCATTCGCTCGCGAACCAACTGTCGTAATGGATCTCGGCCCAACACAGCCGATCTACATGGAGGGTGTATGCGACACGCGATGCTGTTCGTCGTCGTTCTGATCGCGCAACCCGTCGCTGCGCCACAAGACGAGTTCAAGGCCACCTTCGCAAAGCACTGGCAGATGGCGAAGGAGTTCACGCTGGCGGTAGCCGAGGCGATGCCGGCGGAGAGTTACGACTTCAGGCCCACCCCCGAACAAATGACCTTCGGACGACTGATGACGCACATCGGCGCGCAGAACTCGGACAGCTGCGCCGTCGCGACCGGCACCATCGCGCTTCCCGAGCCGGCCGCGCAGGACAAGACCACCGCGATCAAGTATCTGACCCAGACGTTCGACGCGTGCGCCGCCGCGCTGCAGGCGATCCCGCCGGATCGGTTGAGCGCCGAGGCCTACAAGTTCCAGGGACAGCCGGTGCTCGCGTACGAGGCGCTCTGGTACACCTTCACGCACATGGCGCATCATCGCGGACAGGCGGAAGTTTACCTGCGCGTGAAGAACATCACGCCGCCGGCGTGGCGCTTCTAGGCGCTGCGTTCGTAGCCCGACTGGTATGCCAAAGAGCGCCAGGATCGCGGCCGACGTTCTGGGGAAGCGGCCTGTTGGGGAGGAAAATGAAATGAGGCGACTCGTTGCACTTGCCCTGGCGTCGTCCCTCGTGAGTCCCATTGCGCTGTCTGCACAGAAACCGAAGAAGGAGAAAGAGAAGTCGCATGAGACCCACGTGGCCGTCGTCTTCAGCGCCACTCAACGGGAGGCTGCCAGCTCCTACTTCGTCAAGGAACACGGCCGGGGTAACTGTCCGCCAGGGTTGGCCAAGAAGCACAACGGCTGCCTGCCCCCGGGACAGGCGAAGAAACGCTACGTCGTCGGCCACTCACTGCCGCACGGGATCGTTGTCGAGGGTCTCCCGGTGGAGCTGTCTGTGAGGATAGGACCCGCTCCGCCCGGCTATCGATACGGGATTGTCGACGGAGATCTCGTCAAGCTTGCGGTTGGGACGATGATTGTGGTCGACGCAATCGAAGGCCTGGTTCGGTAGGACGGTGTTGCGCCGACGTGGCTCGAGCTGTCGACCGCGTTGCGTAGTGCTGATCGATGTGCGGCCTAACCGCTGCTGCAGCCGACGAGCGGCGCAGGATCGCGGCCGGGCGTGCTCGATCAACTCCGCGCCAGACGAGTGGCCGTACAGAGCAAGGGCCGCATCGCTGCGGCCCTGCTCACCTTCCTGGGCGCTCTCGAATCAGCCCTAGGCTGTGTTTCCGGCGGCCAACCTGGCCCGGAGGTGCTCCAACGCATTTGTGAAGCTGCTCGGTGAGACACCGAACTGCAAGGCGTACGCACGCGCCTCGTCTTCGGTCCTGGCGACCTCGTCGCAGTTCCAGTCCTGTCCTGATGGATCCTGCGATTGCGCGTGAAGAAACGCGATCAGGAATCGCTCGTCGTCGCTGTCGGGGGCTCTAAAGAGTCTCCATGCCCAGGGGAGTGAGGTCGCTGGGGCGGTCGCTAGGGTTTGCGCCATAGGGCCTCCTTGAAACGTCGTCGCACACCCTAGCACCCCGCGTTTGCTGTAGAAATACGGGAATTCCCTAACTCTGCTATCTGCACCATCTTTTAACAAATAGTTAACGTTTCCTGACTGCGTGAAACATAGGGCGTATCCCCGCGCCATGCGCAGAATGGCGGGCTCTGGGTGTGCCAGCCGCCTCTTTCCGCTCACGGCGGTGGCGTGTCGCCAGGTCCTGACACCCGTGGACGAGGTGGCAGCGTCACGCTGCCGGACGATGTCAAAAGTACCCATGAGGCACCACAGCCAAGGCACAGGTAGCGTCTGCTCCAACCGTCACGCGGAGGCCGAGCTTTACCTTCGCGCCGGCACGATGGGCAGACTGCCAGGAATGACTTGATGACGGTGTTGCCGACTTGCATCGAAACACGCTCCCGAAGCTGCCCTTTGCAAAGAAAAGGCCGCCAGGGTCACGTCGGATTGTCCAACGCTCCTGGATCGCGACAGGCCATACACAGCAGTTGAACGTTCAACCGGGGGCCAAGTTCATGCGTGGCTCCGCCGATATCGCTTCATCTTGACCGCCGTGCCGCAGGTTTCCATCGCGCACCAGCGGCGGCGCTGGTTCTTGCTGGTATCGAGGAACAACCAGCCGCACGACCTCGTGTTGGCGCAGCGGCGAAGCTGCGACACAGAGGGATCGCTGATCACGTCCAACACATCGAGCGCGATGCGCTTGAGTGGCAGCGATGCATTGTTGGCATCGTCCCGCCAATGCATCCGCCCATCACGTTCAAGCGATTGACTGGCCCAGGCACGATGTAGCCACCGATCGAGACACTGCACGGCATCTGCCGGCGGTGGCACACCATCGATCCGCGACGTCAACAGCGCATCCAAGTGGTGGCGCAGCGTTCTCACTTTTCGCATCAACGCGGCACGCTGGCCTGCGGCTTTAGGCGCGTCGATGTGCTCGCCAAAGCGGATAGCACCGGCGAGTACACACCATTCGATAAACCGCTCCGGCTGACAGATATAGTCCTCCGCGTCCGCCGCGTAGCGATCGTGAATCGTATTGACGAAATCCAGACACAACCGCCCGCCATCCAATCGGATCGCCGCGACCGGGCGGGAGGGTCGAGCGCACTTCCTGGGCACCATGCGGCGCAATTGTCTCGTGCGGAGAACTTGACGTTACCGTCTAAATAAATTTAGATAGTAACACTTGTCGGGATCATGCGGATGGCGTAGATGAGAAGCGCAACCAGACCCGCCCGAACTGCGCCCTCGGTTGAAAAGCCGCCCAATTCACCACGCCGCATGCTCGTGGTCTGGATCGTCATTGTCACCTTGATTGCGCTGGGCAGCGTGATCGCCGACTTGGCGCGCGGCGGCCGCCCTGATCCGCCGGCGCTGCGCGCCGCAGCTACTCTGCTCGATGGCGCCTGGCGATTCCATACGGGCGATGACCCGCACTGGGCGGACGCCGGTACAGACGATAACGGTTGGGAGAGATTCGATATGACTGCCTCGCCGGGCAGCCACGACGGCGACGTGGGTCTGCCCGACTACGTAGGCGGGTGGATGGCGCACGGTCATCCCGGCTACCACGGTTACGCCTGGTACCGGCGCGCGGTGACGGTGCCGCCCGGACCGGCGTCGTGGGACATTCTCGGGCCGACCCTCGTCGAGGACGGCTACGAACTCTATTGGAACGGTCGACGGCTAGGCGGGTCGGGCAGGCTCGGCCCGGCTCCGCGCCTCGTCGGCACGCGGCCGCTGCGGTTCGCGCTTCCCGCCGATGCGGCGGGCACCCGTGGCGTGCTCGCTGTCCGCACATACATGCTTCCCCGTTCGGGGGTCAGCTCAGACGGCGGCGGCATGCACAGCGCGCCCATACTGGCTCCGCGGCCGATAAGCGACGCGCTCCACCGCGTGCAATGGGAGCGAACCATCGCCGGTTACATCGTCGATGCGATCGAGCCGATCGCCATGTTGGCACTCATCGGCTTGGCGCTCG
>Ga0065715_10001050_pt1 | contig 14041 bp, 10 predicted proteins | sample MisBulReplicate1_FD_59102 | JGI IMG/M metagenome (GOLD analysis project Ga0065715, IMG submission 59102) | Miscanthus rhizosphere microbial communities from Kellogg Biological Station, MSU, sample Bulk Soil Replicate 1 : eDNA_1 v2 (version 2) | ecosystem: Host-associated > Plants > Roots >...
TCGGGCAGCGGCGTCCGCGCCGTGTTCAGCACCATCGACTGAAACGTATAGTACGCCGCCACGCCCACCATATCGATGGTGCCCTGCTCCCCAAATCTCGCGATCGACCGCGCGTAGGTCTCGTCGCTCACGCTCTGGTTCTTGAACAGCTCGGTGCAGAAGTCGTAGATCAGCTGTTCGTCAGCCGGCATTCCGGCCGGACGGCGGCCGTCGGCAATCGCTTTCACGATCTCCGGATCCAATCCGTCCTTCAGCGCGATCGGATGGTGCACGTACCACTCGTACTGCTGCGACCACTGGCGCGCGGTAATGAGAATGATGAACTCGTTGAGCTTCGGCGGCAGCACCGTCCGGTAGCGGAGGTAATCGCCGAGCGCCATCGCGCGCAGCATCACTTCCGGACTGCGGAACAGCGGCACGAACGGGCCAAAGACGTCCTGTTTTCTGTTCGCCTTGAAGGCCTCGGCAGCGTTTTTCTGTTCCGGCGTATGTTTCTCGGCGGGAATCGGCGGCATGCGGTCTTGAGCCATGGCCGGAAGTGTAGCAGCGAGCAAGACAAGCAATGCAAGCACGGAAAGTTTCATAAAAGAAGTCTCTGCGTCTCCGCGTCTTTGCGTCGGAATTTTTACTGCGACAGCGTAAGGAATCCGGCCCACATCAACGAGCGCCCGTTGCCGGTGGCCACGTCGTACTTCCGCACGAACTCGAGCCTGCCGTTGCTGTCGACGCGGAACACCGCAAGGTTCGCGGACACGGGCGTGTCGGCCGTGCCCTGCCGGACCGTCACCGCGTTCTGATTCGCCGCGACGAGCAGCCGTCCAGCATCATCGATCGAAAACGTGCGCGCGTGCATGCCGTGCGTATCGATCCGCTGGACGAGCGTGGGCTCACCCGATTGCTGATTGATGGAAAACACCGCGATCGAGTTTTCGCCGCCCTCGAATATGGGCTTGCCGTCGATCAGCTTCGTGCCGCTCGCGCGGTTGGTGAGGTACACGAAGCGGCCGTTCGGGTGCACGTGAATCGCACCCGCCTGCTGCGCCGGGTGATGAATGGTCGTCATGTTCTGAAGCGTGTCTTTGATGAACAGCGGCTTCGGTTCGAGGTCGTCGCCGGCGGTGTTCTTCTTGAAGACGGCCAGCTGGCTCTGCACTTCGAGCGTGACGTAGATCCACGGCCCGGCCGGATGAAAATCGAGATGGCGCGCCTGAAAGCCGTATCCGCGGTTGGGCGCAATGGACTGCCGGTTGGTGAGAATGCCCTTGTCGTAGCCGAAGACTTTGATGGCGCCCGGATCTTCCGCTCTGCCGCCAGACGCACCGTTGCCGCGCGTCACGAGAATCGCCATTTTGTTGGAAGGATCCACGCGCACCTGGTGAGCGTAGATGCCGGCGTCGAGCGGCCCTGGCTGTTTCACTTCGGCGCCGAGCGTCCCGTCGGCCTTCAGGTCGTGGACGCTCAGGCCGCTCGGATTGTTGTAAGCGACGAGCACGTGAGTGGCGTTGGCATCGACCGAGAGATGCACGGGCCGATGACGCAGCTCGATTGGCGCACCGTGAGGTGTCAGCGCGCCTGTGACCGGATCGATCCGGAACGGGGTGACACCGTGGCGATCGCCCTGCATGCCATTGCTCCAGGCCACATACAGGAATTTCTTTGACGGGTGCGGCCACACGTACTGCACCGCAAACGGGAGCTCAACGCTGCCGGTCCTGGTGAGCGCCGCATCGACGGCATTCACGGAGTACTGCGCCAGCTCGGGGCCTGTTGCGGCGTAGAAGACCTCGCGAGTCTCAGGTGATGCCGCCACAGCGCGCAGGCCGGCGGCGGCTACGCCAAGCGAGATGAACAGCACCGCAAGCCGCGGGAACCTCATTGAAGGCCCAGCAGGGCTGCCGGGTTCTGTTTCGCCATGCGATCGAGCTCCTGATCGGAGAACCCTTTCTTTCGCAGGGCCTCGAGGTAGGTCGCGAAGCCGTCGGGCGGCAGTGGATTGCCCGCCTGACCGAGATCGGACGACAGGATGACGTGATCGACGCCGAGCTGCCGGATCTGATCGGCGAACCGGTCGATCTTCTCCTGGCCAGCCGCGTTCGCCAGCGTGCCGCTGCAGAACTCGATGAACGCGCCGAGGCCAATGGCCGTCTTCGCCTGATCGATCGTCAACGAGGTGGGCGGTCCCATGCCGTGAGTGGCCACCATATGCTGCACACCCAGACGCTTGCCCTCTTCGAACATCAGCAGCGCTTCCTGGGCCGATGTGTGGCCGCTCGCGAGCACGAGGTTGTGCTTGGCGATGACGGCAATCACGGCCTTCGTTTCCGGCAGCAGTTGACCGTTCTGCGACACCCGCACGAACGGCGCATTCGATTTATTCACGCGTATCTGATTCTCTGCGTCGAAGGTCGACATCCACACCATCCGGCCCCAGTGACCGTCGACCTGCGTCATGTGCTCGACGGCATTCGGGTTCATGCCGCCAACCGGAAGATTCAGATCGACGCCGCCGAAGATCTCGATGCCGGGCGCGGCCTTGCGTGCAAGAAACGCGAGCCCGGCGGTCGGATCGAAGTGGTTCTTGAGGACGATGGCACGCATACCGTGCTGCTGGGCCAGCTTCGCGGCCTCGAAACCGTCGACCGAGCGGGGCACGTTGTCGGGCGCGGAATGCACATGGATGTCGACGGCGCCGCGAAGATCGCGGGCGACATTCGGGCCCGTGGCCTGTGGAATGCCGGCGCCTCCGCCTCGCTGGGCCGCCGCCATTCCAACTGCCAGAGCGATGAACGCGACGATCGGACCAACCCTCATCTTCTGCCTCAACCTCTACGATTTCTTGTTGTAAACGAGCTTGCGCGTCCGGTCGCTGTTGGGCGTGCTCGGCATGACACGCATTGTGCTAACCACGGTCAGCGCTCCGCCCTCGAGGCTGTAGACCTCTTTCACGTTCTCGGACATCATCCCGTTCGGTCCCTGGCCCATGTCCTTGACCGTCGTGATCACCATATTCGGGCCTTCCCAGGTGACTTTCGACTTCGACAGAAACACGTCGCCAAGCGCGTTGGTGCTCTCGCTTCCGTCGAGCTTGTAGACGGCCGATGTCGTGCCCGCGGGGCCCATCGCCCGCTCAATGGTGATCTGCGTTGCCGTTTGTTCGATCGTCAGCGATGCCGGAACGCCGCCGCCGCCCCCGCGCCCGCCGCCGCCACCACCCCGTCTTCCCTGTGCGGGAGGCGGATCGCTCTTCCCCTGATCAAACGTCCACGAGCCTGCAAAATTCGTTTTCGCCTGCGCCCATCCTGCTGCCGGCAACGCGACCAGTGCCGCGAGCGCAACAACCGTTATCAATGCATGTCTCATTCGCAATCCTCCTCTTAGACGACGGATAACGCTTCTTCCTCGATTTCGTTGATCTCGACGGAGCCATCAGCGACACCGGCGATTCGAAAGCGGAACATGCCTCGATACGCAACACCCGAGATCCAGGCCCCGTCCTCTGACGCATCGAACTTGCTGAAGTGACATGCACATTCGAACAGCGGACGCCCGGAAGTATTTCCGCTCATCTTGGCCAAGCGCTCCGGATCGGTCACGAGCGCGATCGCGCACTGCTCGTGCGGACAAATGACGGAGAGCGCGCTCAACCCGGACGCATCGTTCGATGTGTCTTTGCGATAGAGCACGCCTTTGATGAGAACCCGCTGGCCCGGTGTCTGAGATCCAGGAGGCAGCACGGCTTCGCCAACAAAGGGCGCGGGATGCCATGGGATGGCGACCGAATCCAGGGGAATGCGGACCGGCTTGGTCAACGCGATAAAGCGGGGCGGGGCGTTTGTGACCTGAGCCCACGCCCGCCGGCCCAAGCCGGCGAGCATGAGCGCAAAGCCTAGCAACGTTCTCCGACGCATACCGGGCGGTTACCGCGATGTGACTTGCGTGCGGACCGGGACGGCCAGATCGATCATGCGCACCGGATGATCGCCCGCAGGGAACTTGAAGCTGGTCTTCATCTTCTTCGTCGCCACGTCGAGGACCATCATCTCGTCGCTCGCCGGGCACGCGACGAACATCGTCATCCCATCCTGCGACGGCACGATCCAATACGGGCCCGCTCCGACCGGAATGCGCGCGATCTGCTTCGGTGGAGTCACGGTGACGTCGAACACGAACACCGCGTCGAGGCCGGTCGCGTTCGTCCAGACTTCTTTGCCGCCGTTGCCGATGGCGATGCCGTGTGCGTGGCCGTTGGGGACCTGAGCCTGCTCATCCGCTGTCAGGTTCATCGCCGCCTTCGAGATCACCTTCCGCGCCTCGGTATCGATCACAAGGAACCCCATGAAGCGATCGACGTCCATATAGATCCGCTTGCCGTCGGCGCTCATGATGGGCGGACGAGGTCCGTCGCCGACGGGAATCGTCCCGACAACCTGATGGTTCTTCGTGATGTCGACCACCGTCACTTCGTTCGGCTGCGTCCGCGGCAATCCGAGCGATGGCCGGCGCCAGTGACCCGGGCCGCCTTTGATCGGAAACAGATACGCGAAGTGTCCCTGTGGATCGATCAGCGTGTTGTGTCCGATGCCCAGCGTGTGAATGTACGAAACGATCTCTTTCTTCTGTGTATCGAACACATTCCAGTAACCGGCGTACGACGGCTGATAGAGAAAACGTCCGTCGGGCGTGATATCGGATTCCTGCGGCTCGGTGCCCCAGCCGCCGTAGACTTCGATAATCTCGTCCTTGATCGTGTCGAGCTTGGTGACCGTGCCTTCGGTCTCGCTGGCGATGTAAAGCACGTCCTGCGTCTTGGGCGAAGCCACGCCGTGAGGGTGCTTGCCGGTTGTCATCTTCTTGATGATCTTCATCGTCTTCACGTCGATGATCGTCAAGTTGTTGACGTCACCCTCACCGGAGTTGACGTAGAGCTTCTCGTGCGTCTGTGCGGTCGTGGGCCAGTAGCCGCCCTGGCCGTTCCCGCTGGTCTGCGCCTTGAGCGTGAACGTCGCGAGCAATGCGACCGCGAATATGAGCGTGAGCTGTCGAAGTTTCATAGGTCCTCTCTTTAATTAGTTGCGCGTGGGGCCCCACCCTCACGCGCGGTGCCGTCGTTAAAATCCCAACCGTGCGCCAAGCTGCAACTGCCGCGGGAACCCGCCGGCCACAAGGCCATTCGGTACGAGGAACGTCGTCAATCGCCTGTCACCCGACGGGTTGGTGAAGTTCGTCCGGTCCGTCAGGTTGAACACCTCGGCGAACAGATCCAGGGTTCTGACTCCCCCTGCGCGGACCCGGTAACCAAGCCGAGCGTCGAGCTGAGCGTAGTTGGGGCCGTAGGCGCCATTGCGTCCACCTTTGCTCTTCACCGTAATCGCGTAGTCGCCGACGCCGCTGTAAGTGCCGGCCGGCAGCGGGTCGAACGCGTTCCCGTTCTGATCGCCATCCACGTTCGAATCGATAATACTGAGCGGCCTGCCGGTCATGAACCGGTACAGCGCGCTGACGGTGAGCCCTTTCGTGTGCGGCACTTCCATCCGGCTGTTGATGGTGAAGTTGTGCCGGCGGTCCGTATCCAGCGGGCCTTCATTCATCTCGAGGTTCCGCTCGGCCAGCTTCTGGAAGTTGTTCGCGGCCGCGGGCGCCCCGCTGTTATTTCCGCGAGCGTACCCCAGCGTGTAGCCGGCGCGCGCGCTCCAGAAACCGGACAAGCGACGCTCCAACGACAGATTGAGGCCGTCGTACTTCGTCTTGCCGCTGTAGTCGAACCGTTCGAGCACGCTGTTCGAAAACGCGGGAATTCCCAGTGTGCTCGCCAGTCCCAGCAGATCTGTGCGGACGATCGCTCCGGTGCGCGTCGTGTTGACGCGGACTCCGGGGTTCACGTCGTAGGCGACCCAGCCGCGTCCCTGGTTATGAACGTAATCAACGCCGAACGACATCGTCTTTCCGAGCTGCCGCTCGTAACCAAACGAGACCTGCGTCGATCGCGGCATCTGTCGATCGGGAGTATCGAACTGCACCGTGCCGGTGTTCCTCGTGAGCGAGCCTTTCGGAAACATCTGGTTGAGCAGCGCGCGATTCACCGTCGGTCCGTTGACGAGCATCGGATCGGTCGGGAGCCGTCCGTTGCTCGGTCCCGGATCCGCGTTCGAAACGGGGAAATTTACGATCAGCGAGCTGCCGAACACGCCGTTCGACTGAAGGGGCGACGCGAGGCCGTTGAAGAACTTTTCGTAGTAGCGGCCAATGCCGCCGCGAATGACCGATCGTCCGTCGATGTTGTACGCGAAGCCCGCCCGCGGCTGGAAATTATTCTTGTCGACGGGATAACCCGAACCCGTCAGCAGCGGATTGAACGGCTGATGGAAGGGGAAGATATCGACGTCGTAGCGCAAGCCCAGATTCAAGGTGAGCTTGGTCGACACTTTCCATTTGTCCTGCCCGTAAAACGCGAGCGAATGGACGAATGTGACCTGGCCACTTGGTACCGGTACGCGAATCGACAGCCGCTCCGGATAGGTCGATGGATCCGCGGCGTTGAACTCCTTGTCGCTTGCGAACGAGAACGCGCCGTTCATGCTGCCTTGTTCTTCCAGGGCATTGCGCGAATATTGATACTGAAACCCGGCTTTCAAGTCGTGGTCGCCGTGTTTGCCGGGCAGGAACAGGCTGAACGAGTCGTCGAGGCCCGGGGCCCTCTCGAAGCGGTGCTGCCCGTTGAGGTGGCCCTGCTCGTCAAAGGTCAGGTGCTGAAGCACCGGCGGCTCGAGCGTTTTGTCGTTCGTATCCAGAAAGGTCCCCGGCTCCGCGCCGCGCTGGATGTCTTCGCTCTCGGAAGACGCGCGAACCGTGTTCAGTGCCCGGCTGCCGATCACCCAGTTGTACGCCACGCTCGTCGTCTGATCGGTGTCCAGCTCGTAGTTGCCACTGGTGAGTGTCGCCCGATCGCCGCTCAGCAAATTGCGGTTCGGCTGACGCTCGGTAAGGTATCGTGCGGTGTAGGTGTGGTTGCTGTTGATCTGGTGATCGATGCGCCCCATGAAATTTCTTCCGTTCAGCCCTTCTTTCTCGCTCCAGTTCAGATCGGGCCTGGACGGAAAGACGTTGGTCAGACCGGTGCCGATGACGTAGCGCTCGAAGCTGCCGAAGAAATGAATCTTGTTTTTCAGAATGGGCCCGCCGAACGTACCGCCCCACTGGTGCTTGTCGGTTTCCGACTCCCCCTCGCCTGCGAGCTTGGCGAAGAAGGTTTGGGCGGTCATCGCCGAGTTCGTCAGGTAGGCGAACGCGGAGCCACGGAAGTTATTGGTTCCCCGCTTCGTGATCGCATTCACGACGCCGCCGGTCGTCCGTCCGTATTCCACGTCGAACTGATTGGTCTGCACCTGGAATTCTTCAACGGTCTCGAGAGGCGTTCGCGCCTGCGCGCCCGAGGCCGACGCGGAGTTGTCGTCCGTGTTGTTCCCGCCGTCGAGCACGAACGTCACCTGGTTTTGACTCTGACCATTGACGCTGATCGAGTCCGACCCCTCGGCGCTCGGGTTGAGCTGGACGCCGGGGACCATCGCGACAAAGGAAATGAAGTTGCGCGTGGGCGACGGCAGATCAAGCAGCTCTTTCGAGCCGACGTTTCCCCCCACTTTCGATGACGTGAGGTCGACGGGCGGCGCTTCTTCCGAAACCGTCACAGTCTCTGCAATGCCTCCAACCTCGAGCCGGACATCCACCGTCTGGGTGGCGCCGAGCTGGATGGTGACGTCCTCGCGGTTGAATTTCTTGAATCCTTGAAGCTCTGCGGCGACCTTGTATCGGCCGGGTTGAAGGCCCGTCGCGAAGAAGGTGCCGTCGGGTCCGGTGACCGTTTCACGGTAAGTCCCGTTGTCCTGGTTGGTGATGACGACGGAAACGCCTGGCAGGACTGCCTGTTGCTGGTCGGTGACGCGCCCCTGGAGCGCCGAACCTCCGGCCTGTTGCGCTTGAGCGACCGAAGATACGAGGAGCACGCCGAAAACCGCTAAGAACAAGGCGGATCTGCAACGACGCATGGGCCCTCCTATTGAGAGACTGCTTGGGAGGCCTACAGTCTATGCCAAAACCCTGCGGGCGAGGCTGTCGCTTGGATGTCCTTGGATTGTATTCAGGGCGCCGGATGGCTACTCAGCTTCCTGGCGAATCGGCGCGCGCCCTGGTCGAGCAAACAACCGCGTCGGATCGGCTTTCGGATCGACGATGACACCAACGAAGCTCACATTCATTTCGTCGGTCGTCTGGGCGCCATAACGCACGGCCTTGGTCGGATCGGGATTGAATCTGTTCGCGGTCGAGTTGTCGTAATGCGACACGGTCTCGATGCGGGTCCCCTTCGGCAGCTTCAGGGGTTCGGCCAGCTCGTAGCCGATCTGCCAGCTGAAGCTGTAGCGCGGCACGTTCAGAATCGTGCGCGTTTCTCCATTGGGGTACACCGCACGCATGAAGAAGTCCTTGCCGCGGTAGTGCATGTGGGGCTGAACCCAAACCAGATCGGCGTCCGCCTGCAAGGTCGTATCGGCTTTCAGCTCGTAGTTCCCATCACCCGCCGGTATTTCGAAGGTGCGCGCGCTGATCGCCGTGGTCGTCAAATGCCGGAATTTCGGCGGTCCGTCGGCAAGGATGATGCCGACCGACGTCTGGTCGGTTTCGGGTTTGCCGGTCGTGGCGTAATGAATCTCGAATACGATGTCCGAACCGGCGGCGATGAACTTCGCAGCATTGCCGACGACGAAGCTCTGGCCTTCGACTCCCGGGTTGTACTTCGCAAGAATGTCCTGTACCGGGCGCGGCCCATCGCCGATGAACGTCGGCTCCGGCGTCGAATTGTCGCCCCCGTCGCCGCGCTTGGGCACGAACATTTCCCCTTCGGGCGCGTTTTTCAGCCACGTCGAATCAGGCGGACGAATCCACGCCTTCATGTGATGGACGACTCGCGGATTTCCCGGCTTCACTTCGGCCGCTTTTACCCACATATCCCGATCGAAATGCGCTTTTACGACCAGGTTGCCTTGATCGACGATGCCTGTCGCTGGAATGTCAATCGGATGGGGGTAGGAGACAATGATGTCGGGCTTGCCGATAGTCCATCCATCCACGAACGTCGCCGGCGCGGGTCTATCCTTCTCGGAACCTTCGAGCGCGCCCTTGTCCGCCCACGCGGTGAGCGTATCGATTTCCCACTGACTGAGGCGCCGCTCGTTTTTGAAATGACCGACAGTCGGATCGGCAAACCATGGCGGCATCGTCCTGGCTACGACGGCCTTTTCGATAGCCTTGGCATACGGCCGCGTATCCTTATAAGTAACGAAGGACATCGGCGCGATAGCTCCTGGGCGGTGGCACTCCTGGCAGTTTCTCTGAAGGATCGGCAGCACATCCTTGTTAAAGGTTGGCGCAGCGGGCTCGGCTGCCGAGACCACCGGCATCGAGGACGGCAATTTAGCCGCCGCGACGAGTAGCACGATACCGAACGCCGGCACCAGATATCCCCGCATGGACTTCTCCTTCAAGTGATGCCCCTGGACTTTCATTTTCGCACGTTGGGCGGTGAGTCTCCAACGTTCAATCAACCAAACCGAAGACAACGACGTTGGACCCTGAAGCGATCGCCACGTATTGCTTCTCGTCGAATTGGTAAGTCATCGGCGACGCTCGGAAGGTACCGTTGAAGGGAAACTGCCACACCGGCTTGCCGGTTGATGCATCAACGGCCATGAACCTGTCCTGATCGTCGCAGAAAAACACGAGCTCGCCCGCCGTCGCCAGTGTGCCGCCCCGCGCCTGGCCGGGTCCGGTCTGCGGTAACTCCCACACGATCTTTCCTGTCTTCACGTCGATCGCCCGCAGAATTTTCTGGTTCGCGCCTTCGGGCGACTGCCGCGTCGAGCCACCCATGTAGGATCGGCCGGCCGCCCACTCGCTCACGTTCTTGACGAAGATGTTGCAGTTCTCGAGCGTCTGCACGTAGTAGAGGCCGGTCGACGGGTTGTAAGAGGCCGAATACCAGTTGGATGCGCCGTGCGACGAAGGACAGATGGTGGTGCCCTCCGGCGTCGGAACCTTCCCTGGAACCAGCACCGGACGCCCATCGGCGCCAATCTCTCGCGCCCACGTCAAGCTCTTGACGAATGGTTTTGCAATCAGCAGCTTTCCATTCGTGCGATCGAGCACGTAAAAAAATCCGTTGCGGCTGGCCTGCACCAGCAGCTTCCGCCGTTGTCCATCCAATGTCGTGTCGACGAGCACGGTCGGCTGTTGAGCATCCCAGTCCCACACGTTGTGCGGTGTGAACTGGTAGTGCCACTTCAGTTGGCCCGTGCCCGCGTCGAGCGCCACGACCGAGCTGGCGTACAAGTTATCGCCGAGGCGATCGTCGCCGTTGTAATCGGGGCTTGGGTTTCCCGTCGTCCAATACACCAGCCGCAGCTCGGGATCGTAGACGCCGGTCATCCACGTGACGCCGCCCGGATGATCGATGCCGGCGCCGACCCACGTTTCCGATCCGGGCTCGCCGCGCTTCGGAACCGTCCAGAAGCGCCATGCCTCTTTCCCGGTGGACTGATCGTACGCAGCGACGAACCCACGCACGCCTTGCTCGCCGCCGGCGGTTCCCGAGACGACGAGGTCACCAACGATGAGCGGCGCCGATGTCGCGTTGTAGTTCTGGCGCCAGTCCGCCATCTCGATGTCCCAGATCAGATCGCCGCTGAACCTGTTGAGCGCAATCAAATGCGCATGATCGGTCACCATGAAGACGCGATCGTTGGCGACGGCCACACCGCGATTGATGTTCCCGGCCGCGTTCCCGACGAGCCCCTGCGTGCGCGGCCTCTGGAATCGCCAGATCTCGCGGCCGTTGCCGGCATCGAGCGCATAGCACTCGTTCGTCCCGGTGACGTACATGATCCCTTCGACGACGACCGGCGTCATCTCGAGACGGTTGGAGTTCTGAATCGTGTAGATCCATTTCGGAGCGAGGCGACCGACGGTGCTCTTGTTGATTTCCTTCAGCGCGCTGAAACGATTGCCGGTCGGCGAACCGTCGTAGATCGGCCAATCGACCTTCGAGGTCACGACTCGGTAGCGGCTGCCCGCTTTTCTTAGCAGCTGAACGCGGCCATCGTCCGTCCGCAGCTGGATATCGTCCGTGAGGGCATGATTGATGGGCGTGCCCTCGATGGTGCGCCCATCGGCCAACTCGTAGCGCATCTTGCGTACCGGCGCGGCACCTCGACCACCGCCGGTACCTCTCGCACCTCCCGCACCCGCCTGCGCCTCTGGCGCCGCCACGGCGGGCGAGCCCGTCGCACCCCTCGCACCTGGCGTCAGCGTGCGCAGAAACCGTGTCAGCTCTCCAATCTCCGCGTCGGTGATATTCGGGCTCCCCGGCATCCCGCGGCCTGGAAGTCCCTCGCGAATAAGCGTCGCCAGCTGCGCATCGGTTCGCATCGCCAACTGCGCAACCATGCCCGGTGCGTACTCCCCGCCGTTGCCGTCCCCGCCATGGCACACACCGCAGCGATTTTCGAACGGCGTCCTGCCAGGAGGAGGAGTTTGCGCCAGGGCAACCGCTGCCGGCGCGGCGCACACGATTCCTAACAGCACCGTTCGTTGAACAAATGTCATGACGCGCCTACGGAAGCCGGGTCGCCTGCCACGCCACCATCTGCCAGGCTCCGTTTTTCTTGACCTGCGTGTTCGTATACCGGATCCGGATTTTGGCGGGAGCGCCTTTATTCACGATGTCCATTCCCGCGCCGCCAGTCACGACGGCGGTGTTTCCATATACCCGAACCTTGATATCGGTGGGCGTGATCGTCAGATATTTGAAGTCGCCCGCTTTCAACTCCGCGAGGAACACCGATTTGTCGACGACGCGCGCGTCTCCGTGCGTGTAGCTCAGCTCGGGGGCGAGCAGCTTGTCGAGCGACGCCGCATCGGCTTTCACCATGGCCGCAAATCGATCCGCCTCTGCGCGCCGGACGTCCTCTTCATCTTTATGCGGTGAGCTTGCCTGTCCGGCAGAAACCCGGCCTGCGATGGCGGTAATGGCCACGGCGTTGAAAAACACCCTCCGGTTCATACGATCCTCCTCGAAAACGTCAGTGAAGCACCCATTGTGAACCAAAACACACGCGAAAACGCACATCCTCCGTTTATGGCGCAAGAAGAATTACTGATTGGCCTCCCCCGGCCGGGCTGCATAGACTCCGGCCTGTCGCTCACAACTAGTCCTGGACGCTGTGCCGCCCAAATGGGCCTGCGGCAGCGCGCGTCGCGTTGCTCACGTTCCGAGCCACTACGGAGGTGAAAATCGATGGTCTTGGTGCTCTCTGAAACCGATATCGCGGGCATTATGTCGATGCGCGATGGGGTGCGCGTCGTCGAGGAGGCCCTTGCGCAGCATTATCTCGGGGGCGGCGTCGTGCTGCCGCGGACCAGCGTGGATGTGCCAGGGGACGGCGGCGCGTTTCGTGTGATGTCGGCCATCGTTCCCGAGATGGGTTTTTTCGGCCTGAAAACGTTGACCGGTTACCCCGGGCGGCGGCTCGCGGGCGAGACCTACTTTGCTATTCTATTGTTCAGCTGCGACACAGGCGCTCTGCGTGCCATCGTTGCCGGAAATCGCTTGACTGGCATCAGGACAGGCGCGGCAACCGGGGTCGCCGCAAAATTCCTGTCTCGCCCCGAATCGCGAGTGCTCGGCATCATCGGATCAGGCGTCCAGGCTCGTTATCAAGTCGCGGCGCTCAAGGAAGTCCGTCCTCTTACCGAAGTGCGAATCTTTGATACGGTGTCTGCAAAGGCGGAGACGTTCGCCCGCGAGATCGAGCTCGATTTCGAAGTGGCTGCGCGTGCGGTGGGCAGCGCCGAAGAGGCGGTGCATGGCTGCGATCTGGTCGTGACGGTGACGGCCTCCAAGACGCCGGTGTTAGACGGCCGTTGGTTGAGCGCCGGGACGCACCTGAGCGGAGTCGGATCCAACGCTCCCAATAAACGGGAGCTCGACGCCACCTCGTTCCAAAGAAGTAAGATCGTGGTCGACTTCAAGGATCAAGCCCTTCAGGAAGCCGGCGATCTTCGGGAAGCGCTGCGCACGGGCGCGATATCATCAGATGCCATCTACGCCGAGCTCGGAGAGGTGATCACCGGGAACAAGGCCCCGCGTGAGAACGATCGCGACATCACACTTTTCAAGTCGGTCGGAATGGCCACCGAGGACATCGCCACCGCCACGTTCGCATATCAGCAGGCGATTGCTGCGGGAATCGGCACACATATCGAGTTGGACGGCGCCGGCATGCCTGCGATGCCACATGTGGCGTTTCTTCCAAGTCGTGAACCGGGGCCCGGCATTGGACGTGTGCCGGCCGCGGCGCGTCCGTAATGCGAGGTTCGTTACCAAGAAAGTTCGTTTCTAAGACAAGAGAGTTCGTTACCAAGAGAGGAGTCGAGATGCGATTACTGAAACGTATGGTGTTCGTCGCGGCGGGGCTCGCAATGTTTTTCACATTGCCGGTTCAGCCGACAGAAGTCCACGGCCAGCAGCGCGGTGGCGGGGGTCGGGGCCAGGCGGCCGGAGGCGGAGGGCGAGGACGGATGGAAGTATGGGCGCCGATGCCCGAGAAAGCGAATCCATTTATCGCGCCAAACAAGCCGATTACAAGAATCAAGGACCTGCTCGCCAAACACAAAGGCGATCCGAGCTGGACCGAAGTCGTTGTCAACGACAACCTGTTCCACGGCGAATACATCTCGATGGGGCCGGGCGGCAAGACGCCCAGACGGTTCCATCAGGACAACCGCGCGTTCTGGATCGTGCAGGACGGGGAGATCCGCTTCACGATCGAGGGACAGGAGCCCTTTGTCGCGTCGAAGGGATTCCTGGTACAGGTGCCGAAACGCCTCGTCTACAGCATGGAGACGGTCGGCGATAAGCCATCGCTGCGGTTCGAGGTGACGATGGCGAACTCGCACACGATGTATCCGGCGGATGAAACGCCGGCACCGGAAA
>Ga0065715_10000393_pt1 | contig 14033 bp, 7 predicted proteins | sample MisBulReplicate1_FD_59102 | JGI IMG/M metagenome (GOLD analysis project Ga0065715, IMG submission 59102) | Miscanthus rhizosphere microbial communities from Kellogg Biological Station, MSU, sample Bulk Soil Replicate 1 : eDNA_1 v2 (version 2) | ecosystem: Host-associated > Plants > Roots >...
CGCCCGCCGAAGTGGCCGCCCACGGCGGATCCAACAGCGAGCCCGCCCATGAAGGCCGCGAGCACCGTGCTGGCCGCAGCGATGCCGTGTCCGATGTGCAGCGTCAGCAGCCGCATCCATGCGACTTCGTAAATCAGCGCGGCGGCGCCGGACGCGCCATAGACGAGCAGAAAAAGCCGCCTGCTAATAGGCGCCGGCTCCATTCGGAACGATCGACGCCGGCCAAAACGGCTCGCTCTGCGGCATGTTCACAAGGAGGTAGCCGAACTTGGTCGAAATGGGATCGAAGAAGTGCACGGTGTTGCGGAACACAAACACGATGTCTCCTGGGCCGACCGTGGACACGGTACCACCCACGACGCCGGTCCCCATCACCCCCCGGTTGTCCCAGTGCGCGCCCGTGATAAAGCCGTCCATCGTTACCCTGGCGGTTCCGTACACCACAAAAGAGATGTGCTCGTCGCGTTCATGGTTTTCCCATGGGCCCGGCGCGCCGCCTTGCTGCCAATCAGCACCCTTCGCGCGATCGAAGATGATGCGATTGACTCCGGGCGGCATACCGACCGTGCCGGCAGTGCCCGCGTTGTACCACTGGTCTATTTGTGCTTTGGTGGTCACTGGCGACAGCGGCGTTTGTGGCGTGGCGGAGTTTCCGGTCGCGCCAGGACCGGGGCGTTGCAACGCAAATCTTCGGAGCGCGACGTACTCGAAGCGGCCGGAGACAGGCATGATCTGATACGCCATGCCGCGCGGGACGCTCAGGATATCCCCTTCGCCGAGATCGTACGTCGTACCAGGCGGCGTTACTCCCACCTGCAACGAGAAGGGCGCGAGGCCGACTTTGGCCGAGCCGCGGTACACAAACCACAGCTCGTCGGCCTCGACGTGAAGCTTCCAGGGAAGCTTCGTCGTGTTGCTGCACGCCCGCAGGGTCAGGGCCGCGTTGTTTTTCACAAAGAGGTCCTGCGAGTCCTGAACCTGCGCCAACGCCGCGAGCACGTCGGCTTTCTTCATCACGTGGTCGAACAAGTTCGTCTTCGGTCCCGGCGACACCGTCACCGTGTCGGGGAACTTCGCGGGAGCCTGGGCACCGATGCGACTGGCGGGCAATCCAGATACCCCGAGAGCGACGACAAAACCGCTAACGAACTTGCACCAGTGTGAACCGGTCATGTGTTTCTACTGCGCCCCTCGTCCTCGACCTGGAGTGGGCGGCGGCGCCGGGAATCCTGATTGGGAAGACGGCATCCCCACAAGAAAGTACCCGACCTTGCCCGTGCCCGGGTCGACGAAGTGCACCTGATTTCTCGGGATGAACACGATGTCGCCAGGCCCGATGGTGTACTCGCTGCCGTCGAGGACTCCCGTTCCACGGATCTGGCCGGGCCCGGTCACCGTGGGGTTGATCAAACGCCCATCGTAAATAGCCTTCGCCGAGCCATAGCGCACAAAGTAGATCTGGTCGGACGCTTCATGCGATTCGTACGGACCAATCGCGCCGTTGTAGATGATCTGGTTGACGCTNCCCCCACTCGGGAACCGCAGCGGCGCCGACTTGGTCTGAGTCGCAAACGTCTGATCGGTCTGTGCCTTGCTGGCGAAATAGGACGTGGGCTCGGGCCCGGCTGCGCCACCCTCGCCTTGTCCGGCGCCAGCTCCTCGACCTGCCTGTCGCGGGGTAAAGATGCGCAGCGCCACGTACTCAAAGCGAGACGAGGGATCAATGTCATACGCCATGTTGCGCGGAACATACACGACATCGCCCGCCGCCACAGCATGTGGAGCGTCCGTGGCGAGGGCCACCTTTGCAGCGCCTTTCCGCACAAACCAGTACTCATCCGCTTCGGCGTGGTTCGTCACGCCCGTTTTCCTGCTGGCGACGCGAAACGTCACTGCATGATTCGTCTTGGTGTAGACATCCCAGGAGTCGGTAATCTTGGAGAAGGCGGCATCCACGTCCGCGCTTTTCATCACGTGAGAAAACAGGTTTTTCTTCACGACGACTTTGGGCGCCTGGGCGCTGACGAGCCTCGAAGTCAGTCCCAGGACAACGGCGCACACACACAACGCAGCGAGCGGCCAGCTATATCGTGATCGGGTCATAGACCTTATCCTTTCAGTCATTCAGATCAAAAGATCAACGCGTGGATTCCTAATACGCTCCGGCGCCGTTGGGAATAATCGACTTCGGCAACGACCGCTCCATCGTCGTGCCATCTAGACTCACCAGGAAATAGCCGGCTTTACCCGTCTCGGGGATCGGGACGATGTAGTGCAGCGTATTTCGGAACACAAACAGGATGTCGCCAGGGTTCATCGTGTACTCGGTGGAACCCGCCGTCCCGGTTCCCATTACGCCACGCGTGTCCCAATGCCCATTGGTGATGAATCCATCCATGTAGGCCTTGGCTGTGCCGTACGTCGCTATATAAAGGTGCTCATCGAGCTCGTGGTTTTCGACCGGCCCACCGGGTTGTGGCCCCCATTTCACCCCGTCTGGACCGCCGTTGTAGAGATTGGCCGTGATGCCCGGATAGATCGGCACACTTGCCTTGGCGGTGGCGTAAATTTTGTCGATCTCGGCTTTGGTGACGATGGTCGGCGGCGGCCCTTGGGGAGCACCTGCGCCGCCACCTCGGCCGACGCCTGGAGGCGCGATGAGAAATTTACGGACGGCGATGTATTCAAAACGACCGGCCGGCATCACCTGATACGCCATCCCGCGCGGGACGTTCACGATGTCGCCTTCAGCTGCATCGTAGGTGTTTCCCGGCGGCGTTACGCCAACCTGCAGCGAGAACGGCGCCAGGCTGACTTTGGCCGACCCTCGGTACACGAACCAGAGCTCGTCGGCCTCGGTGTGGAGCTTCCACGGCTGCTTCGTCGTGTTGTTCGCCGCTCGCAGTGTGATCGCGAAATTCGTTTTCACCACGAGGTCCTGTGAATCGCGGACTTGCGCCAACGCCGCGAGCACTTCGGCTTTGGTCATGAGGTGGTGAAACAAATTCAGGTGCGGGCCAGACGACGTCGTGATGGTGGTTGGGAACGTCGAGGCGGCCGGCGCCTGTGCTTCCGTGCCGCTGGTCAGCAGGCCACAGATGCCGATGAGCACGAACCCACTGAGTACGAATTTCCAAACAGGCGAATGGTTCATATGTGATCCTCCAATACCAGCTACCAGTTACCAGCTTCCAGTTACCAGCTTCCAGTTGCCAGCTACGAGCCTCGCGCTGCCAGCCGATTCGATTCTGGAAGCTCGTAGCTGGAAGCCGGGAGCTCGTTAGAATTGATACTTGACCCCAAGCCGCGCGATTCTCGGATTCAGCGCCTGCGTGTACCGAGCGAACGACGGGACGGTTTTCCCCGTGTTGTCCGTCGTCACTCCGGTGGCGGTACTGATGCCGATGATCGTGTTTGCGTTTTGAATGTTATAAAGCTCGAACAAGCCGGTGAACGTGTGCCCCTTCCCGAGTCCCCTGAATCTCCTCTCCAGATGGAGCGTCGTCTGATAAATACTGGGCAGATAGTACGAACCCGAAGGCTGCACGGTAACGGTGGTGCTTCCCTGGGCGAGCGCCGCCGGATGATTGACCAAAAGTGCCGGCGTGAAATTCACTGTTCGCGCGTACGGCTCACCTTTTTGTGCGCTTATGGAGCCGGACAACGACATGCTCCACGGCAGGATGTGCGTACCCAATAACTTCCAGTCCCATTGCTTGGTGACCGCCCTGTTTGGACCGTTGAACCATAGTGTGTTTGGATCGAAATTTGTACTGTCACCAAGGTGCCGTTGGGTTTGATCCACGCCGGCAATGATTTGATCACCATTCGCAAACCGCTTGGTCACGCTGACGGCAATCGTGTCGTAGTACTCGCCCGTGTTCGCGTTGGTCAGATAATTGTCGCTTCCAGCAGCAACGGTGCGTTCGTATACGGTCCACGGACGGTCATCTCCTGTGCGCGCGACGCCGTCGATGCCGGGATCGATCGCCACGACTGGTGCGTATCCGCTCGTCGGCTGCGCCCGATTCACGGTAATCCGCGTCTGGTAGCGCAGCATGCGCACCCAGTCGACGGTGAGGGCAAGATTCTTCGCCAGCTCCTGGTCGACACCGATCAGATACTGATCTGTGTACGCATCCCGAAGGTTGGGATCGATGGCAGGCGGAATGAGCTGTCCACTCGTCGAGAGCAACCGCGACCTGGCAACCAATTCCGGCGTGATAGGCAGTGTGCCATCCCACGCATACCGATTTGTCACTTCGGTCGTGTTCGGATTCGCCGCGAGCGCAATTGTGATGTCCGGGTCTTCCGCATAGCGCCCGTAGTTGGCTTTCAGGGCCGTTCTTCCAGTGCCAAACACGTCGTAGATCACCCCCAACCGGGGAACCCAATTCTGAAAGACCGAAACAGTCCGCCCCTCGAAGTGCGTGGGTACGGAGAATGGCCCGATACCGTCATTGCCCTGATCCGGATACATACTCAGGTAGCGGTCCCAACGCACTCCGAGATTGGCCACGACCTTCTTCGACACCTGCCACTTGTCCTGCAGAAAGAAATAGTTCTGCCACATCGACGATTGAAAATTAAACGGCGTGTTTTGTGTTTGGAACTGAGTCGGCACGCCGTTCGTCGTGTATAGCACGACGCCTTCAGGCTGGCCCGGAGAATCCAACGGGCCATGGTGAATGCTTCTGCGATCGACCCAAATCACACCATACGACGTCTTGATGTTGTGGGCGGCCAGGAAATAACTCAGGGCTCCGCGGTACTCCCATTTACGCGACGAGTCGCGAAACAGTCCGCCTGTCGTCAAGCCTGGGCTGTCTCCGGTATACGAGCCGCGCACTGTCGGAACAGCACCCAGGTCGCGAACGGGTGTGGTCGGCAACGAGCCGGGATATTGCTTGTACGGAGCATCATAGTTCTCCGCGGCTTCGGACGCCTCGAACGTCGCGCGATTGCCGATCGTTTTGTTCCACTGCCCTTTCTGTATGTATGTCAGGGTCCACTGAAGCCCGGTCGACGAGAGGGTGTAAAGGTACGCATTCGGTCCCCGTCCACCTCTGTTTGCTCTCTTCCGGCTTGTCATGCCGGTGAAGAACACCGAGTTGCTCGGGTTGATCTGATAGTTGGTTTTGATGGTGTGATTCATCAGGCTCGTTTCAAAGATCGCCCCCGGCTTTCCATTGGCATCCAGCATCTGCGTAGCGAGTCCTATTGCCTGATCTCTGAACGAATAAAACCACCAGAGCTTGTCTTTCTTAATCGGCCCACCGCCGTTCACATTGAAATCGTGGTACCGGGCAAATTGATCGGTAATCCCAATCCCCTTCTGCGCGAGCTCTGGAGTCGAGTTTGCCGACTGGAGGGATTTTCCCTGCCACTGGTACAACCCCATCGAGCGTAACTGGTTGCTTCCGCTCTTCACCGTCATGTTGATGGCGGCGCCGGGGACGTTCGACTCGGCGGAGTTGATCGCCGCAGACACCTGCATTTCAGAGATCGCGCCGTAATCGAAATACAGGTTCAGGTTGCTGGCGGTGTCCTGCGTCGTCACGCCATCAACGCGGACATTCCATTGGCCGGAAAGTCCATAGGTGCGGAACCCCGTATTGGTCCCCATATTCGACCCACCGACGTCGTACGCCGTCACCTGAATGCCGGGCATCGTGGTCAGCACGCCACCGAGGTTGCGGGAGCCGATAGGCAGACTCTCCAATAGTTTCTGGTCGTAGTTGACGGCGCGCGTCACGCTCTGGAGATCGACCACGGGCGTTTCTCCGGTAACCGTTACCGCGTCAGAGAGCGCCGCCACTTGTAACGAAACGTTGATTGAACTGGTGCGGCCTACGCCGACGAGGATTCCGCCTCGCTTCAGCGGCGCGAATCCGACCAACTGGTAGTCCACCGTATACGTGCCGGGCGGGAGCAGCGTGAGGCGATAGGTGCCGTTGCTCTCCGTCACGGTCGTTCGCACACCCTGAATCGTTTCTCCGGAAACGGTGACCGTGACGCCGGGCATCACGCCGCCGGTGCTATCGCTGACGATGCCGACGATGTTGCCGGTGAACTCCTGCGCCATCAGATTGAGGGGCGACAAGCCCACCAGCAGACTCCAGATGAACAGTTTTTTCATCACAGCTCTCCCTGTCGATTGACCCATAGAAACACCGAACCAAAACGGATCGCGTTGGAATATGTAGAGCGAGTCGATCGTATGAAAGGAAGAAGCGGTCGAGGTCGGCTATGAATTGAGACGCAGGGGTATCAATGGCCTGGTCCAGTCCAGGTCGCTCCGCGGTGAAGATCGCGTCGAGGAGCGCGTGATTCGTAACTTCCTTAATGCGAGCGTGATCGCTCGCAATAACGGATTATCAGTCGTGGATGGGCCGTAGCATAGCACGGCTAAAAACTGAACTTCGCGCCAAACTGCATTTCACGCGGGCTTTTTGCGCTGAAGATGCGGCCGAAGTTGGGGTTGCCAAAGATCCGGTTCGGAAGATCGAAGTTCGTCTTGTTGAGCAAGTTGAACACTTCCCAACGGAGCTCGAGCTGTGCACCGTCCGCAACCGTCCACGGTCTGGCGACAGCCAGATCCAAGTTTGCAAATCCCGGCCCGATGACGCTGTTCCGCGGTGCATCTCCAAACGTGAAGGGCGCCTGCAGCGCGAACGCGGACGTGTCGAACCAGCGCTCGGGTGTGCGCTGATGTGCCGGTACGTTGGGGTCGCGGCGTTGGTCTGGACGCTGAGCCGGGCCCGCCCCGATGTTCGCCTGGTCGATGCCGAGGTTGACCGTGAACGGCGATCCCGACTGCGCGAAGAACACGGCATGGACACGCAGCCCGCCAACCGCCGCCGGCAATTGATACGTGCCGCTCGCGACGAACAGGTGCCGATGATCGAAGCTCGAATTCGCCCATTCACCCGTCTCGTCGAAGATGTTGCGAACGTTTTGAGGGAAGTTCGTCTCCGCCTCGGTCGGTCCCGGACTCGAGGCGTCGTCTCGAGATGTCGATAACGTGTAGCTAAGGTTGTACGAATAGTTATTCCGGAGACGCTGCACGGCTTTCAACGTCACGGCGTGGTAGATCGACTTGCCGTCAAAGCGAATCGACCGGATGCCCCCAAGCTGCGGAATCGGGCGACGCAACTGAATCGCCCCCGGTCCGGGCTCCGGCACGTTGTGGATCGTGGCGTTGTCGGCGCCCAGTGTCCAGGAACCCATGTACGACACTTCCGCCATTGTCGTGGGGAACAATTGGTACTGCAGCCCGCCGCTCCATGTCTGTGTGTATTCGACGGCATAGGCATGGTCCATGATGCTCGGCGCCACGACGCCTGTCGGATCGCTCGTGAGAATGTTTCGCGTCTGAAACGCCGGCACTCGGAGATCCGCCGGAACGTCGACCTGCTTCGCGAAGAAGAACGGTAGATTTCGCGAGAGAGCCGTCTGAACGCTATAGGCCCATTGATTCAGAAAAATCCCGTAGCCGCCTCGAATTACGGCGCGATCGTCGTCAAGCAGCCACGCGAATCCCGTTCGAGGAGCGAGGCGGATTTTGTTTGGACGTAGAAGGCCCCGCTCCCAGCCCGCCTCATGAGAAGTCACGTATGGAATCGGAATCCGCGGCACCAAGGCTTGCGCCTCGGGGCTGATATTTCCCTGGTCGTCGCTCGCGATCACGAAGCGCCCGCCAGGGGTCAGGTAGTCCACCGAGGCGAGTCGATTGTTCCGATCGCGCATGTGCTGGTTGTATTCGTATCGGAGGCCGACGTTCAGCGTAAGGTTGGGGCGAATCCGCCAGTCGTCCTGCGCGAACAAGTGCAGCCAGTTGGTGCGCCCGTTCTGGTCGCCTCGACCGATGCCGACTGCAGCCGACGCGGGGTATCCCAGCAGGAAATCGGCAAACGCATTTCCGCTGAATTGCCCCGTGTAGTTGAACGCACCCCGCGCGTTGTCCGGCTGCTCGGGTCTGAACTGCAAGTGAAAATAGTAGGCGCCGGCCTTCAGCCGATGCGAACCCCGATCGACCATCACGTTGTCATAGAGCTCAAAATGCTGGTTGTTGCGATAGACAAAGGAGGTCGGATCGCCAAAGGCGCTGTAGAGCCCGCGAGTGGAGATTTCTGGAAATCCGACATCGCGGAGATCCGTGGTAACGCCCTGCAGCCCGGCCTGGCGTCCAAAATCGACCCCACGGTTCTCGCTCACCTGTCCTCCCTTGACCCGCATCCACCCAATGCGGACCTCGTTCATGAGCGAGCGCCCGAACAGATGCGTGTGGCTGATGCCGAGGTTTCTCGCCTTCGTGTCAACGGCGCGTCCGAACCCAGGCACCAGCGTTTCCTGCAGCGTGCTCGTGCCGAACGGCTGAACCTCGCCGGCGTCGAACGTGCTGAACCGCGCGAAGAACTGGTCAACAGGTGTGAACTGATGATCGACGCGAAGACTTATCTGATCGACGTCTTTCACCTGCCGGCCCACCGACGTCAGATTCTGCAAGGCGGCGCCGGACGACGGCTGCGGCACGTGCTGCAGCAACGCCGCGGCGATTGGGTCGATGCGATCGGCGGGAATGCGGTTGCCGGCGAACGGCGTACAGGCCCCTGTGGTCGCATCGATGGTTACGGGATCGCAAATCGGATCAAATCGTGAAAAGTCGCCGGTACGCACAGCCTGTGACGGGACCGAGAAGGTCCGCGTCAGCGAGCGACGAACGCGCTGCCCCTCGTAGCTGAAAAAGAAAAAACTTCGGTCACGCGCCAGCGGCCCCCCGAGCGCTCCGCCGAACTGATTCTGCCGGAGCGGCGGAATCGGCTGGTCGCGCCGATCGAAGTAGTTGTGCGCGTCAAACACGTCGTGCCGGATGAACTCGAACAGGCTGCCGCGGAGACCGTTGGTACCGGCGCGCGTGGCCACGTTGATCAGCGCCGACGCCTTGCCACCGAACTCGGCTGGGTACTGCGACTTCTGGATGGTGAACTCCTGAATCGAGTCGACCGACGGGTTGATGACGAGATTGTTGAACAGCTCGTCGGTCACTTTCACGCCGTCGAGCAGATAGATGTTGTGGCCGGAACGCTGGCCGCCGACGTTTGGCAATGGCCCGGCCTGCTGCAACGCGTCGCCGCGTGTGCCGCCCGGCGGAATGACCACGGCGCTGCTCAACTGGGCGAGCGCGAGGAAATTACGGCCGTTGAGCGGCAGCTGCACAACGACGCGGTTTTCAATCACGTCGCTGATCTCCGCGTTCGTCCGCTGCAGCAACGGAACGTCGGCGATCACGCGCACTTCCTCTGTTGGGCCGCCGACCTCGAGCGTGAAATCGAGCGGCACCGTCTGACCGAGCTGAACAACCACGCCCGATTGCACCACGCGCCGGAACCCCGCCAGCTCGACAGTGATGATGTACGACCCCACGCGCAACGAAGCCAGGTGATAGCGACCCTGCGCGTCGACAACACGCGAGATCGTGGTTTTGCTTTCGACATGCTCGGCGGCGACTGTCGACCCAGGCAGCACGCCGCCCTGGGCATCGCGCACAATGCCGGTGATTTCACCCGTATTGCTCTGTGCGCTCCGTGCCGGCGCAGAGCAGCACAGAACCAGCGCAGCGGTCAGGGCGACCGGAAGCAGGCGGTCTCGTAGGTCAAACATCCGGGGGTGTCCCTAGACGTTACCGCGATGCCTGTTAATTATCTAGTGTTTAGAGTTTTTTGCGTGTCTCTCTATCTCGACGCAGAGGCGCTGCTGTAGTGTTCGCGGACACCTGGCTCGGTAACTTTTTCCTTACTCAATGCCGTTCCGGCTCGCGCATATCAATTTTCACTGCAATTATTGCGTGGCGAAACTCGGCGGCACTTTTGCTACAGCTAGAGCGGGTAGGTTTGGCGATGACCCTGACGCGTATCCGCCTGGTCTGAAACTCGCACTGATAGTAAACGGATCGACGCCTCTGCAACTCTCCACTTTCACTCCCGCAATTCCAGCACTCCCACTAAAGCGTCGCGTCGGAATCGCCTGACCTACCTGCCTACCTACCTATTGGAGATTGGGTGATAGGCGATTGGGTGATAGGCGGCAGAGATTGGGCGATTGCGATTGATTTCCCCCAATCTCCTATCACGCATTCGTCGGTGATCCTGCCGGCGTAATGTTCTGATTGATCCTGAAGAAATTCTCCGGATCGTACTGTGCTTTCACCTTGGAGAGCCGCGCATGGTTCCGCCCATAAGCTTCGGCAACTCGATCACCCTCGTCATGACTCAGGATGTTGGCGTACACCCGGCCAGCCGACCATGGCTGCATCGCCATCCAGAACTCTCGCGTCCACTCGACATGCCGCGCCGGATCGTCCACCGCATCCCACGACCCGATGGCCACAAAGTGAAAATGTTCGTCCCGCACGCCGAACGCCGTCGCATCGAACGGAATCCGCGAAGGCGCGCCGTGAACGTGCTCTACGAGGCACAGCGAATACGGCGACGTCACCTTCCGCGCGTATTCGTCCACCCTGCCTATGGCGTCATCGTGCAGTTCCCGAAGGAAGCTCGACTTCCAATAGTTATGACGTCCATACGGGACGGCGGCGTCGAGCATCGACTGAGCCGAGACGTACGGCACGGCCTGAACTGTATCGATGATTGGCGGGCCGAACGCCCGGAGCGGTGCGAGCCGGCGATCGCCGTCTGACGGATCGCCTGACCAGACCGGCAAAAGTGCCGCGACCCGATCACCCGTAGGCAGCGTCATCACGGCCGCGTGCACCGTGAGCTCGTCGGGCGCGGTGGACACAAACTCGCGATAGAACCGCAGCATGGACCGCAGCCGCTCGAGCGGATGCACGATCAGACCGGCCCACACGAGATCGACCGCGTGGAGTCGATACTCGAACGATGTCACCACGCCAAAGTTCCCGCCGCCACCGCGCAACGCCCAGAACAGATCGGGAAGACTGGACTCGCTTGCCGTCACAACGGTACCGTCCTGCAGCACCACTTCCGCCGACAGCAGGTTATCAACCGTGTACCCGCACCGTCCCATCAGCCAACCGAATCCTCCGCCTAGGGTGAGTCCCGCGATTCCGGTCGTCGATACGGCGCCGCCGGTCGTGGCCAGGCCAAAGCGCTGCGTCTCGCGATCGAACTCGCCCCACGTCGCTCCCGGCTGAGCGACAGCCGTGCGGGAGGGCGCATCCACTCGCACTTCTTTCATCAGCGAGAAGTCGATCGTCACACCGCCGTCGCACAGCGCCAAGCCTGCGATGTTGTGCCCTCCGCCTCGAATCGACAACGCGAGCCCGTGTTCCTTCGCGAAGGCCACGGCAGCCTGGACATCTGCAGAACAGGTGCATCGCGCCATCGCCCCTGGTCGTCTGTCGATCATCGCGTTCCAGATCTGACGCGCCGCAGCGTAACCTTCGTCTTCGGGCGTCAGCACCGGACCTCGCATGCGCTCGCGCAATGTGTCGAGATTACGGTCGGTGAGTAACTGGCCGTTGGTCGCCACTATGCTGGACATGTGTTTACCCTCTGGCAGCAGCAACGGGCTGCACACCGGCAAGCTCAGGAACGTTAAAAATCCGTGCAACGATCGGACGCAGATCCTCGGCGGCGGCATTGTACGGTGCGAGCATGGTCGCAAACACCCGATGGCCGCGGCGCGCGAGTCCTTCGGCCGCCTGCCTCCCGAATCCTGTGCTGGCCCTGGTGATAAGCACCACAGCGCTCATGGGTCCTCCTTGGTGGTGGTGAGAGATGAGGTTAATGCGTGTCTGGATGGAAGTCCTTCGGGAAGTCTTACAATACCCTTCGCTTCGCTGGCCGGACGGAAAGGAACCAGGATGCGAACTTCAGAGACCGGCTACGTCTTCGACCGTTTCCGACTGTCCGCTGACGGCACGCTGCTGGTACGCGATGGCGCCGTCGTCCCCCTGGCGCCGAAGGTCCTCCAGACACTACTCGTGCTGGTCGAACACGCAGGCGAAGTCGTCAAGAAAGCGGATCTGATCGAGGCTGTATGGCCGAACAGCTTCGTCGAAGACACCGGGCTTACCCGCAACATCTCGCTGCTGCGACAAGCACTCGAAGATGAAGAGCAGCGCCTCGTCGTGACGGTCGCTCGCATCGGCTACCGCTTTGCCGCGTTGGTGGAGCAGGTCGAGGGCGGCGCCGCTCCGATTCAGCGGGAAATTCGAGGCCATCGGGAACAACTGATCGTTGGACGCAACCGCGAATTACACACACTGCGGACTGCGCTCCTGGCTGCGAGGAACGGTCATGGTTCTCTGATGGCGCTTACCGGTGAGCCGGGCATAGGGAAAACAACTGTCGTCGAACGATTTCTGCAGGAAGTCGGCGGAACGTGCCGCGTCGGGAGAGGGCATTGTTCCGAGCGCCTCGCCGGAGCGGAAAGCCACCTGCCCGTCCTGGAAGTACTCGACGATTTCATGGCAGATCCCGCTGCGGCGGAAGTGCTACGCCGCACTGCGCCGACATGGGCTCGGTATCTGTCACCCGAGTTTGATCGCCACGCACAAGGCGTCTTTACCTCCGAGCCTCCCGCGGCCTCCAATCCGGAACGGCTGATGCGCGAGCTGACGATCTTTCTCGACGACATGTCGCGGCAGCAACCGTTGGTGATTTTCATCGACGACCTTCACTGGGCGGATCTCTCGACAATTGACGTGCTGGCGCACCTCGCCTCTCGCGTCGGCCGTATGCGCGTCCTCGTCGTGATCACCTATCGCCAGCACGAGATGCTTCAGAGGCAACACCCCTTCGCGCGCCTCCGGGGAGATCTGATCGCCCGGCGTCACCTTCACGAGGTGCCGGTGAGCCTGCTCGGGCTCGAAGACATTCTTGACTATGTGCGGTCAGAGTTCGGCAGCGAGCCGGCGACAGCGGAATTAGCCGCAGTGGTGTTCCAGAAGACCGAGGGCAATCCGCTCTTCATGAGGGACCTCGTCAGGTACTTCAGGGAAGAAGGCCTCACGCCTGGCACCAAGCCCCTACCCTCTGATGTGCCTCAATCGCTGCGGGGCTTGATCGACCGGACACTTGAGGCAGTGCATCCGATCAGCCGTCAGCTTCTCTCCATCGCCGCGGTACAAGGTTACGAGTTCGACTCGGCCACGGTTGCACGCGTCAGTGACGTCGCTGCCGCCGATGTAGAGGAACGGCTGCGCATCGCTCAGGACGTCCATGCCCTGGTGACGCTCGAGCGCGACCACGAATTGCCCGACGGGACGTTCTCACTGAAGTATCGTTTCGTCCACGTTCTCTACCACGACGCGCTGTATGGCTCCATCGCACCAACCAGACGCATCGGGTGGGCGCGGGAGATTGCCGAAGCACTGCTGGCGTCACACGCGGATGTCACAGATACCATCGCCGGTCAGCTCGCGGTCCTTTTTGAAACCGGCCGCGAATTCTGGCAGGCCTCGTCCTATTTCCTCGTGACGTCGAGAAATGCGTCACGCCTCTTCGCCTTCCTACAAGCCAGCGAGCTTGCGAGTCGCGGGCTGCAGTGTCTGCGGTCCTGCGGGTCGGTCGAACCGCAGGATCAATCACGTCGTGAGCTCGAACTGACGTCCGCCCGTCTCGTGCCGCTGGCCAGTCTCCAGGGCTACGGTAGTCCGGAAGTCGCACAGCTGACGCGGCGGGTTGTGGAGCTCGCGGAACAGCTGGGCGACTTTACAGCTGCCGCCGCCGCGCTCAGCGCCACGTGGATGGTCTGCATGGTTCGCGGCGAATGTCTCGCCGCGAAAGAGGCAGGCACACGGTTGGCGATCATTGCGCAGGACATCAACAACGACGTACTGCTCATGAATGCGCATATGCAGACGATGATCGCGTGCCATCATCTCGGGGAATTCCCGCAGGCACGGCGATATGCCGACGCCGTGCCGGCACTCGCACCGCGTGCAACTCACGCCGAACGATGTATCAGTATTTTCGATCCGGTGGTCGCGACGCTGGCGGAATCGAGCCGCAACTCATGGATCACCGGACACCTCAAGCGGGCGC
>Ga0065715_10000132_pt1 | contig 14016 bp, 9 predicted proteins | sample MisBulReplicate1_FD_59102 | JGI IMG/M metagenome (GOLD analysis project Ga0065715, IMG submission 59102) | Miscanthus rhizosphere microbial communities from Kellogg Biological Station, MSU, sample Bulk Soil Replicate 1 : eDNA_1 v2 (version 2) | ecosystem: Host-associated > Plants > Roots >...
TGGTGACGCCTTGATGGATTCAACTGCGCCACCTGCGATGTTGCTTGTTGGCTCCCTGCTTGTCTGTCGCGACAGCGCAGCTGTTTGGACGCAACCATCAGCGGGTGGGCTTGGCTGTACACTGGATTCGGGCTTGGCCCATCTTAAAGAAGGTTGCGTTGCGGATGGTGAACTGTCAGACCGCAAAGCTGTCAACTGCTGAGAGAACAGGTCCGAGAGCAGTCGAAGCTGTTGCCCAATGACTCGTTCAACCGACGACTCGGAAATCGAGACGCTCTGTGCTGCGTTCTGAGTGAGTTGATTGTGCATTGCCAACTCCACACTTGGCGCGTGACTGACCAGATCGGTCGGCTGTGCAGCCGCCGCTGATTGTTCCGCGACCTTCGATTCGTCACTGGATGGGTGCGTTTTAATAGCCGACGAAAGCTGGAGATCGAGATCCGGAGGAAGATTTTGCTGGAGATAGTCAGCAAGCTTGTCCAGCGTGGTGTACTTCTCGAAGAGGTCGCGAATCGGTATTCGAACGCCGAACCGGTCTTGAATAATCTGAACCGCCTCGATGAGCACGAGGGAGTCAGCACCCATTTCTAGAAAAGGTATGTGCAGGTCAACCTCAGTCGATTCCATCTCCAGAGAACCGGCAATCAGGGGCTGAAGGATAGACAGTACGCGTTCTTTTCCTGGTTGTTCTAGCGCCACAGTTTTAAAGGCGTCAGTGAGTTTGTGAGATACCACTAATGCCGGGGCTTTCTCTTTCAATCTTGATCCGTTACCGGAAGAAGTGATGTATAGATCTTCCGGATTTATAACCGCTTGCGCAACATGGTTCGAGCCGGAGGCCTCGTTTAGAGGGGGTTCAAACCAGTAGCTTTTTCTTTGAAAAGGATAGGTTGGAAGCGGCACACGACGGCGCCGGTAATCGCGATCGAATCCTTGCCAGTCAACCTCCACGCCAGCAAGGTAAAGGGCAGACAGGCTTTCGGCTAATTGCTTCCAGTCATCTCCTGTCGTTCGGAGGGAAGGAAGACGGCGAAGGTTCGTCTTCGGTAACACCGTGGCTGCCATTCCCAGCAAGATCGGAGACGGACCGACCTCGACAAGGATTTGGCAGCCGCTATACGCCAGCGCCTGGAGACCCGACGCAAACTTCACCGTCTCACGAACGTGGCGCCGCCAGTAACCTGCATCTAACGTTTCACCGTCTTGCCAGAAAGCGCCCGTCAGGTTGGAGACGAGGGGTACGCGCGGCTGCCGATAGACAACCTGCCTCGCGTGTTGCTCGAACTCGTCAAGGATGGGTTCCATCAACGGTGAGTGGAACGCATGCGAGACGTGCAGGCGCTGCGAGGAGACACCATCTCGCGCCAACTGAGCCACAATTTCGTCAACTCTTTCGTTATGACCCGAAATCACTACTTGCTCAGGCGCATTAATGGCTGCCAGCGAAACTTTGTCGGTGGAATCTGCAATGGCACTGATCAAACGGTCTTCGGAGGTGAAAACAGCCGCCATTTCACCGCAGCCGGGCAAGGATTGCATCAGCCGTCCACGCTTGGCGATCAGTTCCAACCCCTCTTCGAGACCAAAAACGCCGGCCACGCACGCTGCCACATACTCGCCCACGCTGTGCCCAATCACCGCGTCAGGCATAATCCCCCATGTGCGCCATAACTCCGCGAGCGCATACTCAAAAGCGAAAAGTGCCGGCTGCGCGTAAGCGGTCTGGCGCAACAATTCGCTCGCCTGCTCGTCCTCGGAATAAATGACCTTCAGCAGCGGCTGTTCAAGATACGGACGCAGCACTTGATCGCAACGCTCAAGGATGGCGCGGAAGGTTGGTTGCGTTTGGTAGAGTTGGCGACCCATGCCTACGTACTGTGCACCCTGCCCGGTGAATAGGAAGGCCACCTTGGGACGATCTTGACCTTGAACCTGTGCGTAAGGTACTCCGGCTCTTTTTTCTCCTGCGGCTAAGGCTTGCAATCGGTTGGTTAGTTGTTCCGACGTTTCGACCGTGAGGGCGAGTCGATGCGTGAAATGCACGCGCCCGGTATTGGCCGTAAAGCAGATGTCGCCCAGGGAATGTTCGGGCTGCCCGCCAAGCTGCTTAGCATACCGGCCGGCAAGTTGGCGCAAGGCTGTTTCACTTTTCGCCGACAGAGTTAGTATGTGTAAAGGACGCTCAAACTCATTGACTTGGGATTCGATTCGAGGAGCCTCTTCCAAGACAACGTGGGCATTGCTTCCCCCGATGCCAAAGGAACTAACTCCCGCGCGGAGCACTCCTTCAGTCACCCACGGTCGCAATTCCGTGTTTACTTTAAAAGGTGAATCGTCAAAAGGAATGATCGGATTGACCTTTTCAAAATGAAGCGTCGGTGGTAGTTGCCGGTGTTGCATCGAAAGAATGACTTTGATTAACCCCGAGATACCCGCTGCGGGCTCCAAATGTCCGATGTTGGTCTTAACTGAGCCGATGGCACAAAACTCTTTGCGATCAGTATGGCGGCGGAATGCTTTGCTTAATCCGGCAATTTCTATAGGGTCCCCCAGCGACGTGCCCGTGCCGTGAGCCTCGACATAACTGATGGTCTCAGCGCTGACACCCGCCTGGTCTAAAGCACGACTAATCAATTCCGCTTGAGCTTGGGGATTCGGTGCCGTCAGACCGTTAGTTTGACCGCCATGATTGACGGCTGAGCCGGTTATTACAGCGTAGATCGCATCGCCATCGGCAATTGCACGTGCCAGCGGTTTGAGCATCACAGCTCCCGCGCCTTCACCAAAAACAATGCCGTTGGCACGATGATCGAAAGCCTTGCAACGTCCATCTGGTGAGTGCGCTTTCATGCGGCTCATCGCGACATAGTATTCAGGGGATAAGAGGATATTGACGCCGCCAGCCAGGGCCACTTCACAATCCCCCTGACGGAGACTTTGTAATGCCAGGTGCAGCGCCACCAACGACGAAGAACACATGGTGTCTACGAGCAGAGAGGGACCGTGCAAATCCAGACAGAAGGAAACGCGATTCGCAATGATGGCGTTTTGATTACCGATACCGGCGGCGTGATCTGCCTGGGAAAGACCCGCGACAATCCGCTGATAATAGGTATTATTGCTACTTCCGACAAAAACGCCCACCTGCTTCTGTGCCAGACTTTCAGCAGAATAACCGGCATGCTCACAAGTCTCCCACGCGACTTCCAGGAAGATTCGTTGCTGCGGATCCATCAGCCGAGCTTCACGTGGAGAGATATTGAAAAACAGTGGGTCAAACTTATCAATGTTTCCAAGAAATCCACCCCACCGCGAGTAGGTCTTGTCACCGCTATCAGGATTGCTACTATAAAAAGCACGCCAGTCCCAGTGATCCATCGGAACATCGGTTATCGCATCTTTGCCGTCACGCAGAAGCTCCCAAAATGACTCGAGGTCCGGCGCCTGGGGAAAGCGACAGCTCATGCCAATAACGGCGACATCACTGCCTCGCACGGAGTGGACCTGGTGCAGCTCAGCGCCGGATAATGCGGGCCGTTCAGCCGCGAGTTTTGCTTCGTGATCCTGAACCTCGACGGTGAATACGTGCGCGCCGTTTTGCATTTTTGCTCTTAGCATCTGCGCGTGAGTCTTGGCGAAATACTTAGCGAGCAGCGGGACTGTCGGCGCTTCGAAGAGAACGGTGGGTGAAAGTGAAATGGCCAGATGCTCGCTCAATGCATCCATGATTTCGACAGCCTTAAGCGAACTCACGCCGAGACTGTAGAAGTTTCTGTTGAGCGGTACTTTTTGCGGATCAACATCAAGGGACCTCGCTAGATGTATTACGATGATGTCTTGTAGCCAACGCACCAACTCGCGATCTTCAGTTGTCTCACTCGCTGCTACTGGTACATCAACGGCGCTTTCAAACGCTGCTACTTCGCCGCCGTCCCGGCTAGCTTCGATTCTCAGTTCATTTAGTGCCTCGATACTTAACAGGACACGTTTGGTGTCGATCCCAAAATCAATCAGGCAGGCGATCTCGTCCACTCCAACTTCCTGCAACCGCAAAACAGTTGAGAGGCACCCAGTTGGAGTTCCGAACAACGCGCTTGTCTGAAAATAGCGTTCGAATGCAAACTCCAGCAGTTCTTCCTGTTGCTTCTGGTTTAAGTCATCAAGGTTCTTCGAGCCATGACGCCACAAACTCACCGACGTCTTGAGGTAGTCAATAAATGGCGAACGTACAGTGCGTCGCACTACGTCGATGTCCTTGTCGATAAACGTATGCAGCATCAACGTGATGTGGCCGGTATTTGGATCGTGACCGTGTTTTACTCGTGCGGCGCGGTAAGCTGAGATCTTCTCCGCTAACTCGTCGATGGACTGGAACAGCAGCGCGGTCAGAACGTTGGCGCCGCAAGCACCAGCTTCGGTGAATCGCTCGACACCGCCACTACAGGTGATCCAAAACCTTAGTTCACGCTGCTTTGGTAAGGGATAAATCTTGATCTCGGTCTCTTGACCGGCACCGTTGGGAAGCTTAATCGCTTCACCCTTCCAGAGCTGTCGTACTGTTTGTAATTCCTTGAAGAGGATTTCGGTGGAGTTCGCGTAATTATTAGGCGCCAGCACAAAGTCGTTAGGATTCCATCCTCTTGCAAACGAGAGATCAACTCTGCCGCAGGATAAATTGTCTATCACGGACCATTCTTCGGCGACCCGGATCGGGTTTTGAAGCGGCAAGACAACGCTGCCGGCGCGGATTCTGATCCGCTCAGTGATCATTGCCAGCGCCGAACCTAGGACTGATGGATTGGGATAGAGACCACCAAACGCGTGGAAATGGCGCTCGGGTATCCAGATGGCGGTGAAGTCATGCTGATCGGCAAACTTTGCTCCTTCGATTAAGAGTTCGTATTTGTTATCGGTAAAGTCAGCCTCATTGCTGGAGAAATATAAGAGACTGAACTGCATTCCCCGGCGACGTGACTCGAGCGCTTCACCGGAAGACTCGACAGAAAAGGCTGCAAGAGGTCTAGTTACAGGAATGAAGTCACCGGCCAGAAACATTTTGACGCAAAGCTGTCGCTGCAGTTTTCCACTCGTCGTCTTCGGAATGGATCCAGGTTTGAGCAGCACAACCGCATGCAGTTCCAATTCATGGTTCACGGACACTGCTTCTCGAATGGCGTCTTCAACGTCACCTGCGTTCAATGTGCGTAAATTCGCGCGCTCGATTTCCTGGACCGTTACCAGTCGCTCTTCACCCTCGATCTCGACAGCGAAGGCCGCGACGCATCCTGGCCTGATCCCCGAGTAACTCTGCTCAATTGTCCGTTCGATATCTTGCGGGTAGTGATTACGTCCGTTGATAATGATCAAATCCTTGAGTCTGCCAGTGAGGAATAACTCGCCATCGCTGATGAATCCCAAATCGCCGGTCCGCAAAAACGGTCCTTCGTCATCTTGAGCCAATCGCGCCTGAAAAGTCTCGGCTGTTTGCTCAGGTCTGTTCCAATATCCTCGAGCTACACTATCGCCACGGACCCAAATTTCACCGATTGCATCGGGAGCGCACTCTTTCCGGGTGTCTGGGTCAACAATCTTTATCTGCTGGCCGCACAAGCTCTCGCCACAACCTACGAACGTGCGCGTGTTCGTCTCGCCGGCCGACGCCTTGACTACTCGGCGCTGCTCGAGTGGCTCCGGAAGGATAGTCCGCGTGACTGGTGGTCCGTTCGCAGGTCGTCCGGTCACTAGCAGCGTCGACTCGGCCAGGCCATAGCAGGGATGAAATGCGTCTCGACGAAAACCGCAGGACTCAAACATTGCGGCAAAACGTTCCAGAACGTCAGCACGAACAGGCTCAGCACCATTGAATGCCACCTGCCAACTACTAAGGTGAAGAGTTGCACGCTGGTCAGCAGTTACTTTCCGTGTGCAAAGGTCATATGCGAAACTCGGTCCTCCGCTAGTCTGTGCTTTGTAACGAGTGATTGCGTCTAACCAACGCACCGGTCGCTGGATAAATGCTACTGGCGACATCAAAACGCACCAACTGCTGGTGTAGATGGTGTGCAATACGTTACCGATCAAACCCATGTCGTGATAGAGCGGGAGCCAGCCAATGATTCGACCGTATTCGGGATGTCTGAAAGCGGTTTTTATCAGGCGCTGATTGTGAAGGAGATTGCGGTGCGAGATCATCACTCCTTTGGGTTGGCCCGTGGAGCCCGAGGTGTACTGGATAAACGCCAGCGTGTGATCGTCAATCACCGGCGGTCGCCAATTGCTTATGAGTTCTTCAGACTGCAACAACTCGTCAGTATCAAGCCATTGCAGATTCTTCAGCGCGTCCAGCTCTGCTGCCTGTGGTTTTAGTCGAGTGACGGTGGCTGTGTTAGTTAAACCGTGAGTCGGCTGCGCGTCGATTGCAATAGCTTGCAATCGCGTGAGCTTGCCATTCACGCGTGGAGGATAGGCAGGTACTGCCACAGCACCCGCATACAGACAACCAAAGAAAGCTGTGATGAACTGTATTCCAGGCGGATAGAGCAACAAGACTCGCTTTCCCGCGGCCTGGTGCTGCTGTAGAAAGGCGCCGATGAGGCGCGCGCGTCTGTCTAATGCCTCGAAGGAAAGGTGTTCCTCATCGCCCTCGCCATCGCGTAGAAACGTGAAAGCGAAGGCATCCGGACGCTGTTTGGTCCTAAAGCGAAGAACGTCGACGAGATTTGTTGACGGCAGGTCGGCAGGAGATTTTTCTATTTCAGCGGACATGCGGGAAATCTAAGCTGGTTAGCCAGGTAAAGTTGGACCACGGCTATGCGAAGCGATTCCAGGGATCACTCGTTAGCTATGTTACGGAAACGCCGGAGGCGTTATTCAACTAATCAATATGCGGGTTAGTTATTGAAGAAACGTGCATCAGAAACGATGCAAGTCAGAAAGGACGTTAACGCTGAAATACCAGACTTGCGAAGGCAAAAGCTGCTGGCAGGCAAAGCTGCCGCACGTCGTTTTGGACGACTGTTTTGACTAAAGACAGATTGTAGAGGAGACCTTATCGAAATGATTTGTCAATTCAACTAACCTTCTCGATTAGATCTCTTTCGACCTCAATGCGACACTGATAACTCACCGCAGATAGCAATAATTTGATCCGCTTCGCAGCGCCGGCTTTCTTTTCGAAGACACCGACAAAGTTACTTAATGGACCACCTTTGATTCTTACTTTGTCGCCGAGGGCAATTTCATCACCGATCTTTACGAAACCATCGGTTCCCATTTGCAACCGGATCAACGTGATGATTTCATCGTCTACAATTGCAGGTCTATTACCGAAGCTCACCACCTCGTCAACGCCGCGAGTAAACCAAACTTTATGAAGCATGCTGCTAGTGTTAAATCGCGCAAAAATATAATTCGGAAACAAGGGTTTAACCACCTGAACGGGCTGGTGAGTAGCGGGATCAAAACGATATTCTCGAACCTCGGGCGAGAAGGTCTCTACGTTCAAAGTCCCCACATTTAGAGTTTTTAAATTGAGTTCTGCTCTTTCTTCCTGGCGAGGCTTTGTATGAACGGCATACCAGTGAAGACACATGTATTCAGTATTGCTTTCCATGCCGTGATCCTTGTTCTTTGTGCAGACGCGTTACCTCTCAATCGAAACGAAGAGGGCGCTCGCCGTTAAGAGTGTTTGGCAGCGTAGCAGGGTCGGATTCTGGCTATTCGATTAGCGTAAAGATCGCCTATGGCTACTGCAAAAGGTCCTTCGCTATAGCGGTGGATGGCGGATCGAACAGTCAGCATCCGAGCGTCTACAACGCGGAAACTAAGTTGGTAGAAGCAAACATGACGCACGCATTTCTCGCGAACAGGGACATGTCAGCTCTTTAATCTGGGCGTTAGTCCGAGGAATATAAAGACGGGAGATCTTTTTATCCTTGAGATTGAGATGAGGCGCAGGAGAATACATCAAGGCCTAATCACTGTCAATACTTTTGTGGACGATTGTAAACCCCAAGTTGAAATGTCACCCAAATGCGCAAAGTAGAAATGTCACCTTTCTACTTGCGCAGGATACAGAGTTCGCCACGGCGCTCTTTTGCCTGCAACGAGTTCTTGCTGAAGTAGAAGCGGCGCCAGGGATTCGACGGTACAGGTCCACGTTCTTGCTTCGGCCTGGCGGCCGCGCGCGCGGCCGCCGGCTGAAGCAACTTCGACTCGATTACCTTTCCTTGTTGCTGTTCTTGTTCTTGATAGATCGTGTACTCCAACGAACGTTGCTTATATTCAATCGTGATCTCTCCGGGGTGCCGCTCCCGCACTTCCACCTGTGCCTGACGCAGGGTGTAGGCGGAGCGCTTGGTTTTGATCTGATAGATGACGTTGTTATAGGAGAGGGTCAGGTTTTTTGATAACGTGCGCCGCTCGCAAAGCGTCAGGATCCGATCGAGGTCCTCTCCTTTGCCGAGCGACCGATGCGCTGATTCGGCTGCACGTGGCGCTACCGCAAAGCGTGCATTGTAAGCCGCGATGAACTCCGGCAAGTACGCGTTGGCCTGCTCGAGTGAGCAAATACCACGTAAACGCAATTCCTTCGTAAGCCGATCCTGCAACGTCTGATTGGCCCGTTCCACTCTGCCTTTGGCCTGCGGCGAGTGCGCACAAATGAGTTCGATGTCTAACTCTTTGAGGGCGCGCCCAAACTGTGTCAGTCCGCTGCCTGACAGCGGATTAGGCATATTGACGCGGAAAACCCCAAACTTATCGCTGTAGAAGGCCAGCGGTTTACCAAACCAGGTGAGATATGAACGCACTGCGGCAAAGTAGTTGAAGGTCGTCTCCGCGTCCGACAAACTGGAGATACATCAGCCGCGAAGTGGCGTCGTCGACAAACACCAAGAGCGTGCACTTTGGCGCCCGTCCTTCAAACCAAGCGTGCGGTGAGCCGTCGATCTGCACCAGCTCTCCCAATCGCGCGCGCCGCTCACGCAACTGATGAATCACCACGCGACGAACGCGCTTGGCTTTCCAGAGCCCTTCGCGGATCAGTAACTGACGGACGGTCTCAACACTCAGCGACACTCCCTCTATTGCCAGTTTTTCTGCCGCCAGCGTCGGACCAAAGTCATGATANCGAGCACGTAACAACTGGCNCGCTCGCTTGATAGTCTTCTCAGGTANGCGATTGTTGGAGGGCTGACCTCGTCGTTTAGAAATCAGCGCCGCAGTGCCCGCTCGCTGATATGCGTTGCAGAGACGTTTTACCTGCCGCACTGACAATCCCAACAGCTCCGCCGCTTGTCGCTGCTTTAACGTCTTGCGCTTAACTCGTTGAATTACTTCCAGCCGCGTCAACTCTCGTTGGCTCATTCGTAGTAGGGGCTCCACCTGCTCCGTACCTTTCGTGCTGAAGTTTCCAACTTCAGTATCACAAAAGGGGACATTTCAACTTTGGAGAAAGGTGACATTACTACTTTGGGCCTAACATACTTTTGTGGACGATTTTTGTGGACGATTATTGCCACCATTTTTCACTCTATCTTGTCTGTTCGCCTGGTTTCGATTCTTGATTTTGTTTTTGCGCTCCCCGGATGTGACGAAGACCGGATTCCAAGTGCCTGAACTGGCCGGTCGTCAACGCGTGACGAAGTCACTCGGGGACCAGAATTTCGCGGATCATCGCCGTGAAGACACGAGCTGCATGCGAGTACAACTCTCGCTTATGATGCTCGAAAAACTAACACCTGTATCGCGGGTAAGAATAAAAAAGGAATAGAAGGCGAGGCGTTTGATAAGACTGATTATGTTTGAGCGCGCCACCAGGCGCGGTTTTGCGAAAACATTAATCCAGTCTTATCAGACGACCGTCCTTATTGAGTTTTTAGTCCTCAACAGGCGAAACCGATTGAAGTTTGCGTACAGACAATAAGGTATTTATCATGCATCCATGAGTAAAACTGAAATCCTCGAAGAACTACCCAAACTCACAAAGACGGAGCGCCAAGAAATCCGCTTGAGATTGGCTGAACTCGATAGCGAAGATTGGCTCGGCGAAGAGGAACCGCTAACAGTCCACGAGAGAGTTCTACTTGATGCGCGGCTGGCCGCTTACGCGAAGGCTCCGGACGCTGGTAGCACGTGGGAAGAAGTTGAGGGCCGAATCCGAGCCCGACTAAGTCGCCAGCCGAACGGATGACCCGCCGTCTAATCGTCCGACCGGAAGCGGAGGCGGACATTACTAATGGCGCTGTGTGGTATGAAAGCCGCGAATCTGGGCTTGGGCTGGAGCTTATTTCGGAAGTTCAATCGGCAATCGCGCGAGCTCTAAAGAATCCTGAATCGTTTACGTGTGTTCGCCGAAATCCAACGGTCCGCCGTGTTCTCACTCGACGGTTTCCCTATCGCATCTTTTTCATTGTCCGGGTCGACGCGATTGTTGTTTTGCCGTGCTCCAACGCAGCACGACACGATCGAGTTTGGAAGCAACGTAGCAGAAGATGAGTAATAGATTTTGAGAGCTAAATCGCAATAGCTAAACATGGAAAAACTTACCGAATTCAAACCTATTCAGAAGCTGTGTCTACCCAACCTTGGCCAGCTTTCCTGCGCTGGGTTAATAGTTATTGTTGGCCCCAACTCATCCGGAAAGAGCCAGCTTCTCAAAGATATAAGTCAAAAGATATCCGGCGAACCGCGCGAACTCGTCGTTGCGGCAGAATTCGAACTAGCAAAGCTGGATCACCAACTACTAATAAAATGTCTCCGAGCTGAGGGATACATCTCGTCCTTCTGGGACGATAACGACAGGGAACAGTACATGCCCATGACCACAGCCATCGGTACTGGGCAAGGCGCGCAAAACGTCGGAAGCGAGCAACTTGAACAGTGGAGGAGTCGATCCGAAAACGCAGCAAGAGGAAAACGAAAAGACGAATACTTCGGTTGGTTTAGCCGATTTCTCGTTACTGCTCTCTTTCTCGAGAATCGCTTAACGAGCATGTCCGCAGCGAACACTATCGACTTCGAGACTCAGCCTCCAACTCATGATTTACATGCTCTTCATCTAAACGACCCTGCGCGAGCCGCACTCACCAGGGAAATCCAACGGGCATTCTCCAAAGCAATCTGGTCGGACACTTCGAAGGGGAATCAGATCTGCCTACGAATCAGTGAATCGGGGCAGGTCCCAACTGCTGAGGATCGACTATCAGTCAGAGAAATGGCGAAGTACAGAACTCTTGCTTCCGAAGGCGATGGGCTGAAGTCGTATGTTGCGACCGTGATTTCTGTCCTACTAGGTCGCAGACCTGTGAGTGTGATCGACGAGCCTGAGATGTGCTTGCATCCACCCCAAGCATATAACCTTGGCCAGTTCATAGGAACTAATGGGACGTCGAAACAAACCGCAACATTCGTTGCCACTCATAGCAGTCAGATTCTTCGCGGAGTCCTGCAAACCGCAGAGAGGCTTCAAATTGTTCGATTAACAAGATCACAGACGGGGTTCTCCGCAAAACACGTTGACTCTACACTTCTTGAAGAAGCTATGCGGAAGCCAACGGTGCGAGCTGAAACCGTTCTAGATGGGATCTTTGCTCAGGCCGTTGCAATAATTGAGGCAGACGGCGATCGTATTGTCTACCAGTCGGCGTGGGAAGTCGTAGGTCAAAACCTCGGGTTCGACATCCATTTTGCGGCCGTTGGCGGGACTGGAGGAATTGCGGATACGTGTCAGCTGTACAAAATGCTTGGAATTCCTGTGGCCATCATCGCGGACCTGGACCTGATTACGGATGTAGAGAAACTCAAGGTTGTTCTAAAGAGTCTAAGCGAGGATCACGGCCAGATCGTAACTCTAATCGAGAGCGCTCGAAGAGTATCGAAGGCTCTCCAGGAGCTCCCTCCTACTATTACAGAAGAACAAATTCGTGCAACACTTGCTGAGCTATCTTCCAAGGAGTTGGACTGGTCTAACGGGGATGATCGAGACCTTCGCCGCTCATTAACCGCTCTGAGTAATAGGCTAAATGGAATGAGAGGATTAAAGCGTGGTGGTATCAACGCACTTCCAGAGGAGATTTCAGAACATCTTCGATCCCTATTACATAAGTGTAACGACGTCGGTTTGTTTTTGGTGCCGGTTGGTGAGCTTGAGTATTGGCTAAGTGAATATGGGATCTCTGCTTCGAAGGTGAAGAAGTGGGCGTGGGCGAACGAAGCGGCCGACTTCCTTCGCACGAACTCAGAGAAGGAAGGAGATATATGGGCATTCATGCGCGCGGTCGGACAGTACCTCACTGAACAGTTCCACTAGGATTATCACTGTGCTCCGGCAAGCAACGTGTTGCAAGCAGGAGCGACTCAGAGTAGCGCTGCAGACGACCACCCAGGCCGTCCCCAAACTGATTAAGCTAAACCGAGCAATCGAAGGCCTATTGCAGTAAGCATGCTAACTATAACGCCAGCACCGAACAACACATAGTCCCGTCTCGCGCTTCGTTTTCTCCGATTGCCGTTAACTTGGCGAAGTGTTCCGCTACCGGAAGCGGCACGTTCCTTAAATGCTCAATTCTTTCTTGTAGTTCTCTTTCTCGGTCTTGCAGGGTAGCCAACTCCTGCTCTGCTCTTTCCATAGCCAACTTTTTTTCCCGTGTAACCCCAGCCAACTCCGCAAGCACCGTATCCATTTCGGTAAACGATTTTCTGAGATTTTCTGACAATGTGTTTAATCGTTCTGCATAGCTACGTTGAGGTTCCTCGCGGCCAAATACTCGATATACAAATTTTCTTAATACTCGTCACTGATAACGTTTATCGCCAGTCCTCCACCTATCAGACTAAGCAAAGTGGTTAATGCGGCAAGAACTAATTCTGGTCCCATTGGATCTGCTCTGAGGAGCGGAGATGAAGAAGCGACCTGATTTTACAAAGCTATTAATTAATTAAGCAATTTCATGTCATGTCAAAGAACAGTTTTCAGATGAGGAGAAGAACGTCTAGAAGGATGAAGTGAGCGCGCAAGCTGCGGCCGGAAGATCGTCAATCCTTCGGTGTATGAAGGGAGTAGCTCATTCAAACTCAGTTTTCAGTTTGGAGAGTGTTTCGGGACCGGGAAGTAAAGAGACGGTTCCACTTTCAATTTCAGATTGCCGACGCTCGACCTCCGCTGCCCAGGACTCTTCCACTTCTGGATCAGCATCGAGAGTTGCTATCAAACTATCGATAAGTCTTGTTCTATCCGCAGGCGCTAACTGTAATGCTGCGGCTTCAAGCGTTTCGACGGTTTCAGAGTCTAGTGCCATTTATTCTCTCCATTCAGAGTCGCCGAACAATTCTGAGCGAACATCTTCCCATGGGATCAACTGCACTGCGCCCGTGTCAATCTCGAATAAGCGTCGCTCGATCTCTGCAGACCATGCTGCTTCAACATCCGTCTCTGATATAGGATCCAATGTTGTCTCTAGCTATTTCATGAAGTCGTTTCTGCGAGCGAGTTTATCACCATTGCGGTTTTCATTAGGTCATTTGGTCCACCGTCACGGGTCGCCCGTGAGGGGTGGTCGCCGATGTGCTCAATCGTCGTCGTCGGATTGATGCGATGGTCCAAGTGAGTTCCGCACCGTTGGCGCGCCGATCAACCGGGAAAATTCCTTGTGGCAGGTTTGTGGCAGGAATAAATGGGAATAGACCGTAACCGAATGGGAAGGATGTAAGCAGCTTCAAAAACCCTTGATTTTGCTCGTGGCTGCACTCGATTCAAAATCAATAGTTAACTTTTCCTACTTCTCTTCATTCGGGACCGTGAGGTCGGAGGTTCGAATCCTCTCGCCCCGACCAGTTAAATCAACATTACGGCCACCGCCTAAAGGTGGCCGTTCTTGTTTTGTGCAGGATTGTGGCGGAGCCGCTGACCTGATCTCGTGCGACGACTCAGACTGAGGCCTAAGATAACCTTCATTGTTGAGAAACCACCTGACTCAGCCGTAACTGCTGCTGCTTCTTCCTTCGCACTAAGACAAT
>Ga0065715_10000624_pt1 | contig 14005 bp, 15 predicted proteins | sample MisBulReplicate1_FD_59102 | JGI IMG/M metagenome (GOLD analysis project Ga0065715, IMG submission 59102) | Miscanthus rhizosphere microbial communities from Kellogg Biological Station, MSU, sample Bulk Soil Replicate 1 : eDNA_1 v2 (version 2) | ecosystem: Host-associated > Plants > Roots >...
GCACTGGCCGTGCTCGGCTGGGGTATTGCTCTATTGCCGAGTTTTCTCTGCGCGGAAGAGGTGAAAGAGCAAAAGCTTGTTGCCGTTTTGCCGAATTGGCGGGGCGAGTCGGTCAGTATTTCGGTCGTTTACCCCGCGCAGCGGTTTGTTTCGCCAAAAATCCGAGCGTTCATCACTGCGGCCGAAGAACTCTGGAATGCGAAAGACGCCGAAGCGAAGCTCGCCAATCACTTGTAGAGACTATCGATGAATCCGCTTTTGNCGAGTTTCTGAATGATGGAAGCGTCGACAATGTCTTCAAATTTTAAACTCGCGGCCTTGGGAACTTCCTTACCGACTTCCGTGATGATCGTCTGCAACCCCTCGCGGCTGGGAAGCGGCTTTTTGAGAACATAGAAGCGGGTGAGATCAGCGTACGCGCCGTCAGCCTCCTGATCGCTTTTTAAACCGAGCTGTGTTTTCAAAAGATTGATCACGGTGTTGCGGTTCGCCGGGTTTAGCACGTAGGCATTCGCCTGAAGCAACGCCTTCATCAACCGTTCCACGGTGTCCTGATTGCTCTGCAGGTATTTTTTCGACGTGACGAGAGCATCCTGTTCCCAGGGAATTTTGAGCGTGCGCAGATCAGTCAAGATATTGAGCTTCAATTCTTCAATTCTGCCGCGAAACTCCGGACCAATCACCGTGCCGCCGAGCGCTCCCGCGGCCAAGCCCGCAATTCGCTCCGGCTCAGCTCCGGCGGCCACGAGCGTGATTTGATCGCGCTTAGGGTCGAGCCCGAGCTTGTTCAAGGCGACCAAGAGCGCCAAGCGTGAAGCCGAGAGTCCCAGTCCAGAAGATCCGACGCGCTTGCCCTTCAGATCACCAACCGTTTTCACGTCGGCAGAGCCCACCAGGTAATACGGCATGGTGTTGGTGATCGCCATGATCTCAGTGAGTTGAGCGCCGCCCGCGATTGCCGCGACCATCGAAGTCGGATCGGTATAGCCGATATCGATGCCGCCGCTGAGCATGGCTTGCGCGCCCTGAGTTCCCCCAGCGAGCTTGAGAATTTTGGTCTCGATACCATTCTTTTTGAAAAAGCCTTCTTTATCCGCGACCCACAGCGGAGCCACGCGCGCATTGACGAACGCCACGCCCACGCTGACTTCGGCCGACTGAGCGGTTCTCGTCGGCTGCACGTAAGTGGCCATCAAGCTGATCGCTATGAGAAAGAGCATTGTTGCTGGCCGATAGATAAGAGAATCTCGGGTATTTTTCACTTTAACTGACCCTCCAGGTAGAATTGCTAGTTGTTTGATCTAGAGCTATTGACGTGTCTGGTGCCTTCAGCAGTGAAGGTCTCGCCATGGCACTTGCGCGCGTCGCGCTTAGCTTTGCAGATGAGTCTTGAAGAATTGAAGGGTGCGGCCCCAAGCCTCTTTCGCTGCATCTTCCCGGTAACTCGGATTCCCGTCTGAATTGAATGCGTGAGGTGCGCCAGGATAGATCTTGTATTCGAACGCCTTTCCGTATTTTTTCATTGCGTCGTCCAGCTTTGGCACAGCCGAGGTTATCCGCTCATCGGCGCCGCCATATTGACCCAAAACTGGAGCCGAAATGTTTTTGACGTCTTCGAGATTTGCAGGATTGCTGCCGTAGTAAATAACTGACGCTGAAAGATCTTTGCTCCGGGTCGTAAACAAAAGGGCTTTGCCCCCACCCCAGCAAAAACCTATAACGCCGATCCGATTGGCGCGGACAAAACTTTGACCCTTTAAATAGTTGATCCCACCGGTGAGATCCTTGGTGATCATTTCATCATCGAGCTTCCGGCCAGCGGCGATCGCCGCCTCCTGAGTTGAAAACGAACTCGTTCCTCCAGAACGGGACAAAAGATCGGGCGTCAACGCGACATAGCCGGCTTTGGCAAGCCTGCGCGCCACGTCGCGAATATGTTCTTTTATGCCATCCCACTCATGAATGACCAACACCGCGGGATGCGCCTCGTTCCCCTTGGGTCTGGTGAGATATGCGCTGATTGCGGTTTCATCGGTCGATGGATACTTGATTTCTGATGATACTAATCCAGGATCGTTGGGATCGACCTGTGCCGCATGCGATGCCACNGGCGTGAGTGCATCCGCGAGTAACTTCCCNGCTGCCAAACCACTCGTCACTAGCACTCCGTGTTGTAAAAATTCGCGTCGTGTAACCATGACTGCCNTGTTAGCCTAACTTTGCAAATGTTGCTTGAAAAATCCTAACGTCCTTTNCCCAGGCATCCTTTGCGTTNCGCGTGCTATTTGATCATATCGATCTTGGTCAACGTCGTCTGTTGTCCCACCCCGGGGGCATTTGCCAAATGATAAGCAGTATATTGCTCGAAATAGGTATTTTCAGCCGACATCCCGTCTACTGGGATAATGACCCGCAAACCCCGGAACGCAGCCTGACTCGCTGTATAGAGCACAGCACCTTGAGCAGCTGTTCCTACGACAACCACCGTTTTGATCCCCTTGTCGTTTAGGATCTTTTCCAGATCTGTCTTGAAAAACTTATCGGCCGATGATTTCACCAGAGGCTCTCCCTCAAGCGGAGCAACGTCGTTCAGGATATCGCCAGGAGTGGCTGCCGTAGTTATGCTATGAACAATAGATATGCCTTTGCTTCTGGCGAGTTTCAATAAGGCTTGAACGTGAGGGATCGAAGTGAGACAGCGCGGCCTCCTCTCCGCATTACAAGTCTGTTTTACAAAATCAAGGACTAGCAAGGCCGTCCCCGTAGGGTCGAGCGTCACAGCCTTCAATTCCGGAGGTTTTGGCGCCTGCACCTTTGACCACTCATCGACAATTGTTTGGCCGGATGCCGGGGAAACCTCCTGAAAGAACAAACAACCAATCACGATCGCCGAAAACAACAAGCTGAGAGTTGAATGAGCCTTCCCAAAAGATGTTTTTGGCATAACCCCCTCCAAATAAATAAATTTTCGCTCGAGATGCTCCGCAGGTTATAACATCTCTTCTAATACCTCTTCCAGACCCTCGCAAAACTGGTCACAGGGTGATTTAGAAAGCCTTCGGTGATGCGATCACGCGCGCACTTCGGGACTGGCGCTCCCAACCGCGGCCAATATCATTGGCGCGAATGTTTTGGTGGTGCGGCGGCGACCGTTTCGCTCGTCTATCCTCGCACAGGGTTTCGTTTCGCCAAAAATCCGAGCCTTTATCGCTACGGCCGAAGAAATCCCGGGTTCAAAAACTTCGAAGCCAAGCACGGCGGTCATTTGTAAGACTCTCGACAAGTACGTGTTTGTCCAGTCTCTGAAAAACAAATGCGTCGATAAGATCTTCAAAAATTTAGACTTGTCGCCCGGAGACACTCTTGAGAACAGAGAACCAGGTCAAATCGCCTGGTGGTACTCGCTTTTGGCGTGAGATCTGTTTTACGATATTGATCTGGGCCTTGAATTCGGTTCCACGCGAAATATGAACGCCAAAGGAGGCAACCGCATGGAGAGAAAGAAAGCGAGCGACTTCGACCCGCAGCTCCTTAGTTTGTTCCAGAAATATGTGCACGGCGCGATCAGCCGCCGGGAATTTCTGGATGGTGCGGCAAAATTTGCCGTGGGCGGGCTGACCGCCACCGCGTTGTGGGAGATGCTTCGTCCGAACTATGCTTGGGCGCAACAGGTTCCGAAAGACGACAAACGCATCAAAGCCGAATATGCGATGTATCCTTCGGCCAACGGTAACTCCTCCAACGGCAGCATGCGCGGATATCTTGTGCAGCAGGCGAGCGGCGATAAATTTCCTGCCATCGTGGTGGTTCATGAAAATCGCGGTTTGAATCCTTACATCGAAGATGTGGCAAGACGGCTTGCCGTAGCTGGGTTCATGGCTTTCGCGCCGGACGCACTGTGGCCCCTCGGGGGCTATCCCAACGTCGATAAGTACGGTAGTGAAGCCGACGAAAAAGCCGCGGCGATGTTTAATCAGCTCGACAGGGGAAAAATTGTTCTAGACTTTGTCGCGGCCGGAGAGTTTTTGCTCAGACACCCGCAATCCACCGGGAAGCTTGGTGCGGTCGGTTTCTGCTTCGGCGGCGACGTGGTCAACCAGCTCGCGGTTCGAATCCCACAGCTTGCGGCCGCGGCGCCTTTTTATGGGTTGGCGCCAGCAAGCGAGGAAGTGCCGAAAATCAAAGCCGCCCTGTTGCTTCATTTTGCGGAGCTGGATCCCAGAGTTCTAGGCACATGGCCCGCCTATGAAACCGCGCTCAAGGCCAACGGCATCAAATACGAAGCTTATATTTATCCCGGCACGTACCATGGCTTTCACAACGACACGACACCGCGCTATGACGAAGGCGCCGCCAAACTAGCCTGGCAGCGTACCCTCGATCACTTCAACAAAAACTTGAAAGCCGTTTGACCGTAGCCGTCTTGGCTAAGAGGCAACCCAGGTTGGTTTCTTTCCTGAAACCAGCCTGGGTTTTGTTTTGTGTGGGCCGAATAGCGAGATTCGTTGAGGGATTCCGGAGTTCAGTGGCGGATCAGTGACGTGTTTGTCCCAAAACTTTTTCGACAAAACTAAAATCGAACACCTGGCTCGGTGGAATCTCCTTGGTCACGCCCATACTCTTTTTCGTGAAATCAATGGCGCCGCGCATCCACGAGTCTTCCAAATAATTAAGGCCGCCCAACCGGCTCAAGTGAAGATCGTAGACTTCGCCCGCCAGGGAAAGATCTTTGACGCCAAGATATTTGGAGATCATGTCGATCGACTCCGCACGATGCTCGGAATAGTATTGCAACCCCTTGAGACTCGCGCGCACAAAGGACAGCACCTCGGCCGGATTGTTTTTGATCTTTTCCTCAGTGGCACCAACACCGCCCGAGGGGTAACTGGGAAGATAATCACCAGAATAAGCGAGCCTGCTAAACCCTTCCCGATATAGGATCAGTTGGCGCGGCGGTGAGAGCAGACAAGCTGCGATGCGCCCGGTGCGCAATGCCGTCGCTAGCTCTTCCGGCGTGCCGATGACAATCGAGGTGATGTCCTTGTTCGGTGTCAGGCCATGCTTGACCAAAATCAGTTGGGTCAGCAGATCGACGGCCCCGCCGCGCGAAGAGATTCCAACGACTTTGCCTTTGAGCTGTGGAACCGTTTTGATATCGGGTTGGCCGACGAGATCGAATTGAGGCTTCGAGTTGACGATGAGAACGAGTCGCACCGGCGCACCGCGCACTCCGGCAGCGATGATCGAGCCGGCTGCGGAGGAATAATCGACGGAGCCGCCGATCAATGCCTGCATGCCCACCGATCCGCGTATCAAAAGCGTTTCGAGATCGAGCCCTTCCTCGCGATAAAAACCTTTCATTTGGGCGATGCGGAACTGAAGCTCGGTCACCGCTATGGAGGTTGTCGAAAAGCGGATCTTCTTGAGCTGCGCCGATACTTGCGCTGAACTCAGGGCTAGAAACGAAACCAGACAAAAAGCGGTGAATATCTGCATGCGCGCCTCAACTCCGTTTACTTGTGTTTTGGGACGAGCATTAACTGGAGCAAGCGCCGAGCCTAGCAAGGCGTCCGGTTTGGGTCAATGCAATTCGACGTCTGACAATAGTCACTCTGGAGAAAAATCTCTCACGGAGTTTACCGTGAGTTCATCCGAAGGATTCGAGATGATGGATGCTTGCTTTTGTGTCATCCGAGCAATAGACCATGCGAAAATTCGTCGTTCGAAAATCCCGCTAAATCCTCCTTTGCAAAGGGGGACAATTCTAGGGTGAATGCACTTGGACTCAGAACATCGGCTTCCGTGTCTTACCCCTCTTTGAACAAGAGGGGATAGGGGAGATTTTCAAAAAGGCTCGTGCTGGTACCAATTGCTGACCTAATAATTTTCGCCAAAGCTCAAGATGAACGGCTAAGCGTTTGAGCTCAAAAATTACCTATCGCTCGTGGTGACTCCTCGAACCATGAGCGTAGTTTTCACGGAGTCGACGGACCATAGAACGCTTTCTTTCGTGTGATTCCGAGCAAAACGAGAAATCTTTCTTTATCGTTGTTATGAATGAAACCTCACCGAACCGCTACTGACCATTGACCATTCTTAACGCGGCTTGACAACCTCGGGACGGCTGACCTAGAAGTGACCTAATCCAAATCTGCTAAGGAGCGTCGCTATGATCGCCAAAATTCGACATCTTGCCACGTGCACGGAACGGTATGACAGCGAATTCAAGTTCTACAATACGGTCTTCGGCATGAAACAAATCACGACCGGCCTGGTTGACGAGCACGGCAAGTCCAATCCGAACCGCGGTCACATCAGCGATGGTGTCATCGGGCTCGCACTCTTGGCAAAACGCGCCGGGAGTCAGCAAGGCATCGACCACTTCGGCTTCGAGGTCGATGATGTCAAGGAAGTTGTCGACCGGCTGAATCGGTTGTATCCCGAGCTTTTACACACGAGGGCGCTGACCTATGTGCCCTTTGCCGGCACTCGTGCGCAAGATCCGACCGGAACGCAGTTCGATTTATCGCAGAAAGGGCAGGCCAATGTGCGCGAAGGCTACCTCGCCGATGGATGGGAGCAGCCGCGCTGGCTGAATCACATTGCACTGCGCGCGCGGAAGCCGGAAGAGGTCGCCGAATTTTACACTAAAGTATTGGAGCTGAAGGGTGTCGAAGAAGGCGGCGAAGAAGGTTCGATCACCCTGACGGATGGAAAGGTGCGTCTGATTATCCGCCGCTGTCACGATGGATACTACCGCAGCCTAAGGCAGGGTTTCGATCACGTTGGCTTTCACGTCGAGAGCGTCGAAAAAACCGTCAAGGATCTGGACGAACTTGCGGCGAAGCATCCCGAATCCGCGCCAAAAAAAATCGGCGGTGGTCCCCAGGGCGGTGGGCTGCTGAAAGATATCGAAGCTTGCCCCATCGGCAAGCATGCTTTCGCGGATCCGGACGGAATCCTGTTGGATATTTCGGAATAGCTGCAGATTTTCGCTGAAGCTGCGCTATCGTCCGCTGAGGAGCGTGTGGGCAGATTTTGCGAGTGCTTTGCTCGTGTACTGATCAAACAAATCCCCCTCAATCCCCCTTTTTCAAACGGGGAATGAGTTAAATTGCGACCCCAACGCTACTCTAAAACTGCCTCCAGTTTATTGAAAGCGCGAGTTTCATGCGCCATGCTTACCCGTTTTAGAGAAAGAGGGTAGGGGAGATTTCGCTAGGCCCATACTTACGCGTCGGACAATAAGGGCTGAAGCTGCTGGAAAAATTTTCCGATCGGTCCGTGATGGACGAGGTCGGCGATCTCATCGAGTGGCGTCGGGTCGCGATTGACGATTGCGAGTCGCGCACCGCTTCTCTTGGCAATGACCGGAAAAGAAGCTGCCGGCTGAACCTGAAGCGAAGAACCGACCACCACGAAAATTTCCGCCTGTTCGCTCCAAGTCTGGGCGCGCTGCATGGCAGTGATCGGCATCGATTGTCCAAACGACACATTTGCAGATTTCAAAAACCCACCGCACTCGTCGCAGGTCGGTGCGGTAAAATCTTCTGGAAGATCTTCGTAAACCTGTGCGGGCTGATACTCTTTACCGCAATTCAAACAAGTGACAATACGATCGGTGCCATGGAGCTCGACCAGTTTTTCGTTCGACGTGCCGGCGATCGTATGCAAGCCGTCTATGTTTTGTGTAATCAAGCCGAGCAGCTGCCCCCGGGCTTCGAAATCGCAGATCGCGTAATGGGCGAGATTCGGCTTGACGGTTTTGAAAAGCTCGTAGGTGGCTTTTTTCAAAAGCCAATGCTGTACGCGCGCGGATTCGCTCGCGAGGAAATTTTGAAACAGCACCGGTTGATATTTTGTCCAAACGCCGCCGGGACTGCGAAAATCCGGTACACCCGATTCGGTGCTAATGCCCGCGCCGGTGAAAAAAACTACTGATCGTGAAACACGCAATCGCCTGACAAGTTCGTCAAAGGTCATGCTTACGCCTGGATTTCATTTTTTTTGTGGTTGACCCACCGGTTTCGGCGGCGCACTGGGCTGTGCCGGCGCAGCGGACTGATTAGGCGGTGGCGCCGCGGGCGCTGGCTCAACATCGATAACTTTCACATCAAAAACCAGCGTCTTGCCGGCCAAGGGATGATTTAAATCCATGACGACCGTTTTTTCTTTAATCTCTCGCACCGTCATCGGTATCGGCGAGCCGTCTTTGTTGGTGCCGACGAGAACTGCCCCAACCTTGAGCGCGTTGGGCGGGACCTTCTCCTTCGGAACCTCCTGAACCGCATTGGGATTCAATTTTCCGTAGCCGTCTTCGGGTTTGATGGTGATGTGCTTCTCGGCGCCGATCTTCATGCCGGTCAATTCTCTTTCCAGGCCGGGAATCATCATTTTTTTGCCATGGATGTACTTGAGCGGCTGGCTCCCTTTGCTGGTTTCAAGCAACTTACCGTCCGGTGTCTTCACGGTGTAATCCAAGGTCACCAACATGCCGTCTTTTACGACACGGTTGTCCTTGGGTTTTTCGGCGGAGGCGGCAAACACGCGGTTACCGAGCGTCAAAATGAAAAGAAGCGGCAGAAACGCAGATAACTGGAGGCGCATCAAAAATTCTCCTAGATTAAAACGTTATGCGATGAGGTTAGCGGTTGGATTGCCGGAACACAAATAAAAAGCAAAAATAGAGCAGCGGCATCAACGTGCAGTGGGGAGACAATAGATACGAGCACTGCAGCAGTCTGCGTTAATATTTCTCGATAACTTGCTTGCCCCAGGATTCCAGTACTTGGTCGTAGATCGCATTGGGCGGCGTGAGCAGAATTCTCTTGATTCCGTCGGTTTCGAGCCGTTTGATCTTGGCGATGCATTCCGCTGGCGTGCCGGCGATCGTAAAGCGCTCCAGTAGATAATCGGTGATCCATTCAGGGTCGATGCGTTCTTCGATCGGCTTTGAAATGTCGAAGTGATTCATAAAGCGCTGCACACCCGCGGCTTCGCCTTCGGGAACGGTTTCCATTGTAAAGCGAAAATTGTGGTGCGCTCGATTGGCCATGCGCGCGCGCACGCTTTGCCGGGCAATGTTCCCGTCCTCATGGACAGCGATCATGCCGGCGGGCATGAGATCGATTTCCTGCAAAGTACGGCCACCTTCTTGCACGCCTACGGCGATCTGTCGGCGCGCCCAATCGGTGACTTGTTTATCGAAACCCGTGCCGAGAATGACACCGTCGCAAACTCGACCCACGATCCGGAGAGTCTTGGGACCCTCGGCGGAAATGTAGAGTGGCACAGGACGCTTGCCAGCCCTAAGCCGCACGTTGCCGCCGGCGCGTTCGTGGCTTGCCAGTATATCGATACCGCGGTCATGGAGCAGATCGCGTATGAGGCGGAGTCCTTTTTCGAACACGACGAGTTGGGTCGCGGTGCGTCCTAGACTGTAAACCGGACCGTCTCCCGTGCCCAGGCCGATGATCGCACGCCCTTGAGAAATTTCATTGAGGGTGGCGAAAGAGCTGGCAGTGATTGTCGGGTCACGATACACCATATTGGTTACGGCCGTGCCCAGACGAATTCGCTTCGTATTGACCGCGCATAGCGCCAAGGCCTGGTAGGGATCGACATTGTTCATCTGGCTATCCGCGAAAAAGATCGCTTCGAAGCCGAGCGCTTCAGCGCGCTCGGCGCGCGAGACGGCTTCCTGAACCGTACGCGCCGAACTGTGCAGACAGAACTGCATAAAAATTTTCCTCGACGAAAGTCCTCCGAACAGGCTGTGCTTTGATTACCACATCGATGCGCTAGCGCGAAGGCTTCAAGACCAGAGCGAACCCTGATGATCGCAGAGGTGCGGAGTGCACAGAGAGAGTCTATAAAGTCTCGCTCGGTGTCGTCAGTGTCTCAGTGGTAAGCAACATCGTCTGACGCGCTTGCCATAGCGTGCAGCCGCGAATGGCCAGGCCCGAGATCATGAAACAAGCGATACAGACCGTGAACGACCAGGCGTAGGAACCCGTGGAATCGAAAAGATAGCCGCCGATCCAGGAGCCGAAGGCGCTGCCCAGTCCGAAGCTTATTTCCAAGAAGCCAAAAATCAATCCGATCTTGTGACCGGAAAAAATATCACCGATGACGGCGCCGTAGGTCGGGTTGCCGGCGCTATGGCCGACGCCGTAGAGCGCTATCGTGAGATAAACCAACCACAACGGCGCGTCGAGAGTCATGACGATCATTCCAACCACGCCGATCACCGTAACCAAAATGGCAAGGCCGTAAGTCTCGCTCCGACCCAGGCGGTCGGAGATGGAGCCCCACAGGATGGTGGCGCCAATGCGAATAAAGCCGATCAGGCCGAAATAAAACGACGCGGCAAGCTTCTCGTAGCCGACTGCAACGAAGTGAGCGATCGCATGAGTATTGATCATGAAGAGCGCAGTGCCGAGCGCTAAATGACCAATGGTAATGCACCAGAATGGAAAGGAATGAGCGGCCTCGCGCAGCGTCCAGTCGCGCCCATCGTTCGCCCTCACGGATTGGCGTTCTAGATGTTCCGCCGTCGCCGCGCAGTCGCCGTCGGGGAACTGCCCCACGTCTCGTGGCTTACGCCGCTGAAGTAACGCATTAGCCGGGACGAGGAGCAGCAGCATCAGGCTGCCGGTAACAATGTAAGTCCAGCGCCAACCGACGGAGTCGATCAGTATTTGTGTCGCGGGAACCATAACCAGTGCGCCGACGCCTTGGCCCATCGAAGCAATCCCAATCGCCGTTGCGCGGCGCTTCACAAACCAGAAGGAGATCAGCGCGTTGTGGCCGACGAAACCAAGTGCGCCCTGGCCGAGAGCCGTAACGATACCGTAGGAAAAGTAGAGATCGAAGAGTGAATTGGAAATCGACGAAAGCATCAAGCCGAGGCCGACCAAAGCCGCGCCGAGCGGCATCAGCAACCGCGGCCCCAACCGNTCGAAGGTTAACCCGACGATTGGCGCGGCGAGGGCATATACGACGTAATTGATGGATGCGATGGAAGCGCCGTCGCTGCGCGACCAGGAGAATTCTTCCAACAACGCCAAGTAGTAAACGCCAAACGCTCCGTTGACCCCGCGCATTACCACCATGTTGGCGAAACATAGGCCTAGGATGACGTAGCCGTAGAAAAAATGGGAACGCATGGGGGCGATTGGAGTTAATGGAGTATTAGAGTAGTGGAGTGATGGTTTCGGATTAACCCAACACTCCATCACTTCATCATTCCAATACTCCAATTCATCCGAGGGTCACCTCGCTTCCGCGGGTCTGATTTCTTTGATCTTGACGTCGAAGTTCAAGGTCTTTCCGGCGAGAGGATGGTTCAAATCGACGATGACGGTTTTTTCCTTGACTTCGTGAACGCGGAGGGGAATCGTTCCGCCGTCGGGCGCTTTGGTCATCAGCATCGCCCCGGGCTTTTGTCCCTCCGGCGGAATCTTGTCGCGCGGAATTTCATGAAAGGCGTTTTTATCCGGCAAGCCATAACCGTCCTCCGGTTTCACATGGACTTTCTTTTCATCGCCGACTTTCATGCCATTAAGCTCGCGTTCCAGTCCCTTCACGATCTGACCTGCGCCTTCAATAAATGTGAGCGGCTCTTTACCGACGTTTGTATCAATGACATTGCCGCCGTCGTCGCGAAGTGTGTACTCGATGGAAACGATTGAGCCTTCTTGAACCACCGAAGCCGGTTTGAGCGTGAGCGCCTGGGTTTGGCGCCCGTCGATATGCGCAAGGCTGGTGAGGAGAAAAAGCGCGCCCAAAACCGCTCCGCTCATGACCAATAGGGCAAAAAGTTTTTTCACGGTCTCCTCAGGTGATTCATCTTCACGTAGAAAGTTGCCGGCGGAGCGGTGGATATAAACTCCGCACAGTGCAGGTTCAAAATAGTCAGGCACGGCTCGAACTTCAGCCGCCGCCGAACTATCATGCTGCGCAAGGTGAAGTATCTCGTTCGTCGATCTGAGAAAGAGATTCTCCGCTTCGCCGCAGCATGACAACCCCTGGCCGGGCTTTCAGCACGAAAGAGTAAACTAGTAATGCGCGCCGAAAAGTTTGGAAATTTTCTGCGTTGTCGATTATCGGCTCGACAGGACTTGGCCGCCCATATTGGTGATCTTGTCCAGACGAATCACTACGGCGGCACCCTTCCGCTCGGGATCCTTGTCCAATTCGTCTTTCACCGTGCGCGCCATGACCTGATCACGGATCGGTCCACTCTCGTGCAACGTCGCCGTCCCGTGAAAGCGCCAGGCGGCTTTGGTTTTGGCGTCCCGGAAAAGCACAATCACACGAGGGTTTTCTTTGACGTTCTTCATGTGCACTCGTTTGGTACGTTCCCAGTACGCAAGAGATTCGTTGTCAAAAACCATCATGCTGCCTTTGTAGCCGATATCCGGCTCGCCGTCGGCGGACACGGTAGCGAGAATGCATGGAGAGCCGTTGGCCAGAGCGTTATCGATAAGTTCCTTCATCTGATCGCTTATGGAAATCATAAATCACCTCCCGGAGCGTAGTAATTACCGAAGAACCGGCGCGTGGTCAAATTGAATCATTCAGGTGATTAACGCAATCCCTCGATACGCGCTTCGCGCCACTCGAGATGGATGGGATCCCTGACCGCCGCTATCCCACAAATGGCTAATCCACTGCCACCAGCTTTCCATCGCGGTGCTCTACGGTTTGGCCGGTCAACTCCATTCCCGCTTGTGCCGCGAGGACGAAGCCATTCCCCAGGACTTCCGGCCCGGGAAGACGCTTGCGCGCTTCTTCCGGTGCGTCTTCGGTCGCGATCGCCTGCTTGGGACTGAAGGCGACCACACAGACATTCCATTCGCGCTCCTCTTCAGCGACAAACCGGGTAAAGGTACGAATCGCATCTTTGCTGACGACGTACGGAGATGCGCCGTGGTTTTCCGGCCGTCCGCCGCCCCATAAATTTACAATATTGCCCGAGCGGCGCTCTTCCATGAACGGCACCACGTATTTCGTGCAAAGAAAAGTTCCGCCGAGATTGGTTTGGATCACGTTGTCCCAAAAGTCTTTGCTGAGATGGCGTACGCGGGGCCAACGCGGAATGCCCCAGTTGAAATGCGGCACGATCCCGGCGTCGTTGATCAAGGCATCGATCTGGTCGAAGCGGTCGATGGTTTCATGCANCAGTCGGCGCACGTCTTTTTCATCGCGCACATCCGTTGGAACGGCGATGGATTCGGCATCGAGATTACGAATTTCGCCAAGTGTCTTGTGCATCCGTTCGAGATCCGCTNTCGGCGAGAACAATTTTTGCTCCTGCTTTTGCGAGCGTATGCGCGGCGTGACGGCCAATCCCTTTCGCGCCGCCTGTTACGATCACGACTTTTCCTTGCATGAGTTCGCCTCCCAAAATTCGCGTTTAATCCACACTCTCCAGTAATTAAAATACCCCGGCCCATTTGGAGTATGGAGTCTTGGAGTAGTGGAGTGTTGAGTTTTGCTTGCTCTATCCCGTCTCTTCGGCCTTGAAGCCGATCTCGTCGTGGCTATTGTCGCAGAACGGCTTTGTTCTTGAATGGCCGCAGCGGCACAGATAAAGCGGCTCGTTGCCGCTCTCGGCATATTCTTTGCCCGCCTCGTCCGCTAACTTCGCGCCACCCCAGATTTCTAATGGACCATTTTTCAGTGTTTTGATGATGACTTCGCCCATGTTTTCCTCCTTCGAGAAATCTGGCGAAAACATCTCACAGTGAGGAAAGCCGCGCAATGCCCGGTGTGCCTACTTTGAAATATTTGATTGTGTAATTTAGCTGAAACGTATCACTCCGCTGACCACAGTGGCAGGCGAGTTCGCGTTATGGTAGGAGATGCGCCATGAAACAGATCATATTGATAGCAGTCTTGATTTTTGGAGTGGCGATCCACGGATCTGATGCACAGGAGAAAATTCGAGTAGGGCAGGGCTCGATCAGTTTGCAATCGGGCCTCATGCACATCGCCAAAG
>Ga0065715_10089120_pt1 | contig 14004 bp, 9 predicted proteins | sample MisBulReplicate1_FD_59102 | JGI IMG/M metagenome (GOLD analysis project Ga0065715, IMG submission 59102) | Miscanthus rhizosphere microbial communities from Kellogg Biological Station, MSU, sample Bulk Soil Replicate 1 : eDNA_1 v2 (version 2) | ecosystem: Host-associated > Plants > Roots >...
CTCCTTTTCTTCCACAGTCCGGAAGAGCCGGTGCGATGTGCGCTCGAGATCAGCAGAACATTGCAAGAGCATCCGCATATCCAGCTGCGGATGGGAGTGCACAGCGGCCCGGTGAATCAAGTCACCGATGTTAATGACAAGACGAACATCGCGGGAGCAGGGATCAACGTGGCGCAGCGCGTCATGGATTGCGGCGATGCCGGGCATATTCTTTTGTCCGGGCATATAGCGGAAGATTTGACCCACTACCGGCACTGGCAACCGTATTTGCACGATCTCGGCGAGTGTGAGGTGAAGCACGGGCTGAGGCTGCACCTGGTTAATCTGTACAAAGACAATCTCGGCAACCCACAGGTGCCGGAGAAACTCAAGCGAAGAAGAAGATGGAAGCAGACGTCCGGTGTTAGCGTCCGTCCGGTCATTACGCCCCGTTGGCCCAAGTACGTGCTTACAGCTGTTTTGCTCGTTTCAGCTGTGGCTTTGGCGATCAGTTTTTCAGTCTTTTACCGAGGAGGCTCGCCGGCGGTTGCACGCTCCTCTTCGGGGAAAGCTGCCGACGTAGGACTTCCTATTGCGGAAAAGAGTATCGCGGTGCTTCCGTTTGAAAACCGCAGCGAGGACAAGGCCAACGCCTACTTTGCCGAAGGAATTCAAGACGAGATTCTGACGCGCCTGTCCAAAATCGCGGACCTTAAGGTGATCTCCCGTACGTCGACTCAGCATTACAAAAGTGCGCCAGGAAATCTGGCCGACATCGCCAGGCAACTCGGCGTCGCTCATATCCTGGAAGGCAGCGTGCAGAAGAGCGGCGAGGCTGTGCGTGTGAATGTGCAACTGATCAGAGCGGCCAATGACTCCCATCTTTGGGCTGACACGTTTGACCGCAAACTGACCGACATCTTTTCGGTCGAGAGCGAAGTGGCCAAGGCTATAGCTGATCAACTGCAAGCAAAACTCACCGGGCAGGAAGAGCAAGTCATTGCCTCCAAACCGACCAACAACCCTGAAGCCTATGATGCTTACCTGCGGGGCTTGGCTTACAGTGTCAAACCTGCAATCACAGCCGCTGCTACCCTTGGCGCGCAGAAGTATCTGAGGGAAGCGGTGCGGTTGGACCCGAAGTTCGCCCTCGCTTGGGCGCGGCTCTCATATGTCGATGCGGTAGGCTATCTCTCACTCAAACTTCAGCCAACAGTCGCCCTTCGTGAAGAGGCGCACCAGGCAGCTGACACCGCTCTCACTCTTCAGCCCAATCTCGGCGAGGCGTTGCTGGCCAAGGGATATTACCACTATGCTTGTCTCAAAGATTACGGAACCGCTGTGGATTACTTTGAGCAAGCGCGTCGCTTTCTGCCGAATAGTAGCCGGATTTCTGAATTGCTCGCCTATGTAGCACGCAGGCGGGGTCAGTGGGATCGGAGCGACTATTATTTCGACGAAGCCGAGCGGCTCGATCCGCGCGATGTTAATCTTCTCACGCAACACGCGCTTTCCGACGTCGAACGTCGTCGTTTCCCGGAAGCACTTCGAAAACTCGATAAAGTCCTCGATATTGCCCCGGACGACATTGATACGATTGCGCTAAAGGCAGCTATTGCACAAGCCCAAGGCGATCTGCCGCGTGCCGCTGCGCTTCTAGCTCCGCTCCGCCCGACCGCTGACCTCAACCAAGCGTTGGAAACACAAGTTTACCAAGCGATTTTGGAGCGTCGGCCCGCGGAAATCATCCCACGGCTAAAGGAAATACTTGGCACGCCTGATCCAACCCTCGGCTTCATCAACGGCGAACTACGCTTTTGGCTAGGCTGGGCCCAGGAAGTCGCCGGCGACCATGCTGCCGCCCAGGAAAGTTGGAGAAAGGCTCGTAGCGAACTGGAACCTTTCCTCAAAGAACAGCCGGACAATTATGGCCTTCTTGGAGATCTTGCGCTAACCAATATGGGCCTTGGTGATAAGGTCGCCGCGTTGGCTCTGTTGGACCGGGCAATGGCCGCGATTACAATAGAAAAAGACGCGATAGAAGGCCCGATGCCGATCGAATTCGTCGCACGAGTCGCGGCGCGCATGGGAGAGCCCACTCGCGCTATCTTAGCTTTACAGAAACTACTTTCGATACCATACGACGGTGCCATGGCTTCAGGAGTTCCGCTCACGGCTGCACTGCTCCGGCTCGATCCAATGTTCGATGGGCTGCGGAATGATCCGCGCTTCCACAAACTTGTCGCTTCGCCCGAGCCAAAAAAACGGTAAAGCTCAATCAGGCTGTTATACGGTAAGCAGCCACGCTCAACATAGGATGAAGTACTGGGAAATCATCACCGACAATCTCAGCAAAGCCGGATGGACTTGGGGCTCTGTCTCAGCGATTGATTCCCACGGGCGGACAATCTGGATTGCCGACGCGCATCGCGGCGACGGAAGGCGCTTTATTGTGCACGCGGATGAAAAGCTCAGCGCATTCGCCCGTCTGTGGAGAGAAACGCGGCGCGGATTCGCCAGCCATGGTATGCGTAAGTGTGATGAATAACTCCCTGCAACAGGGGAGAATACTTGTCGGAACTTGGCGAATCTTGTGGCGCTCCGTACCGGGCTTGGCATCAGTGCGAAGCTTCCGGATCTGTTACATAAGATTAAGTTTCCTTAATTCCTCAACACCGAAGCTACAAGTGCACCTTCACGAAGTCCGCCCGCGCAAAGATAAACGCGGTGTCGATCTGATTTTCGCTTCCTAAATGCCGAATGATTCGGCACAATTCTCGCCATGACTCCGCTTTTATCGGTCACAATGACGCGGGCCACAATGTTTGCGATTGGATTGCTGCTCAACGCAGTCGCACTTCCAGTGCACGCGGCGACGATCACCGTTACTAATACAAATGATAGCGGTCCCGGATCGCTGCGTCAGGCACTGACGATCGCGAATGATGGTGACACCATCGGCTTTGCGGTAACTGGCACCATTAGTTTGACGAGCGGCGAGCTTGTAATCGATAAAAACATAATAATCAGCGGCCCCGGACCCGGTTTGCTCACCGTTGCCAGATCTCAGCAAGCCGCTGACTTCCGCATATTCAATATTCCGCCCAGTCATACGGCCGAAATCGACGGACTAACCATCACCGGCGGCAGCCTTGTCGGTAACGGCGGCGGTATCTCAAGTGGCGCTACTCTGACGATTAGTAACTGCGCCATTTCAGGAAATTCTATTTTGACCACGGACGGCCTTCAGCACAGCGGGGCCGGTATTTATAACGTCGGAACCATGACGATCGTCAATTCCACCGTGAACAATAACCAGGCATTGATTGGGGGATTTTTCCCACCCTCTGGCGGCGGCATCTCCAGCGACGTCGGGACATTGACGATCCAGAACACCACCATTAGCGAAAACACTGCGGCTGGTTACGGCGGTGGCGTATATAACGTTGGATCGCTGACGGCAATCAATAGTACGATTCGAGGCAACACGGCAAGCTCAGGCGGCGGAATCATGACGAATACCTTCATCATTGCCACCAACTGCACAATAAGCGGTAACCGTGCCAGTTTTGAAGGTGGTGGCATCTTTGGCGGTGGCACCATCTCCAACTGCACGATCAGTGGCAACATGACCACTGTGGGGCATAGCCGTGGCGGCGGGATCTCAGGCAGTGGCACCATCACCAATAGCACGTTCAGTGACAACCTGTCGGTTAACGGCAGCAGTATCTGCGCCACTGGCACGGTCCAGCTTGGCAATACCATCCTGAATTCCGGCGCGAGCATTTTTCTTTTAGGCGGTACGGTTACTTCGCACGGTTACAATCTTACTAGTGACAATGGCGGCGGTTTCCTGAATGGGCCCGGCGACCAAATCAACACCGATCCCTTACTCGGCCCACTCCAGGATAACGGCGGACCAACATTGACTCACGCTTTGTTACCGGGTAGCCCAGCTATTGACACGGGCGACCCCAACTTCACACCTCCGCCTACTTACGACCAACGCGGCAATCCTTTTGTTCGCGTATTCGGCGGTCGCATTGACATCGGCTCGTTTGAGGTGCAGCGGATTCCAAGGGCCACTCCGACGCCAAGGCCGCGCCCGACACCCCGACAGCTACACCTACTCTGACGCCGAGACCTTCACCGACGGCGAGACCGGCGTTAACGCCTAGGCCGCGTCCTACGCCGCCACCGCGCCCGTAGCATGAACGAAGTCGTCCAACGCTCAATTCGCAATCTAGGACGCTCTGGCGCGTTGCCTAACGGCTTTTAGCATCGCTTCCCGCGTTGAACGCGAAGCCGATCACATGACGCCGTAATTCGCGTTTATGATGAAGCGGGCAACGTGATCGAAACGCGGGAACACAAGGGCGATTTCAAAGAGCCGTAACGCGTGAAACAAAAAGCCGCCACGCGCTGAAAACGTGACGGCTGATTGTGAAATGCTCCTGCTTCGTTGGAGCGGACGCGTCTTAGGGATTGTTGACCACTTGCGCCGCAGGTTTGTTCGCTTCAAGCTGGGCGCTCACCTTCTGGATTTGCGCTGCCTGCTCCTTCACGATTGCTGCGAGGGCGGTCATCCCAGATTTTAACTCTACGATTGTCGTCTCCTGTTCCTCGACCTTGCGGTGTTCTTTGAGAAACTCGTTGAGCAACATCGCGTTCACCGCGTCGTAACGCACCGTATAGATTTCGCCCTTCTTATCGCGCACCACCAGATCAGGGTTCACCTTTTCCACTTGCTCCGCCACCAGGCCGAACTGTGGGATGCCCTCTGGATCAAGCTCCTTCTTGTAGCGGAACGTCACCGGCTTGAGCGCCAGGATCGCTTCGCTCGCCTTGTCCATCGGCTTGATCGCGTCCTTGAAACGCGCCGAGGAAAGGATCGTGCCAAGCTGACCGTTGCTTCCTACGATCACGCCTACACCGGAGGCAACGGTTGCCCCACTAATGCCCTGCATATAGGCCCTCGTCTGAAGTCCAAATCTGCCGATGCGAACCGTATTGGATTCCCCAGCAGCACCAAAGTCTCCGATATCAATGTTGTTACTGCCGGTGGTGAGCGCCGAGCCGGCGTTATGGCCCAGCCCGATGTTATTTGAGCCGTTGTTGCCATGAAGCGCTTGAAAACCGATGGCCGTGTTGTCATGGCCGGTTGCGTTGTCAAAGAGCGCCCTGGAACCAGTGGCCGTGTTCTGGTAGCCGGTTGTGTTGGCAACGAGCGCAGCTTCACCGGTGGCCGTGTTGAAACTGCCGGTGCCCCTTGTGGTGCCACCGGGGCCACCGAGCGCGAAATAACCGATGGCCGTGTTGTCACTGCCGGTTGTGTTAAAATAGAGCGCGTTCGCGCCGGTGGCCGTGTTCTGGACGCCGGTTGTGTTATTAGGGAGCGCGCTGGAACCGGTGGCCGTGTTCTGGTAGCCGGTTGTGTTGTAACGGAGCGTATGATCACCGATAGAGGTGTTCTGGCTGCCGGTTGTATCGATAAATAGCGCCTTCCAACCGATGGCCGTGTTACGGGAACCAGTTGTAAGGGAGCCAAGAGCGTTATCACCCTCGGCCGTGTTCTCATTGGCGTAGCCTCCATCCGGTGCTGGCAGAACCCCGAAAGCTTTCGAGGGCAAAAGCGCAAAGCAGGCAAGCACGAGCGGGATGAGAAGCAAACCGAGCCGCAAAGGCGACCGGCCGATTGAGTGTTCTAACTGTAGAGTTGTCATATGTTTTGTTTTCATTTTTGTTGAGGATGGATTGTTGAACTGCATTAACTGCAATCCAGTTCCGCGCGGAACCAGGAACCATCCTCACAAGGCGCTTTGAAGAAGCGGCATCACTTCGGCTGACTCGGGGCTCCAGTTGGATCTGGAGATCGCGCAAAACGGTGTCTCAGCGAAGATCCAGCCCCTGTGGCTTATTCAGCCGTGCCGAAGATAAGGTGAAACTGACGGATGACGAAATCGAGGAGGGATATACTCGATCCGCGACAGTTGTCGAGCGTTATTTCACGCGCTCCGCAGTCCTCTGGGCGCTCTGCCTGATCGAATTGCCGATTCGACTTCAACAAACGCAGTCAGCTTTTCATCCGAACGCACAACGTAACGCTTGCAGTCATCAACTGTGATTTTGGTTTAGCATTGTTCGGTCAACAGGTGGATACAAACCGCCCTTTCCAATTCCACAAACGCGGTCAGCGTTTCATCGGCACGCACAACAAAACGCCGTCCGTCGTCACGATCTGCATCAACAACATAGATTGTTCGTTCCTCGCAGTTCACCGTTGCAACACAGCCCCAACTCCAAGCGGCTTTGCTGAGATTGTCAGCGATAATTTCCCAGGATTTAGCAGGCACGGCTGCGTTTACTGATTGTTCAGAACCGTTTGCGGTGCGGCTTTGCTCACTTCAAGCTGTGCGCCCACTTTTTGTAGGGCCGCATTAACCGCTGCAACTGTTTGTTCCAGACGTGCAATCGTCGCCTCTTGTCTTGCGTCATTCGTCCTCAGCGCGGTGATCGTCGCTTCCTGTTCCTCATTCTTGCGGTGTTCTTTCAGAAACTCGTTGAGCAGCATCGCGTTCACAGCGTCGTAGCGAACCGTGTAAGGTTTTCCTTCCTTGTCGGACAGCACCAGCGCGGGATTCACCTTTGCTACTTCTTCGGCAATCAAACCGAACTGCGCAGCGCCTTTGGTGTCTGTCTTATAGTGGAAAGTGACTGGTCGCAGCGACAGAATTGCTTCGCTCGCTTTCTCCATCGTGGCGATGTCCTTTTTAAACCGCTCCGAGGATGCGATGGTGCCAAGCTGACCACTATCGGACACGACGACTGGCGCCGTGGTGCCGCTCTGCGTGGTGGCACCATAAACGTTGGCAATCCAAGTGGTGTCGCTCACATCCGCGCCTTTGACGAAGGCACCGATACAAATGACGTTACTGGCCGTGACAACGCCGGATCCGGCAAGCGTGCCCATGGTGGTGTTGTTGCTGCCGGTAGTGTTGTTGAAGAGCGCAAAATTTCCCAGGGCCGTGTTTTGGATGCCGGTAGTGTTGGCATAGAGTGCTGAGGAACCGATGGCAGCGTTACGATTGCCGGTGGTGTTGCTGTAAAGCGAAGCGATCCCTATCGCTGCATTCTCATCCCCCGTGGTGTTGTTAAAGAGCGCGTTAATGCCACTGGCCGTGTTTAATTCGCCAGTACTGTTGTTAAAAAGCGTGCCACGACCAAAAGCCGTGTTGCCGTCGCCGGTTGTATTGAAAGCGAGCGCGGCCGAGCCAATAGCGGTGTTGTTGTTGCCGGTTGTATTGCTAAGAAGCGCGGCGTCGCCAGTAGCCGTGTTCTCGCTGCCCTCAGTGTTGGCAAGGAGCGCGGCCATGCCAGTAGCCGTATTGCCCTCCCCGGTTGTATTGAAAGAGAGCGCGACCTCGCCAGTAGCCGTGTTGGCGTCACCGGTTGTATTGTTGAAAAGAGCGAACGCTCCAGTGGCCGTGTTGGCGTTGCCGCTGCTATTAAAAACGAGCGCGTCCGTTCCGGTGGCGGTGTTGAGTGTGCCGGTGGTGTTGTTCAAAAGCGCTGCCGCGCCAACTGCGGTATTGGAATCCGCCGTGTTAAGCACCAGCGTTCCCGCACCGACAGCGGTGTTGAAATTGCCGCCGCCAACTAAATATAGCGAATACCAACCAACTCCTGTATTTCCGGCGCCAGCGCCGAGGAATTGAAGGGCATTGCACCCTTCCGCTGTCGTAAACCCGGGATAGCAGCCGTCCGGTGCTGGGACAACCGCGTGCGCCCTCTGTGAAAGTGCAAAGCAGGCGAGTGTGAATGCAATAAATAATCTGAAGAGTTTCATGATTTAATCCTTGTTTTCATTGAAGGTTGTTTGCGATTGAACCCTTCGCAGTTTTCTCCCAGCGGAAGAATGTCAGGGGGGCGGTTTATCGCTGCCGGCAGACTTAACGCAAGGCGGCATCGTGCCGCTTTGGGCGAAAACCCGTCAAGACTTTTTTGAGACTTGCGGGTGACCTTACGGTTCAGTCAATAGGTGGATACAAACTGCCTTTTTCAATTCGAGAAATGCGGTCAGCTTTTCGTCGGCGTGCACAATGAAACGCCGTCCGTCGTCACGATCTGCATCAACAACGTAGATTGTTCGTTTCTCGCAGTTCACCCTTGCAACACAGCCCCAACTCCAAGCGGTTGCGCTAAGATTAATTGTCGGGCTTCGCGCGGCTACAGATCGGAAACGCTTGAGCTTCGCTCTTGGATTCGTAGTTTCAGATTTCTCGCCGGCGTGGCGGAATTGGCAGACGCGCTGGACTCAAAATCCAGTGATCGCAAGATCGTGTGGGTTCGAGCCCCTCCGCCGGCAGATTCTTGGACGCTGGGGTTCGACGCTCCCGGCTCGGGCACAGATCAATCCCGCCGGCACAAAGACGGTGTATTACATTTCAGATGACCATCTTTTCCACGGCTTCGTACGAAATAACTGAGCGTTAGGACGAACTCAGCCGCGACCGCGTGAGTGATGGTGCAGGAGGATATAGCCGCCGAGAACTTTCATGATATTAAGCGGGCGATCGCGGCTTTCCACCGTCCCCGCAATCAGATTCCGCTATTCGGCGGGACCCAGAACTGTCTTTTTAGCAGCGAAGTCGATTCCGGCTTGCAGCGAGCTGATTTCGTATCGCATAAAGAAAACGGCTCCGACACACGGCTCAGCCGATTGTTTTGTGCTTGTGTGAAACCTCAAGAACCACAATGTTCGTTCGTGAACGGGAAGAACGGCCACAAGGGTGCAGGCGGACCGCATGAGTTTGTAACCACCCGCTGGAGCTTGATTCTTTCGGCCGCCAACGTGACCAATGAAGAGCAAAAAGCTCGCGACGCGCTGGCCGAGCTTTGCCGGACATATTGGCGGTCCATTTTCTCGTTTGTGCGGGCACGCGGCTATTCGATTGAGGATGCACAGGACCTCACTCAGGATTTTTTTGTGGCTATTCTGAAGAACAATTGGTTGCAGCACGCCGATCGTAACCGCGGGCGGTTCCGTTCGCTCTTGTTGAGGTCGCTCCAAAATTTTCTGATCAACGCCGCGGAGAAAACTCATGCGCACAAGCGCGGCGGCGGCGTGGAATTTATTTCCTGGGACGATTGGATGGCCGAAGCGCCGTCGCAATTATCCGTCCCGGTTCAGGCACTGGAATCCTTGCCGCCGGAGCGAATCTTCGACCTGACTTGGGCCACAACCGTAGTAGAACACGCGCTTCAACGGCTGCGGGAAGAATGCGAGAGCAAAGGCAAGCTCTGGCTTTTCCAAGCACTTAGCGCCCATCTCACAGACGAGCGCGATAAAGTGTCATATCTTAACCTGTCTGCGGAACTGGGAATGGCAGAAACGGCCGTGAAAAAACAGCTGCACAACATGCGTCAGCGTTACCGCAGTCTGCTGCGCGATGAAGTCTCGCAAACCGTCGAGGATCCTGCCGACGTGGATGATGAGATCCGAAATCTGTGTGCGTCACTCGCAACAGGAACGGAGTAATTGCGATGACAGATTCAGATCTACGGTCTCATCCGCTTCCAAGCGCTACCAGAGAGCACACAAAATGCGAGAAGTGTGGTGCAACCATGCGACTCGACACAGGAGTTTGCGTGAGTTGTCTCCTGCGCAAGGGATTGGATGGCGGTGACGAAGTATCTCAGGCGGTTTATCAAACCGTCCTCGCAGAAGTGGACGCGCCGCACAAGTCCTGGTTCCTGGGAAATTACGAAATTTTCGAGCAGATCGGTTGTGGCGGGATGGGAGTGATCTATCGCGCCAGGCAACGACATTCCCGGCGCATCGTCGCGGTTAAGCGCGTTCTTAGTTATCGCGCTGATTCACACGGAGCATTGCAGCGTTTCCGACGAGAAGCACAGGCGGTGGCCAGTCTGGATCACCCGAACATCCTTCCGATTTATGAAGTGAGCGAAAGCGAGGACGGCCTGCCGTTTTTCAGCATGAAACTCGCGGAGAAGGGAAGTTTGCATGAGAACGCGGCTTCTCTTCGCCATGAACCGCGGAGGTGCGTGCAACTGATGGCGAAGGTCGCGCACGCTGTCGACTACGCCCACAGCCGTGGAGTTCTCCATCGCGACCTAAAACCGGGCAACATTTTGCTCAACGATCGAGGCGAGCCGCTGGTCAGCGATTTCGGTTTGGCCAAGCTGTTGGACGGAAACAACGATCTTACAAGGTCGCTAACTACGTTCGGAACCGCAGGTTTTATTGCCCCCGAACAGGCCGGTGACGCAGGCGCCGACCTTACCCCAGCTGCCGATGTTTACAGTCTCGGCGCGGTTCTGTTCAACCTGCTTGCCGGACGTCCACCATTTCTGGGTTCCAATCCGGTTTCCGTGATTCGCAAAGCGTCTGAGACGCAGGCGCCCAAACTACGCTCGCTGGCGCCATCGCTCGATCGGGATTTGGAGACGATTTGTGCACGCTGTCTCGAACGTGATCCAAAAGCGCGCTACCAATCCGCCGGAGACCTTGCAGCCGATCTGGAACGCTGCCTCGACGGCCGTCCAATTGTCGCCCGCCCCGTTTCACCCCCAGCACGGGTCTGGCGATGGTCGCAGCGTAACCCCAAACTGGTTGGAGCGGCGACTGCCGGTCTCCTTTTAGGCGCGGCAGCGGTTTGGCTAGCCGGGTCTATCGTTGACGCGCTCAAAGTCAGGCTCGCCGTTCGGCCTCCCGCCCACGAACAACCCGGCAATGGCGTATACGACGGTTATCTACAGGGATTTTTCACGGGTGTAATTCAGCCGATCGAAGTAAGCAGTAGCGGGCCCGTACAGAATCCATCCACTCCATTCACGGTTCCGGATTACGGATCTCCGGGAAGTCTTGACCCGACCCGCCCAGACACGCACCTGACCGCTGCGCCTCCAGCGGCGGGACCCACTACCAGTGTGCTTTCTCGCGCATTGGAGGCCGGTCAGCCAACGAACAAGATTACAGTGGATGTGACTGCTGCGTCTCCAGCGTCGGTATCCACTACCAGTGCTCGTTCTCGCGCCCCGGAAGCCGCCCAGCCAACGAACAAAATTACAGCTGACGGGCCAGCTGCGCCTCCAACGACGGGATCCACTGCCAGTGTTCGTTCTCGCGCCTTGGAAGCCGGTCAGCCAACGAACAAAATTACAGCTGACGGACCAGCGCCCATTCAGGGGTTTGTTAAAGATGCAAAGGGCGAACCGATTAAAGGCGCGGGCGTTCGGATCGAATCGCGAGACGGCAAACACGTGTTCAGCACGGTTAAGACCGATCCAAAGGGCCGCTATGTTTCAGAGGCGCTGCAACCGGGCGTTTACCGGGTAACGTTGCTTGTGAATGGCACGGTCAAGGCGTCGATCACAAACACGCAGACCAAGGCGAATCAACCGACTCAGATGAACTTCGACCTTAAGTCACCGGTCCAAACAGGTTACACTGCAAAGAGCAAAAAGCACATGGTATGGATGCCATCTCGTACCGGGAGCCATGTCGGCGGTAGTTGGGTCGAAGTCGACGACGAGGGAAATGAGCATTCCGGTTCCAACATTCGGACATACTCCGTTCGTCGTTGATAATTTTGAAAACGGCTACGATGAAGCGACGACCAACGTCAAGGGTCGTACTTGGGACGTCGCTTTGAGAAAACGCTCCTAATCTGTAAGCCACGGCCTCGGTGCCGTGTGCTCGCGCCTCACACAGTGGCGGCCACAGCCACAGTCCACTCGCGGAAACTTCGCTTTTTCCTGATTCAGCAAATTATTTTGGAACTTCGCCTCTCTTTTCCTGTAGGAACTAGTGAACCAGTATACTTATTCATCTATGTTTATTAAATCATTGCAGATCGGGTTAATGGGATTCCTCCTTTTTGCTGCAACCGTTTGGGCCGGACCAGCAAGCATTCAGGGGATGGTCAAAGACGCTAAAGGAAAGCCGATTAAAGGCGCGGATGTTCGGATTGAGTCGAAAGATGGCAAACAAGTCTTCAATACGGTAAAGACCGATGCACAGGGTCGCTATATTTCACAGGGTCTGCAACCAGGCGTTTATCGGGTTTCGCTGGTAGTCAATGGCGCAGTGAAGGCCGCCGTTGGCAACACAAAAGCCAAGTCAGATCAGGCAACGCAACTGAACTTTGATCTGAGACCCGTGACGTCGGGCCAGGCAAGCACGGAGCAAAAGAAGGGAAAGCATATGGTCTGGATGCCCCCGGCCACAGGGAGTCATACGGGTGGCCGATGGGTCGAAGTTCCCGATGGCGCAGCCGAGCCAGGCGCTCTGAACGTCAAGAGAGCCAGCGCTGAAGAATTGGAGCGCGCGGGGCGGAACATGGGCAACCCAAATGGCGGGAATTGAGCCGGGTTAAACTGCTCCTGGCCTAGGTCGCATTGCGCGATTTTCAAGAATGGCGCAGTGTCGGCTGATGCTTCGTCCTGGCTTTGTGGCCCGACTTCTGGTTGGCCATTGGATTGAAATCACTAACCAGATATCATATAACCTTCTTCGCCATGTTGATTGATGTCGAGCCCCTGTCGCTCAATCTCCGGCGCGATGCGCAGACCAATTGCTCCTCTGACGACAGCGCCAATGATCGCACTTCCTATCACCGCCAGCATGATCGTGATCACAATTGCTTTTAACTGTTCGATCCACAATGTGTGACCAACGATTCGAGCAAGACCATTTTGCGTCGCAGGATTAGGCGATCCGGCGAGAGTTAACGCAAGATTTGGATTAACGCTCGCAGTGGCAAACAAACCCGTGAGGAATGCGCCTAGCGTCCCGCCCACTGCGTGGATGCCGAAAGTATCAAGCGCATCATCATAGCCGAGCCACGACTTCAATTTCGTGCAGGCGAAGAACGGCACGATTCCCGCCGCAATTCCGATAATCACGGCACCACTCGGACCGACGTATCCACAGGCCGGAGTGATTACGACGAGCCCGGCTACTGCACCGGAGCAGAACCCGAGCACACTTGGTTTGCCGCGTAGCGCGTACTCAAGCATGGCCCACGTAAACGAAGCCACTGCCGTTGCAAGCGTCGTGCTCATGAACGCGTTTGCAGCAATTCCATCAGGCGCGAGAGCGCTTCCGGCGTTGAACCCATACCAACCTACCCACAGCAAACCCGTTCCGACCATGCAAAGCACCATGCTGTGCGGCGCCATGATTTCTTTTCTGAATCCCAGCCTGTGCCCAAGAAGAACGCACAGGACCAGCGCCGACCAGCCCGAGGTCATGTGAACGACGGTTCCGCCGGCAAAATCGATTGCAGTGATCTTCGCCTCCGCATTCCAGACCCCATTCATCCAGCCATCGATTCCCCATACCATGTGGGCAACTGGAAAATACACGGCGAACATCCACACGCCGACGAAAACAAGCACGGCTGCAAATTTCATCCGCTCCGCAACTGCGCCGATGATCAGCGCAGGCGTAATGATGGCAAACATCAGTTGATACATCGCAAAGACATTCTGCGAAACCCAGTACGAGTAATCATTGTTCGGTCCCGCGCCGACGCCGTGCAGAAAAGCAAATTTGAATCCGCCGATGAACGGCGACCCACGAGAAAAAACGAGAGAATAGCCCACGACCCACCAAAGGATTGTCACCAAGCCTGCGATGCCGAGACATTGAGCCAGAACCGACAAGACGTTCTTCGCGCGGACGAGCCCGCCATAAAAAAGCGCCAGCCCAGGCAGGGTCATGAAAAGCACGAGCGCGGCGCACGTCATCATCCAGGCATTATGGCCAGGGCCGGGACCTGCCACGTTGGAGGCCACCGGGGTGCCGGTATCGGCGCCGCGCGCTGAATTATTTATGTAAGCTTCAAGATCAGCGACACGCTGTTCGAGCGACGGTGAAGCGGAAGGCGACGGTGTTTGCGCATGCAACGGAGAAAACAACGCAATGATCCCAATAAGAAAAATGACCCGCATCATTACGCGCCCCCGTTATAGCGCGCAGATTTCTCACGGCAAGGAAAA
>Ga0065715_10004366_pt1 | contig 13994 bp, 10 predicted proteins | sample MisBulReplicate1_FD_59102 | JGI IMG/M metagenome (GOLD analysis project Ga0065715, IMG submission 59102) | Miscanthus rhizosphere microbial communities from Kellogg Biological Station, MSU, sample Bulk Soil Replicate 1 : eDNA_1 v2 (version 2) | ecosystem: Host-associated > Plants > Roots >...
CAACGAATCTTCGGCCGCCCGCACGATGTACGCGCCCGAAAGACCCTTCCTGCGCGGTCCCATCTCGAGCCCGACTTTTGTGGCAATGAGGACTTTATCGCGTCTGCCGCCCTGCTTGAGCCACTTGCCGATGATAGTTTCCGATTCACCACCACGATTGCCCGATGCGAACTTTGAATAAACGTCAGCAGTGTCGATCAGATTGAATCCGGCGGCGATGAAACCATCTAGCAATCTGAAAGACGTTCGCTCATCCACCGTCCAGCCAAAAACATTCCCGCCGAACGCCAACGGCGCGACCTCTAACCCTGAGTTACCCAAACTACGTCTTCTCATTTTTTGGTTGGGGGGCCGCGATGTCCGAATTGCGCGAGTATCCTGATCAAAACGCCGCGGAACTTCGGCGTGGATGCATATTCCGAATGCGAACACGCGCGCGCGAGACGCACAAAGTCTGCGAGGAACATCCCCACTCCGCGAGGACCGGTGATCAAAGTTTGCATCGACGAGACCGAGCGTCGCACTCGGTTCCTGTTCGGAGCCACGCGCCAACGGAACTGATTCACTCGTTTCACGGACCCGAAGCTTGAACGTTTTGGAAATTGGTCCTGCAAACGCGGCATCGCCGCCTTTGAGTCGCGGACGTCCCTGCATTAAACATTCAGCGCATCGTTCGGCTTGAACCGGAATCAGGGATCACTAGATAAACAGTGGACCAAAATGAAAAGCGATAAACTAGTTGGAAAAGTTGCAGTAGTAACAGGAGCATCGAAGGGAATCGGCGCGGGGATTGCAAAAGAGTTTGCGGAGGCGGGCGCGTCCGTAATCGTTAATTACGTCTCGGCAAAGCAAGACGCAGATCGCGTGGTAGATGAAATTATCAAGCGCGCCGGAAAAGCTGTCGCTATCCAAGGCAGCGTAGCGAAGAAGACAGAAGTTGAGAAACTGTTCACGGAAGCAGAGAAAGCATTCGGAAAGATCGATATCCTGGTCAATAACGCCGGCGTTTACGAGTTCGTGCTTCTGGAGGAAGTCACGGAGCAGCAATTCCACCGGATGTTCGATACAAACGTTCTCGGAACGATCCTCGCCACGCAGGAAGCGCTGAAGCATTTCAATCCTGCTGGGGGCAGCATCATCAATATTGGGTCGCTCGCCAGCGTGCTGACGCCACCGACCGGAGTAGTTTACAATGCAACGAAGGCTGCGGTCGACGCGATCACGCGGACGCTGGCAAAGGAACTTGGGGCGCGCAAGATCCGGGTGAACGCAATCAGGCCCGGTATGGTGATCACAGACGGAGTGATTACCGGCGGATTTCATGAAAGCGAATTCCGAACCATGATGGAATCGCAAACGCCGCTCGGTCGAGTCGGTCAGACGGACGATATAGCGCCTGCTGCCGTATTCTTCGCTTCAGACGATTCCAAATGGGTTACCGGCGAAACGCTCCTTATCGCGGGTGGTTTGCGTTAACGGTGCCTAACAACAACCTAACTAAAGGAAAACACATCATGCCATACGTAACTGTGGGACAAGAAAACGGAGCTAACATCGACATCTATTACAAAGACTGGGGCAGTGGACAGCCCATTGTCTTCAGCCACGGTTGGCCGCTGTCGGCGGACGACTGGGATGCGCAGATGCTCTTCTTCCTCAAACACGGCTATCGCGTCATCGCCCATGACCGGCGTGGCCACGGAAGGTCCACTCAGACCAGCGACGGCCATGACATGGATCATTACGCCGATGATCTTGCGGCTTTGACTGCGCATCTTGATCTGAAAGACGCAGTGCACGTTGGTCATTCCACCGGCGGCGGCGAGGTAACGCATTATTTGGGACGGCATGGCGAAAAAAGAGTCGCGAAGGCTGCGCTGATTAGCGCGGTGCCGCCGTTGATGGTGAAGACGCCGGCGAATCCCGGCGGCCTTCCCAAAGAAGTATTCGACGGATTGCAGGCGCAGCTTGCAGCCAATCGGTCGCAATTTTATCGCGACCTGCCGGAGGGACCATTCTATGGGTTCAACCGGCCGGGCGCGAAAGCGTCGGAAGCGATCATCCAGAACTGGTGGCGTCAAAGTATGATGGGTGGAGCAAAGGCGCATTACGATGGCATCGTCGCCTTTTCACAGACCGATTTCACTGAAGATCTGAAGAAGATCACGGTGCCGGTCTTCGTGATGCATGGTGACGACGATCAGATCGTTCCCTACGCCGACTCCGCACCGTTATCGGCCAAGCTGCTGAAGAACGGGACGCTCAAGACTTACAAAGGTTTTCCGCACGGAATGCCTACCACCAACGCTGAGACGATAAACGCCGACTTGCTAGCCTTCATCAAGGCCTAACGACCATGAGTATAAGTGTTTTGCAGAAAAGATGCTGCCAGTGCCGAGCTACATAGAAGCGGAGTGGGAGGACGAGTTCGCTGGCGCGAACCAATCAACCGCCCTACAATTTTCCCGCGCCATGACCACCGCGAACAAGATCACCGTTGTTCGGATCCTCATGATTCCGGCTTTCGTCGCAATGGCGATTTATTACGGCGAAAGCATTCAACGCGGCCAGCCACTCGAATGGCAGCGGTTTGCAGCGATCGCAATTTTCATTCTCGCCGCGGTAAGCGACGGACTCGACGGTTACGTTGCTCGACGATACAACCAACGCAGCACCCTTGGAGTCATTCTCGATCCCATTGCCGACAAAGGGCTTTTGCTGAGCGGCATCATTACGTTAAGCCTAACGAACTGGAGCGAATTTGAACCGGGCAGCGGAAAATTCCCGGCGTGGTTTCCAGTGCTCGTGATTTCGCGCGACGCCATTCTTCTCGTGGGGACGCTTGTTCTGTATTTGCTCAATGGAAAAGTTCAGGTCAAGCCACACTGGACGGGAAAGATTGCGACGGTTTTACAGATGGTCGCGATCGGATGGGTGATGCTACAACTGCATATTATTCCCGTGCTCTATGTTGTGCTGGTCGCCGGCGCGTTCACACTGATTTCAGGGATCCTTTACGTTACGGACGGCGTCCGCCAATTGCAGGCAGAAGGCCACGCGCATCCGACAAAACCCTAGATGCCAGATGCTGTGGTGAATGAGGCACACGCGCTGCCAAACGTGGCCATTGTCGGGCGGCCGAATGTAGGCAAGTCCGCGCTGTTCAATCGTCTTGTTCGCCGGAAAATTGCGATTGTTCATGACCAACCCGGAATCACACGCGATCGACTTTCGGCAACCTGCACTCGCGCCGAGCATCCGTTCACACTTTGGGACACCGGAGGAATTTTTGGCGCCGGCGAATCCGAACTGACCCAGCAGGTACGACACGCTGCCGAAAACGCGCTGCGTNAGAGCGATCTTCTCCTATTCGTCGTCGACGCNAAAGAAGGCCTGTCGCCTGTCGATGAAGAACTGGCGCGGATGTTGCGAAAATCGCGAAAACCAGTCGTGCTGGTGGTTAACAAAATAGACACCGAGAAGCACGACCCGTTGGCTGTGGAATTCGATTCGTTAGGCTTCGAAAAAATAATTTCCGTCAGCGCAGAACATGATCGCGGCATTTCAGAACTACTGGACGCAATCGAATTGCAACTCCCCTCGCCTGCTCACGTCGACGATCCAACATCTGTTAGACGTAACCTAGGCGAATGGTTAAACGTTAAGCATCCAATCGCGATCGCGATCGTCGGCCGGCCGAACGTTGGTAAATCTTCGCTTATCAACTCTATCGTTCATAGCGAACGCGCGATTGTGAGCGAATTGGCCGGCACAACCCGCGACGCCATCGATATCGTTTACGAACGCGAGGGCTGGAAGTTCCTTTTCATCGACACCGCCGGGATACGCCGCCGAGGAAAAGTTTCCACCTCGGCTGAGGTTTTCAGCGTTATGCGTGCCGAGCGCAGCATTCGTCGCGCTGATATTTGTATTCTGATCATCGATCTCACAATGGGCGTGACCGCCCAGGACAAACGGATCGCTGGCCTGATTCAAACCGCGCGAAAACCAGCCATCATCACCTTAAACAAATGGGACTTGGTTAAGCGGAGAAGTAAGGAAAAGCAGTTGAGCAGGCAATTAGTCGAGGAGACGCGGTCGCAAATTTTCTTCCTCAAATACGCGCCCGTGCTAATCACGTCTGCGTTGACTGGCGAAAATGTCGCTCGCCTTTTTGCGTTGATCGAAAAAGTCNAAGATGCGGCACGGAAGCGCATCGGAACGGGAGTTCTAAATCGCCTGCTGCGGCAGGCGTTTGAAGCNAATCCACCTCCNTTGGTCAAAGGCCGCCGTCTGAAGTTATTTTACGCGACGCAACCAAAGAATGGCGGCCTCCTTGGAAGCGGTAGCCTCGGTGAAGCTGACCAGTCCGCCGACAGACTCCGAGAAAAAGCGTCGCCTTTCGATAAATCTCGACGCAATCTCACACCGCCGGAATTCGTCCTGTTCGTAAATGATCCTCATTTGATCACCGAAACGTATCGGCGCTATCTCGAAGCTCGCATTCGGGAAGCTGAACCGTACCCTGGGTTGCCGATCGTCTTAACGGCGCGTGCGAGGGCCAGGGATAATGGGCGACGCTGATCCTGAAGCGAGAGATCCGGCTACTGCTCGGGCTCGTGGCGATATGGAACATTTGTGCGAACCGACGCGAGAATATTTCCACTCAGTTGTATGCCGTCGGTATCATTCAGGGAGCGTGCCTTGCTCAGCGCTTCTTCGCCGGTTGCGATTGCACGTGGGAAATCTTCAGCTTCGGCATAAGCCGCAGCCAGCGTTGCGAGAAGACCAGGAATGCGGCGGTCGGTAAGCGCACAAGCGCGTTCGGCAAGAAGAACTGCCTCGGCGCCGTCGCGCGCATGGGAATCGGGATAGGTCGCAAGCAACCATGCGAGTTCGTCCAGCATTCGCGGTGAATCCGGTGCATTCGTTGCAATGTCACGAAGTCGTTGCAATCCATCAGGTGCTTTAGCCAGCGACACCACGATCTGATGCANTTGGGTCAGCGCTTCCTCAGCGTTCGGNCGCAGCATCATCACATAACCGAGTTGTCGTGCGGCCGTCATCAAGTCACCAGTNTGTGCCGTTGCCANAGCCACAGAAGAATGAGCCGCAGCNTCGAAGGGTGACACAGTCAGCCATTCCGGTCCGAATGCCGCTGCTTGCTGGTAGCGTCCCGATTCCAAAAAACACTTCATTAGCAGTTGGTACGCTGNAAAATTTTCCGGCCCCAGGTCAATTGCGCGTCTGGCTTCTGCAACAGCGCGTTCCATGTCAGTGCGCTTGGCTGCAATAGCGAGGTTGAGATAGGCCGTGGAATCTGTAGGAGCTAACTGGACTGCGCGCTCGGCTTCCTTCACGGCCTCCGCATCATCGCCGAGCTCGCTGAAGCTCAAAGCGCGATATCCGTGCGCCGAAGCGTTCGAAGGATCAGCTTCGATTGCTTTAGCTGCTTCCGTCGCCGCCTGCTCAATTTTACCCTCCTGGCCCAGAATTTTTACTGCGTACAGATGCTGCGGTGCAGAAGGAATAATGAAGAACGTCGCCAAGCTGTTCAGCGTCCAAAATACCAGGAGCGCATCGATGATAAATCGAAAATGCTTCCACTTGTTGGTCACCGTTTCCCAACCAAGCGCGCCCAAGAAACAAAGCGACGACAGAGCAGATAATCCGTAAAACGCTTTGGCTTGCGCGTACGAAGGAACTTTCAGGCTCATAAAACCTAAGCCCAGCGCTACGACGACAGACAAAGCAAGCAACACAAACAATTCGGCCGACGGTTTCCGAAGGAATCGGACACCGGCGACGCCCGCGCCGATAACAATCAAAACTGCCGGAACTAAAGCCCACAAATACCCTGCGAGCATCGGGCCGAGGTTCCAGGGGGCATTCACGCTCGACGCCCCGCCTAACAAACCGTCGCCCCATAACGTCGAATACATGCCGTCAGCAAATCCGGCGAACCCGCTGAACAGCGGGGTTACTAATGAACGTCCGAAACGGAGGTAATCGGCTGCTGTGTGATAACCGGGATCCTGCCACCAGTTGAATCCGCTTATGACGTCCCAATTGCCCAGCAACGGCGTTCCGAACTTCAGCCATATACGCGCGTAGTACCAGCCGCACACCGCGAGACAACTCGCGATGAGCAAACCGAGATTGCGCAACGAAATAGCAAACGGCGCCCTCGTGTGGACACGCTTTGCGCAGATCGCGGCGATTATTATGGGAACTAAGACAAGGCCGGTCGCCTTCGTCAGCATCGTCGCGCCCAGTGCCAGTCCAACAAACACACATTGTGCGACGCGCGGCGTTTCGTTCTTAAGCAAACGCAAGCAGAGGTAAACCGTTAACGTCGCGAGCGTGGCAGTGAGAACTTCGTTCGTCACATAATGCGCAATATACAAATGCATTGGCAGAAAAGCCGCCAGCATAAGGCCGACCAGAGCCGCTCTGACCGGAAGCAAGAGGCGCAAAGTTAAGAACACCAGAACACACTGCGCGATGCCGAAGACTGCGCCGAGCGCACGCAGAACGGCAACCGAGGCCGGATCAGTAATCGAGAGTTTACAAAACGAAAGGATCGAGGCGGCGATGAAAAAGTAGAGCGGCGGATGATACATCTCGAAGCCCTCAGTCGGCGATGGAAGCGACCAATGTTGCTGGATGTAATCGATGTATTTGAGATGTTCCATCGAATCGAAGCCGACATGGAATGGTAGAAGCCGTGTGTTGTTCCAAAACAAAAACAACCACATGGCGGAAATCAGAAGGAGGACGACTCGTTCGATGGACTGTGGTTTGAATCGCTTTAAGCCGGCGCTCCAGAGAATGACGCATCCACAGGCAACGCCGATCAGCAAAATCCAGAGCGGCCAAATCTTCTTTGCTGCATCAAAAGTGCATTCCCCATCTGCAACGGGATTGCCAGGCCCGGGCGTCTTTGCTGCCGAAGCGAGTGCGGCATGCCTCCATGATGAACCCGTAAAGGATGCTTCCCAATTTTCATCGGTGCGCACATTTAGTTGATCGGTACTCAAAACGAGCCAGAGCGCTGGAGGCCCGTTGTGATTGAACACGCGCACCTCGACAATGTTTGGGCCCTGGCGCAACTGCTCCCCGATGTTAATCTCTAAAACGTTTTTCCAATTACGGTTCTGCGGAAGCTGAATTGAAACGCCATTTACTTTCACTTCCGCCCGACGCAGTGCACGAAGGCGCAAGCGCGCCGTCGCAGATTTAGGCAAAACGAATTCGCGCCGGAACGTTGCATCCAGGCTGGCACTGTTATGTGCGCGCGCATCAACCGCAGTCGGAAAAACGATCCATTCCGCATCTCGATGACGAGACAAATAATTAATAGCCGGATCAGTACGCGCGACCCATGCCAGTAGCGCCACTGCCAGACCCGCAAGTACCACTATAAGAGTCGCTCGGTGCCACGGCTTGAGGGCTGACATTTGTGAGTCACTCTTAGCACGTTTTTGACACCGCACCGAAGGCTGATCGCCAGCGGTGTACGCGAGTTTTTGATCGAACATTCTCGCTGCCAAACTTGTCTGAGCAGACCGTATGAAATCGACTCAGGAAATTACGCAGGAAGTACGAGAGCTGGGTCAGTGGATGCCAGCGCTCCGGCAACAGGTTGGCCACGTTGTGATCGGGCAGAAGTATTTGGTGGATCGTCTTTTGCTGGGACTGCTGGCCAACGGTCATCTCCTGCTCGAAGGCGTCCCGGGGTTGGCTAAGACGCTGACAGTTAAAACAATGGCCGCAGGCATTCAGACCGGTTTCCAGCGGTTGCAATTCACGCCTGACTTATTGCCCGCAGATTTGGTTGGAACGCTCATTTACAATCCACGCAGTGGCGAATTCACCACCAAGCTTGGCCCAATTTTCTCGAATCTAATTCTGGCTGACGAAATCAATCGCGCGCCGGCCAAAGTTCAGAGCGCGTTGTTGGAAGCGATGCAGGAACGGCAGGTGACCATCGGCGAAAAAACTTATCCGTTACCCGATCCGTTCCTGGTTCTCGCTACTCAAAACCCGATCGAACAGGAAGGCACGTACCAACTGCCTGAGGCGCAGCTCGACCGTTTCATGTTCAAATTGAACATCGGTTATCCGCAAAAACGCGAGGAACGAAGCATCCTCGATCTAATGGCGACTTCGGCGCCGGATTTGCGAGTAGATCCTGTCGTGGATCCGAAGCAAATCATCGCTGCGCGCGATGTCGTTAACAACATCTACATCGACGACCGCGTGAAAGATTACATTGTGGACGTGGTCTGGGCCACGCGCGATCCGGCTGCCTACAATCTGCGACTCGAAGGACTGATTCGCTACGGTGCTTCGCCGCGCGCCACCATTTATCTCGCACTCGGTGCACGCGCCCACGCCTTCCTGAACGGCCGCGGCTACGTCACGCCGCAGGACGTGAAGAGCATCGGCCCCGACGTGTTGCGCCATCGAATCATCGTCAGCTACGAAGCCGAAGCCGAGACGGTGACGAGTGAGACCATCATCGAACGAATTTTTGCAGGCCTGCCAGTGCCGTGATGCCGTACTTCAGTCATTCCGAGCGAAGTCGAGGAATCCCGTGGCGTAACCGAAAAGCAAAATCCGCGGGATCCTTCGACTCCGCTTCGCCCAGGATGACGGCTGCTCACGAACAAATGCTATCGACTAAGTCGAGAACTCATTGATGCAACATCAGAATTATTTCGTGTACATTTTGACCAACGGTGATCGTCACACGGTTTTGTATGTCGGTGTCACCAACAGCCTCGAGCGGCGTTCGAATGAACATTCGCTCGGTTTTGGCAGCGCGTTTGCTCGGCAGTACAACGCTCATAAGCTGATTTATTTCGAGGCGTATCCGGATCCGACTAGCGCGATAGCGAGAGAAAAGCAGCTTAAGTGTTGGAGGCGGTCAAAAAAGGAAGCACTCATCGCGAAAAGAAATCCTGAATGGCGTGATCTCTTTGATCAGATGTACGCTTTACGACCAGTTGGAGGTAATCTGTGATGCCACGGGATCCCTCGACTTCGCTTCGCTCCGCTCGGGATGACAAGCGGGCTGAGAAAACAACGGAGATTCTCAAGAAAATCCGAACGCTTGAGATCAAGACCCGCGGTCTGGTCGAGACGGCGTTCGCCGGCAATTATCACAGCGTTTTCAAAGGACGTGGAATGAACTTTGAAGACGTGCGCGAGTATCAACCCGGCGACGAAATTCGCGCGATCGATTGGAACGTCACCGCGCGGATGGGCAGCGCCTTCGTGAAAAAATTTACAGAAGAACGGGAGCTCACTGTGATGCTCGTCGTAGATGTGAGCGCTTCGGGAAATTTTGGGAGCACTACGCAATCGAAACGTGAGCTAGCTGCCGAGGTTGCCTGCCTCCTCGCATTCAGTGCCATCCGAAACAATGATAAGGTGGGCTTGCTGCTGTTCACCGACCGCGTTGAACTTTTCATTCCGCCTAAGAAAGGTCGGTCGCACACCCTGCGGATCATCCGGGAGATTTTGTTCTTCGAACCACAGGGACGCGGCACTGAGCCCGGCCTGGCACTGGATTATCTCAACAAGATTGTGACTCGCCGTGCGGTTGTGTTTTTCATCTCGGATTTTCAAGCGCCGGATTTCTCGCGCGCGCTCGCGGTGAGCGGCCGGCGGCACGATTTCATAGCGATCCAGATTCAGGATGAACGCGAAAGATCGCTGCCAAACGTCGGCATCATTACGCTGGAGGATGCCGAAACGGGCGAACAAATCGAGATCAATACTGCAGATCGCAAGACGCGGAATCTTTTTACAGATCTCGTTACTGGATTTGAAACAGAGCTTTCGCGCACGCTGCGACGAAACAATATTGATACAATCACGCTGCAAACCGGCAGAGATTATCTGCCGCCGTTACGCTCGTTCTTTAAACAACGCGAACGGCGGCTCGGAGTTCGATAAAAGGAGGGTGAAGTGCACCAGCGAGTCATCCTGAGCGAAGTGCAGCGGAGTCGAAGGATCCCGCGGAATGCCTTAAAACCTTTCATTACGGGATTCCTCGACTTCGCTCGGAATGACGGCTGCTAGGTAATAAACATGTATTTATTCGCTGCTGATGAGTTCCATGACATAGCGCCGCCAGTGGATTATTCGCTGATTCCTCCGTGGCTTGTTTTTGTGATCGCATTTGTCGTTCTGTCACTGGTCGGTCTCGTTGTGTGGTGGTTTGTGAAGCGACGGAAACCACAGTTGCCGCCGAAGGCCCCACGCGAAATCGCGCTCGGAGAACTCGAACAAATTCGGCCTGAAATTGACAGAATGAGTCCGTATCAGTTTAGCATTCGCGTGTCCGACATTCTGAGGCGTTATGTGACCCAGCAATACGGCGTCCCGGCAACTCGACAAACGTCGATAGAATTTCTCACTGCGGCGGCAAAAGCCCCATCGTTTTCCGCCGATGACAAATCGTTGCTCGAGGATTTTTTGAGCCGCTGCGATCTCATTAAGTTCGCCAAGTACGAAGCGACAACGTCAGACAGCGAATTGTTGCTAGAAGAAGCAATCCGCTTTGTGAAAGGAGGTCAACTTGCGACCGTTTAATTGTCTCTGTCATTCCGACCCAAGTGGAGGAATCTCGTGGCTCAACATTGAGGCAATTCTGCGGGATCCTTCGACTTCGCTTCGCTCCGCTCAGGATGACGTTTGGTGGCACGCGAAGCGGACAAAATCTCGTCGCTCCGTATGACAAACTTCTTTGATTGGTTCCAGGGGAATAGCGCGTTGACGTTTGCGCGTCCGTGGCTGCTGCTCCTACTGCTGGCGATACCAATGCTTGCCTGGTTGCGCGGCAAAAGCGGCCCGGCTGCGGCGCTGACGTTTTCGTCTACAGCCAGTCTGCAAGCGATCGGAAAAAAGAGTGCTGCGCGAGTCGGTAAAATCCTGCGGGCGCTGCTTTTTCTAACGCTGGCTTTCTTCGTGGTGGCTCTCGCGCGACCACAACTTGGTAAAAGTCTCACGCAGATCGAGGCGAGCGGCATCGACATCATGCTCGTGCTGGACGTTTCCGGCTCAATGCTGACGAAAGATTTCACTATCGGGGGCCAGGAAGCGACACGCGTGGATGCGATTCGCGAGGTCACGCGAAAATTCATCGAAGCTCGTCCAAATGATCGCATCGGNATCATTGCGTTTGCCGGGCGNCCATATGTCGTGAGCCCAATGACGCTGGATCACGACTGGCTTTTGCAAAACTTGGANCGAGTAAAGATCGGACTGGTAGAGGACGGCACTGCGATTGGATCCGCCATGGCATCGGCTTCGAATCGGCTAAATGATAAACGTTCAAAGAGCCATGTTCTCGTTTTGTTGACGGATGGCGAAAATAACGCTGGCAAAATTCCGCCGAATACTGCCGCCGAGGCAGTGAAGGCATTGAAGATTCACTTCTACGCAATCGGTGCCGGAATAAATGGAATCGCGCCCGCGCCCGTTTTCACCAGTCGCGGACCGCTGACCGATGCATTGGGAAACATCCTGTACGAAAATCAACCCGTTCAATTTAACGAATCCGGTTTAAGAGAGGTGACCAAAATCGCCGACGGCAAATTTTTCCGGGCCACCGACACTGAATCGCTGGAACAAATTTTCAACGACATCGACAAGCTGGAAAAGTCGACGGTGAGCGTGAAAAAATATCAGCAATACCGCGATCTCTTCCCGCTTTGCCTGATGGGCGGGTGCGGACTTTTGGTGGCGCAAATGCTTTTGTCCCAAACGATTTGGAAAAAATTACCATGAATGCGGTGGCATCCCGAGCGAGGCGAAGCGCAGTTGAGGGATCCCGCGGAAAGACCCACGGCAATGCCTCGGGATTCCTCGACTTCGCTCGGAATGACAGGGAGAAATTACCATGAGCTTTGGCGCACCAGAATGGCTTTGGGGATTATTGCTCGTCCCGCTCTTGATTGTTCTGTTTGTGCACTCGGAACATCGCGGAGTGAAACGGCTGCAGTTGTTTGTGTCCGCGCGCTTGCTGCCGCAGCTCGCTGGAAACGTCAATCGGCGGCGGCGCATCATAAGATTTGGTTTGCTGTTGCTTGGGCTTGCGTTGGCGATTGTCAGTCTGGCGCAACCGCGCTGGGGCTACACTTTCGAGGACGTAAAGCGTAAGGGACTGGATCTGCTGGTGGCCGTGGACACTTCGCGCAGCATGTTGTCCAACGACGTTCAGCCGAGCNGGCTCGACCGTGTCAAACTGGCGATTCAGGATTTGATCGACGAACTGCAGGGTGATCGCGTTGGTCTGATCGCTTTTGCGGGGCGCGCGTTTTTACAGGCACCGCTCACGATTGATTACGACGCCGTGATTGAGGCGGTCAATGATCTCGACACAAAGACCATTCCCGAAGGCGGCACCAATATCTCCAGCGCAATTACTCTTGCCACGCAGAGCTTCGGCAAAAGCGCCATGGGAAATCGCGCGCTGATCATCTTCACCGACGGCGAGGAATTAAGCGGTGATGCGGTGAAAACTGCGAAAGCTGCGGCCGACGCCGGCGTGCGAATTTTCACCATTGGCGTCGGAACGCCGCAAGGTTCGTTGATTCCGGTAACCGGCGACAACGGCGAGACAAGCTTCGTGAAGGATTCAGCCGGACAAGTCGTTAAATCAAAACTGGACGACAAACGTCTGCGCGAAGTGGCAGAGGCCACGGGCGGATTTTATGTACATTTGGAAAACGGACCGCGGACGATGCAGCAGGTTGAAACCGAAGGCTTGGCAAAGATGCAGGCTGCTGAGATGGACGTGCGTTTGTCGCGCCGGCCGATTGAACGTTACGAGTGGCCGCTCGGCGCCGCGTTGATTGCTCTCGCGTTGTCGATTTTGATTCCCGAGCGAAAGCGCGTACGCCAGCGAGCAGGCGTTCCCGCGCTTGCGCGCGATGCGAGGCATAGCGTCGCAGGTGGACCGGTCAAAGCTGCGGGCGCTGTCGCTGTCCTGATCTTGTTGTGTTCGTCTGTGTTCGCGACGGTGCCGGGGATCAATGCGTATCAGCAAGGCAAATTCGAAGATGCTTACAAGGAATTTCAGGACACGCTGAAGTCCCATCCGCAATCTCACGCCGAAGACGAGCTCCAGTTCGATTCAGGCACCGCGGCTTACAAACTGAAGGATTACAATAAGGCCATGGAATCGTTCAGTCAGGCATTGCTCACGCCTGATACATCTTTGCAAACCAAGGGCCATTACAATCTCGGCAACACACTGTATCAACGCGGCGAGATGGAAAAAAGCGACGACAAAAAGCTAAGCGACTGGACAAATGCGCTCGACCATTACGAGCAAACTTTAAAGCTGGATCCACAAAACAAAGAGGCGAAGGACAACTACGAATACGTCAAAAGGAAAATCGACGAGTTAAAAAACAAAAAGGAACAGCAACAACAGCCATCCCCTTCCCCAACGCCACCGCAAAAGGACAAACAGAACAAGCAAGACAAGCAGCAAAAACAGCAGAACCAACAGAATCAGGATCAGCAGCAGCAACAACAGAAAGACCAGCAGCAGAAAGATCAGAAAGATCAGCAACAACAGCAGCAACAACAACAGCAGCAGAATCAGAAACAACAGGATCAAAAGGATCAGCAGCAGGCGCAAAACCAGCAGGCGCAAGACAAATCGGGCAGCGACAAAGACCAAAAAGAACAACAGCAAAAGGATCAGTCTCAGGCAAAAAACGAACCGCAAAAGAAACAGCAGCAACAGCCCGGCGAGAGTCCGTCTCCATCGCCCGGCTCCGAAAAGCAGCAGAACAATCAGCCTTCGCCCTCGCCCGGACAGCAACAGGCTGAACAATCACCAAGCCCTGGCGAAGGAGAAAACGAAAAGCCGTCGCCGTCACCGGGAGAAGGCGAAGAGGAAAACGCCTCCCCCACCCCCGCCGAATCGCCGCAAAAGAAATTCGCCGGCGAAGTGAAAGGCGCGGCAG
>Ga0065715_10002606_pt1 | contig 13984 bp, 10 predicted proteins | sample MisBulReplicate1_FD_59102 | JGI IMG/M metagenome (GOLD analysis project Ga0065715, IMG submission 59102) | Miscanthus rhizosphere microbial communities from Kellogg Biological Station, MSU, sample Bulk Soil Replicate 1 : eDNA_1 v2 (version 2) | ecosystem: Host-associated > Plants > Roots >...
GCACAGACTGAAAATCTATCCGTCGATAGGGCGCACGCCGGACGACGGCCACGACTTTCCGTTCAGCGGCATAAGGATCTGGGAAGCGGACGTGTTCGCCTTTCTCGATGAGACCATGCACCCGTNGCGTGACGCTCAATCTCCACCGCATGGACGGCCCGGGTACCACTCCGACCTGGAGCATACGGGCCAGCNCGGCGAGTGTCCCCTGAAGGCTTGCCGCCACGACATCGAGGTGCACCGCTGATCTGGCTCGGGGCCGCCGTGGCGCCAGGCTCATGAGCGACCGGGCCAGGCCGATCATGGTCTGTCGCCGGACTGCGGGCGCCGCCTTTGGCCAGAGGACGCGTGCGCCGTCGGACAGGATCGCGGCATGGCACTTCGCCCACAGCCGTCGATGACAGGTCTCGAAGAGATGCAGCGCCAATTCCTCCTTGCCGGCGAAGTGTTTGTACAGCGCCGGATTGGTGTCGCCGCTCTCCCTAACGATGTCACTGATGCTCGTGCCGGCGAGCCCCTGCTCGCTGAACANCTTCATCGCCGTTCCGGAGGCGGAACCGACCGACCTGCGCCAGGCAAAACGACCAAGCGGGCGCCCGCAGGTGCCTTACGATCACTTCACTCGCATATGGAAGGCAGCGTGATTGAGAACGTCGCGCCGTGGTCAGGATTGTTCGCCGCCGATATCTTGCCACCGTGGCGTTCGATGATGGACCGACAAATCGCAAGGCCCATTCCCAGTCCTTCCGGCTTGCTGGTCACGAAGGGATCGAAGATCGACTCGAGCTTTTCCGCGGCGATGCCACCGCCGCTGTCCTGAACGTCGATCCGCACGTTCGATTCATCAATCGAATGCGTGCGGACCACCAGGCGCCGCGCGCCGTCGGGTCGGGTCCCGTGCATGGCGCTGAAGGCGTTGAGCATCAGGTTCAAGATGACCTGCTGCAGCTGGACGCTGTCACCCCTGACCGGCCGGAGGCCGGAAGACAGGTCGAGTTGAACCGTGACGTTGTGCAGATTCGCGTCGCCGTGCGTGACGCGTTCGACGCTGCGAATCACGTGGTTCACATCGACGCTGGTCAAGCCGATCGCCGTGCTGTCGCGCTTGAGGATCGCACGCAGGCCGCCGATGACGTCGCCGGCGCGCTGGGTGACCTCGCGGACGTCGGCCAGTATGCTGCGGACCTCCTGGAGATCGGGCTCGGGTGCGTCGAGCAAACGCTCGGCGGCGCAGGAGTTGATGAGGATCGCAGTGAGCGGCTGCTGCAATTCGTGCGTCAGGGTTGCCGTGAGCTCGCCGACTGTGGCCACGCGTGCGACGTGCTCGAGTTCTGCCCGCTTTTGCGCGGCTGACACCTCCGCCTGCTTGCGGGCCGTGACGTCCATCGACACTCCGAACAGCTTCAGGCTGGTATCGGCGTCGGCCCCCGCAAAACGACCCCGCCCATGAATCCAGCGGACCACGCCGTCCGCTGGCTGCACGCGATACTCCACGTCGTATTCGCCTCGCGTCTGGAGCGCCTGCCCGATCGCGGCGTCGCGGGCCGCGCGATCCTCGGGGTGCACGCGATCGAACGTTCCCGCAAAATCGACGCGCGCGTCTGACTCGAGGCCAGGCAACGAGCGCCCACGGTCGTTCATCGACACGTCGTTGCCGGAAACATCCCACACCCACATGGCCAGGGTTCCGGCTTCCGCGGCGAGACGCATCAGGTTCGCGCTCTCGCGCAACGCTTCTTTCGAGCGTCTTTCCTCTTCGATGACGACCGCGAGCAACATCAGCGGAGTGGCGGTCACCAGGAGGAAGAGCTGCAGCGCCGTCGCATTCTCGGCGGGGGTTTGGGCCAGGAACGGGCCGTGCCCGCGCATGGTGCCCCAGATTGCCTGGAGCGTAACGATCAACATCGAGACGCTGATTCCGCCAAGGCCGAAGCGAAGCGCCGCCCAGATGAGCAAAGGAATCGGCGTATATAAGAGCGCGGGCGAACTGCTGGGGCCTGCATGCGTCTGATCGAAAACGAAGACTCCCAGCGTCACCGTGCACGCACCGACGAAAGCCGCTTCCAGCACGCGCCTGGGCGCCAGAGCTCTCGGGCGTCTTGCGAAGAGATAGTGCGCACCCAGCAGCAACACCGGCACGAGCACGACGGCCGTGACCGCATTCGAGACTCCCAGGTTGCGCCATTCGACCCAGTAGCTCGTGCCGAAACCGTAAGAGACGGTAAAGGACGCCCCCCAGAAGGCGGTCCCAAAAGGAACGATCACCACAGCGATGAGGACGAAGAGAATCGCGTCACGAAGCGTGATCGCCTTGAGGGGAGACGTAATCAGAAAGCGAATCCCCGCCGCAGCCGAGACGCATTTCACCGCATCGAACGCCTCGCAGGTCAATGCATACAACGGTGGCCAGTGTGCCTGCTGGGTCGCCAGAAAATGAGCGCCGAGGGCGGCGAGTACATAAGCCCACCAATGCCGCGTGGGCGCGACCAGCAGGACGCACAGCAGCAGCGCGTGTGGAGGAAAAAAGAGTGAGACCTTGCTATCAGGGAACGTCAGCGCCCAGGCGAGCTGCGTGGCGGCGTAGTAGCAGACGGTGCTCGCCAGAACGCCGCACACCGTGCGCAACGATGCCGCGGCGACGGGTCGCCAGGGTCCGGCGTTGGTCCAGGCCGCGGCTTCACGATTCCGCAGCTGTTCACGCGGGACATCGGCGGTCAGTCCCGTGGCGGTGTTCCTTCCTGTGCCACCCATGAACAGCAAGACGTGTTCTGAGACATAGCGACACCGCCGAACAGCCTTCGGGTGTGGCGGGAAACTTATCACATCTAATTGGTGTTTCTCGTCTGGGAGGCTGCTGAGAAACAGCGGCNGATCATGTCGTTAAGTGACCTTGACGATGATTCTTCGAATGGGAGTTCCGGCNACTCGGAAGCTGCGCCGGTTTCAGCGACTCTCCGGATCCATCGCGCAGTTGCGCACAACAGGCGTATATCATCTGCAGCGGACGGAGTCGTGTGCGACCCGCCTCCAAGCTCAACAGCGACNAAGAGTTCCCTGGAGTCGCGGCAGCCCTTGAGCAAGGTTTCAAGAATCGCTGGCTACCCGAAGGTCAGCGGGCGCGAGGAGACCCATGCGGATGTTCCTGAAGATTCTGCAGATGCCGGTCTCGGTGTTCTCGCTCATCGTGGCCTCGGCCCTTCCCGGCTCAGCGCAGACCAACGTTTTCGTAAACGGGAACACGTCGTTCACCGTGACCTGGCAGGGCGAGAAACCAGGAGCCACGCTCCTGGCCACGGCCACGTTCACCGTCAGCAACTGGTCGGGCACGTCATTCGTGATGACGGTCACCAACGTCAGGAACACGATGCCGACGAGCCCCAACATCAACGCACGGCTCACGGCGTTCGGATTCGGCCTGACGCCGGAGGGCACATTCAGCAATCTGGTCGCCCCCAGCATTTACACATGGGCATTCGCGAATTTCCCGGCGTTTCAACGCGTCGATGTGTGTTTGACGTCCGGTAGCGGCTGCGCCGGCGGAGGGTCCGGAGGTCTCAATCAAGGTCAAGGCACGAACGATATCTACTCTGTTACCGCTACTGGTAACTTCGCGAATGGGGTCACGGTCACCCCGATTCCCGCGAAATTTCAAACCAGCCTCGGGTCCCTGGAGACCGATGGCGTCGTGATCTACCCGCCACCGTCGGGTGCGAGCGACCTCACCATTGCGAAGGATCACAACCCGGGCATCGCCATCCCCGGAGATACGGTCACGTACATCGTGACGGTCTCAAACGTCGGAAGCTCGCCGTCGAGCGGCACGGTGACCGTGACCGAGACGCCGCCGCCGGGCCTGACGATTGCGGCGCTGTTCGGCACCGGCTGGACCTGCACACTGGCAACACGAACCTGCACTCGAAGCGACGCGCTCGCTCCTGGGGCGAGCTACCCGGGGATCACGGTGACGACCGTTGTCGGCGCNCATGTGGCGCCTGGCACGGTGACGAACATCGCAGAGGTATCCGGCGGCGGCGATTCAAACTCGACCAATAACGAGGCGACAGACCCGACAATCATCGCCGCTCCGGCTGCGGGGATGGACCTGACCATCGCGAAGACGCACAGTCCGAATACCGTCGTAGCAGGACAGACGTTCACGTACTTCGTGTCCGTGTTGAACGTTGGCAGCTCGCCGTCGAGCGGCACAGTGACTGTGACCGAGACCCCGCCGGCGGGCCTGACAATTACTGCGCTCTCTGGCGCCGGCTGGACCTGCGCGGTCCCCACGCGCACCTGTACTCGCAACGACCCGCTCCCCCCGGCGGCGAGCTACCCTGACATCACGGTGACGGTGAGCGTCGGTGCCAATGTGGCGCCTGGCACGGTGACGAATGTCGCAGTCGTCTCGGGCGGCGGCGACCCGAACGACGCGAACAACACGGCGTCGGATCCAACAATCATCACCTCTCCGACGGGAGGAACGGACCTCACGCTTACGAAGACGCAGACCGGCGGCGTCGTCATGCCGGGCCAGCAAATCACGTTCACCCTCAGGGTGACGAACATCGGCGACGCGCCGACGAGCGGCAACGTCACCGTGACGGAGGTGCCGCCGCCGGGCCTGACCGTCACCGCGCTCTCTGGCCCCGGCTGGGCCTGCATCGTCGCAACGCTGACGTGCATCCGCGCTGATGCGCTCCCCCCCACGATGAGTTATCCGGACATCACGGTAACGGCCACTATCGCGCTCGGCGCGACGGGCACGATCGCGAACAGAGCGGTGGTAACAGGCGGCGGGGACACAAACCCCTCCAACGGCACGGGCACGGGTCCGATCACAATCGGTCCGTTTCCAGTCCCGGTCCTGCCTCTATGGTTCGGGATTGGTTTGATGAGTGCGCTGCTCGCGATCGCGCTTTCGGCTTTGCGCGCGCGTCGTTTCCGGTCGGTTGAAAGGGATCCAACACTTCCTGATTAACGAGCGCGAGCGCCATGGATCACATTCCGTCGGTGACGGCAACGGCTGCGCGATCGTCGCCGCTCCGGTTTCTCGCTCTGGCCGCGGCCTGGGCCGCCGTCCTGCTGTGGCTGCTGCGGCTGCCGATCATGGAGCGGCTATTCGTCGAGCCGCTCACGCTGCTCCAGGGACGGATCGCGCTGTGGTATTCGGGAACGCACACGCTGCCCGTGACGGTGACGCTCGCCTGCAGCGGGGCCGACGTGCTTGCGATGTGCATCGCGGTGACGCTGGCGTACCCGCTACCGTGGCGCCGCCGCATCATTGGTGCACTCAGCAGCGCGTGGCTCGTGCTGTTGCTGAACACCGTCCGAATCGGCGTCCTCGCGTACGCCGCGCGATCGCCATGGTTCATCCTGCTGCACGAGCAGGTGCTGCCGGCACTGCTGGTGCTCGCCGTCGTGCTGTGGCTGGTGGCGTGGCTGCACGTCGCGGATCCGCGGCCGGGTGGCGGGCTCTCGCGTCCGGGGCGCGTCATCCTGGCCGCGGCGACATCACTTGCGGTCTACGTTGCTGCAGGACCATGGCTCGAGTCGAGCGGCGCGCTTCTTTCAGTCGCATTCGGCGCAGCGCGCGCGAGCGGGTGGCTGCTGAACGCGATCGGCGTGCCGACCACGACGGCCGGCAATATTCTCCACTCACAGCACGCCGACGTCGTCGTGACGACCGAATGCGTCGTCACGCCCCTGATGCCGGTGTTCCTGGCGGTGGCGCTGACGCTCCCGGCGACGTGGGGGCGACGCGCGTGGGCGGTGGCGGGATTCGTGCCCCTCTTCGGCACGTTGATTGTCGCGCGGCTGCTCACGGTGGCGCTGCCGCCTGTGGTTGGGGGCACACCGCTCGTGCTGACGCACGCGTTTCACCAGATTGTGCTGGGCGTGGTCACGGTGATGCTGATGCGTTGGTGGGCGGCAGGCACACCAGGACGGGCCGATGCGATCAGAATCGCCGCCGCCTGCGCGGCCGCGGGGCTGACATTCCTGGCTCTCCGCGATATGGCGCCAGCCTCGGCTCTGGTGCTGACCGGCTGGCTCCGCCCGGCTCTCGCGCACGTCCCACGGACGCTCCTGCTCCAGGGCGACATTCAGGGTGCCGTGTACCTGTTGCCCTCTTTTGCATGCGCGCTGATGGTGGCCCTGTGGATCGTAGCGGGATCGGCGGGATGGCGCGGCGTCGCGATCTCGGTGACCGTGCTCGTCGTTGCAGTCATTGGTTGGATTGCCGCGCAGTCCGAGCTCGCCGCGCACACGGGCGTCGTTCTGCCTACCATCTGGACGCGGGCCGCGGGAGTCGCCGCACCTCTTTCCGCCGTGCTCGCCACACGCTACCTGCATGATGCTCCGTCGCTTCGCCGTCGTCTTCGCCGCGAGCGCCACCCTCACGGTGCTGGTGGCGTGGCCGGTCGTTGAACGGCCGACCGAACGGATTTACGGGACGGAGATTTCCGGCCGGCATCCCGATCCGTTTGCGGCGATGCGCCGTCTCGACTTTTCGATCGCCGACCGCTTCACCCAACCGGGTACCGACTGGACCGGGGCCGCGATCGCCCGGCTCGCTGGACCGGTGGCGGCCTACAACCTGATCGTCCTGCTGTCGTTTCCGCTTGCGGCAGCGTCCACCGATCTCCTGGTGTTTCTGCTGACGGGATCGTCGCTTGGGTCGGCCTGGGCCGGGCTGATGGTGATGGTCGCGCCGTATCACCTCGCGCACGCGGCATACCATCCGCACGTCGCGCAAATCGGTTGGCAGGCGCTGGCGCTGGCGGCGATCGTCGTTTTCGTGGATCGGCCCTCGGCGCTTCGGGCCGGGGCCGTGGCGATCTCGATGGCATGGCTTGGTTCCGCCGATTTTTACGGCGGCTTCATCGCATTGGTGCTGGCGCCTGTCGTCGCGATCGCGCGCGTGGCGATGCAGCCGGCAGGCACTCGCGATTCGCGTGCGCCGGCCGCAGCGGGCCTCATCGCGGTTGGCAGCGTGGCGACGCTGGCGGCCGTGAGCTGGTGGCTGCATGCGCGGCCAGGCGTGCCGCTGTTCAACGAGGCTCAGGTGCTGATGTTCCGCGCGCGCTGGTGGGCGTACTTCCTCCCGCCTGTGGATCAACCCTGGTGGGGCGACCGCTCGGTCCAGGTGATCGGTGAAGCCGGAGCGCTGCCGGCGATCGTGGAGCTGCAGCTCACCCCCGGATTCGTCGCACTTGGACTCGCGGCCTGGGGAACTCGCGTCGCCTTCACCAGCGGCCGCGCGCAGGAGCGGGCCGCGGCCGGGGTCGCCCTGGCGATCGTGACGGCCGCGACGATTGCGTCCCTCGCGCCGGTGGCGATCTGGCTGCATCGGGCGGCGCCGGTCTTTCGCGGGATGGCACGGTTCGGGGGCGCCGTGGAGATCGGCGTGAGCGTGCTGGCAGGGCTCGGCCTGGCCTCGCTGGTTCGCCGCGATCCATCGCGTCGAACGGTCGTAATCGGCGTGGCTGCGCTGGCGCTCTTCGTCGAGTGCGCGCCGCTGCCGTGGCGATGGCGCGACGTGCTTCCTACGCCGGCGCATCGCTGGCTCGCCGGGTTTCCGGCCTCCGCGACGGTTCTCGATTGCTCGGCGCCACTCGGCGGCGATGCAGCGGTCCAGATGGCCTTTGGGAGCAGGCTGACAGAAGCGGGCGGAGTGCGGTTCCAATATTGCGGCGACGCCGACATGCCTGCGCGCGCAGCCGCCGACGGCATCGGGTTTGTCCTCGTGCCGACGGGCACCGGCATGGCGCGGGCCTGGGCCTCCCAACCGCCTGCAGGCATCCGGGTGGTACGGCGGTTCCCTGGCGCATCGGTCTATGCNGTGATCGCAGCGCCCCCGGCGGTCTTCGTNGATCGCGTCTCCGGGTGCGGCCAGNGGGAATGGCGAAACGGCGACAGCTTCTGCTGGGCCCNACAGCGCGTGGAGCTGACGGTCAGAAACACGATGCNCGAGCCGGCGACCGTGACGCTGTCGGTCGCGCTCGAGACGAAATCCGGAGGCGGCGCGCTCGTTGTTCGCGGTCCGGAAGGTGTGCCGCGGCGCATCAGCGTACGCGGATCGCTCAAACCGTANTTGGTTGGGCCGTTGCAACTATCGTCGGGCCTGACGCTGATCTCCATCGAGTCTGACAATCGCGAAGCGTTTGCGGTCGGCACCTGGACGTGGAGGACCGACCCCTCNTGAGCGCACGTGGNGCCTCCAAGCAGGGGGACCCGGCATATCGCCGCTTCTGGCACGACGTCGGAGACGACTTTCCCGATCTNGGCGGCGCGCCGTCCACGGCGTTCTANCGCGANAACGAGATTCGCTTGCTCGAGGGCTCNCTGCCGCCGCTGACGGGGCTGCGAATCCTGAAGACCGATCTGTGGGACGAGGCCAAGAACACGCGGATCCTGCAATGGGCGGCGTCGCGTGGCGCCCGGGTATTCGGCGTGGACGTGTCTGCGCCGATCGCCCGCGATGCGCGGCGCAGGTTCGGGTCAATGCCACTGCGCGGCGCGGTGGCCGACGTGCGGGCGCTCCCGTTCAGGGACGCGGCGTTCGACGCGGTGTACTCGATGGGAACTGTCGAGCACTTCGACGAGACCGAACAGGCTGTCTGCGAGATCCGTCGCGTCCTCCGGCCGGGTGGCATCGCCGTCATCGGCGTGCCGAACCGGCACGACCCCTTTCTGAGGCCGGCGCTGGCGGCGCTCCTGCAGTCGCTCGACTGGTACAGCTACGGGTACGAGAAGTCCTACTCGCGCCGCGCGTGGCGCGGGATCCTCGAGCGTGCGGGCTTCGACGTGCTCGACCAATCCGGCATCCTGTTCATGCCCGGATGGCTGCGCATGCTGGATCTCTGGTGTCACACCTCCGCGCGACCGCTGACGCGATTGACGCGGATCGCGATTGCACCGTTCGTGTGGCTGCACCGACGGGTGCCGGCCACGCATCGCTACGGTTACCTGCTCGCCAGCGTCGCTCGGCGGCCTGAGTGATAGCGGCGCGAGAGCCGGTGTGGGCGTCATCTCCGTGCGCGCTGTTCAAGGCTCGCTCCAGAGTCGACTACTCCCGAATCGATCACCGTCGTTCGCGCGCCAGTGCCGCGAATGCCTCGTAGAACACCTCGCCAGGGCACAACTCCGGCGTCAGGATGCGTTGCATCACGAGCCCCTCGATGAGCGCATGTATCACACGCACGAGCACGTCGGCTGGCATCGGCAGTTCGCCCGCGGGGAACGTGCGCAGCCACTCGGCGCCGAACTCGTAGCTGCCTTTCGTGACCTCGTGAACGTGCGCGCGCAGCTCGGCGCTGGTCAACGCGTAGGCGAGTCCCGTCAGCCGTCCGACAGCGACCGGCGCGCGGTCGTCTACCGCTGCGAGCGTCGCCGTGGCAAGGGCGCGCATCGCCTCGGCGAACGTCGCGCCAGGCGCGACACTCGGAGCGATCGGCGCCCAGTACTTCTGCCCGAGCGCGATGAACAGCTCCTCGCGATTCTTGAAGTTCCCGTAGATCGCGCCCGTCGTCATGCCGGCGCGCCTGGCCACTTCCTCCATCGTCGTTCGCTCGTGCCCTTTGTCCCGAATCAATGCGCGTGCGGCTTCGAGCAGGGCCGCTCGCGTGCGATCGCGTTTGTCGCCTTTCGGCTTACCGCGAGCCGACTGCGCGGATGCCATCGGTCCGTCTGCGCTTGCCATTCATAAAAAAATAATATATCTATTTTATAAGGTCAATATGAAAAGCGAAATCACTATGGAAAATGCCATCAAGCGGTTCGTCGATGCCGGACAGCTTGCTGGCGCCGCTGCACTGGTATGGCGAAATGGCGAGGTTGCCGACTTGGCCGCCGTCGGGAGCCGCGACCTCGCGAATGAGCGTCCAGTCGAGCGCGACACCATCTTCCGCATCGCGTCGATGACCAAGCCGGTGACGACGGTCGCGGCGTTGATGCTGCTCGACGAGGGGCGGTTCGCGCTGGACGATTCGATCGCGATCTGCGCACCGGAGTTCGCGAACCTGCGCGTGCTCCGCGATCCGGAGGGACCGCTGGACGCTACCGACGAGGCGAAACGATCGATCACGTTTCGCGATCTGTTGACGCATCGATCGGGGTTGACGTACGGCGAATTACATCGTGGCCCAATCCGTGGTGTACTCGCCGAGACACTCGGCGCCACGATTGACAACCCGCTCACGCCTGACGAGTGGATCGCGCGCGTTGCGACGCTGCCGCTGATCGATCAACCCGGCGCCGGCTTTCATTACGGCATCTCGACAGACCTTCTCGGGTTTCTCATCGCACGCCTCGACGGCGAATCGCTTGGCGAGGTGCTCGCGACACGAGTCTTCGCGCCGCTCGGCATGCGCGACACCGGCTTCGCCGTGTCGCGCGAGAAGCGGGATCGCCGCGCCGCGTTGTGCGGCTTCGATGACGAGGGCCGTTTGACCACGTTGAGCGCCGCGCCAGGTCGTCAAGCGCTTGCGGAGCGGCCGGAGGACATGACGTTCGAGTCGGGCGGTCAGGGTCTGTGGTCGACGCTCGATGACTATCTCGTGTTCGCCCGGATGCTGCTGCGCGATCCCGAGGTACCCGCGCTGTTGCGGGAAGAGACGCTCGCGATGATGACGTCGAACCAGCTGACGCCCGGGCAACGCGCGGCGGCTCGCATGTTTGGTCAATCGATCTTCGCAGCAGGCCACGGCTACGGCATGGGCGTGGCTGTCGTCCTCGAACCCGAAAAGGCGGACCTCCTGCGATGCCGAGGCGGGGTGGGCACGATCGGGTGGCCTGGCGCGTACGGCGGTTGGTGGCAGGCCGACCCGAACGATCGATCAGTGCTGATCTTCCTGTCGCACAACATGCTGGAACTGTCGCAGATGGCGCGTGGGATCGGTCTCGAGGTGTGGAGCGCGATCGCCAGCTTTCACGCGATTGCGACATCGTGAGCAGCTCGTCCAGAATTCGCGTTTTGCGAAAACTGTTTCGGACCCTGATGATCCCGACGCGCGACTGTCGGCGACCGGGGTCGTGACGTTTTTGCGCCTGGAGTCAGTACGAGGCGAACCATCTGGAATGGCCGTGCGGCGCACGTAACAGGCCACTGATCGCTGAAGGAGTACGACCGTGGATACGTTTTTGAAGCTCACGCAACACACCCAGGGCGTGGAATTGGATCACCTGGAGCCCTCGACAACCCTGCTCGTCTGGACTTGGAACTCCCTTTATCGGGTCATCATCGCCAAGGGATCTGATGTGGTGGTCCAAGGTGGTGCCTACTTCACCGAGCCCACGCCCGCGCACGTCGAAGGCGCAAGGGCAGGGGGCTGTGCTCTCAAGTTGGGCTGGATCGCCATAGGGCTCCTGATGGAGCTTCGTGCCAGCGGTCGGCACATCGTGACGTCGCCTGTTGTCGCGATCGCCACGGCACCATCCGATGTCTCAGTGCGCCATTGAGGCCTGGCGGCTTTGCCCATGACAACCCCCGGTATTGAAGCGTTACTGGCTACACGCTCCGGACGGTTTCCAGTCAGAGGGTATGCCCCTCTCCTGCGCCGAATCATGGATGACGAGGGCGAATGCACGCCGGAGCGTCGTACCAGTGACGTCTAGTTCCATCGGAATATTCGGTCGCACCGTCATGGTTCCTCCGGCTCGAGCCCTGTTGGCGCCAGCCGGAGTTTCCAGACACTGCTCTCCCGCCAGCACGTACCAGCCCTCGGGGCCGGGGTGTGTATGCACCCTCGAACTGTCGCCGGGCCGCATGACAGCGTAAGAGAGAACCGCGGTGTAGCTGGTTGCTGCGGGAAGCTGCAGTGGTCCGACGATGGCGATCGCCTCACCTCCTCGCGGCGCAGTGTTACGGGGACCGAATTCGGAGAGCCACACTCGCCCGTCTTCCTCCACCACAATTCCGGTCGCGCTCTTGGCCGCCTCGGCCGCCTTCCTGCTTGGAAACGCGCGCAAATGCCAGTAGACGGATGCGTGACTGAAATGAAGCCCGGTTACCATGCCGATGTTGAAGCAGCCAAACTCCGGTCGCTTCTCGCCCGGCGGCACGTCCACGCAGGCCACTCCGCTCAAGTGCTCGTGTCCCGCGGTGCCGGGCACCTGAGCCCGCAGGTGGCCTGCTGGCACGATCTGAAAGGCTACCAGGAACAGTACGAGTACCCCGATGAATGGAGTTCTGGCCATGTCCGATCCTCCGAGAAGATGATTATTGGCTCACGCTTGCGCGGCCATGAGCCGTCGCACCTGCGGAGCGGCGCCTCAGGAACAGGATTCAGTGCTTGCAGTCGCAGTCGTCCGCCCGTGCGAGGAGGAATGCTCTTTCCCGCGCGTTGCGGGTCAGCGTGGCCGCAGCCTTGAATTCTGAACGCGCCTCGGCCAGTCGACCGGCCCGGAACAGAAAGTCGCCCCTCGCCGCCGGCAATGGCGCGTAGTCGCGCAGGGCAGCGGCGTCGACGATCTCGTCCACTAGTCTGAGGCCGGCTTCGGGCCCGAAGGCCATGCTGTGGGCGATCGCGCGATTGAGATCGACCACGGGCGAGGGCGCCACGACGCGCAGCCGGTCATAGAGCGCGGCAATGCGCGGCCAGTCGGTATCGCCGGCCCGGCGCGCGCGGGCGTGGCAGGCGGCGAGCGCGGCTTGCAGAACATAGGGGCCGTCGCCGCCCAGCGCTGCGGCGCGGGCCAGCGCATCGAGGCCCCGGCTGATCAGCAAATGGTCCCATCGTGCGCGATCCTGCTCGGTGATGGGTATGAAGGCGCCGTCCGGCCTGGTGCGCGCCTTCTGGCGCGACGCCTGGATCTCCATCAGGGCCAGGAGGCCGAGCACTTCGGCATCCTGGGGCATCAGCCCGGCCAGTATGCGGCCGAGCCGTTGCGCCTCCAGGCACAGGCCCGGCCGGACAAGGTCGTCGCCCGTCGTGGCCGCATAGCCTTCATTGAAAATGAGGTAGATGACCTCGAGCACCGAGGGCAGCCGAGCCGCCCGTTCGGCGCCGCGCGGCACCTCGAAGGTCAATCCGGCCTTGGCGATCGCCTTCTTCGCGCGGACGATACGCTGCGCAATCGCGGCCTCGCTCGACAGGAAGGCGCGGGCGATCTCGTCCGTCGTCAGGCCGCCGACTACCTTGAGGGTGAGCGCCGCGCGGGCGTCGGGCGACAGCATGGGGTGGCAGGCCGTGAAGATCAGGCCCAGCAGCTCGTCGCCGAGATCGTCGTCCATGGCCGCTTCGATCGCCTCGGCCGCGCCGTCGCGCGTCTCGTCCAGCGTCCGCGCCATCTCCTCGTGCTTGCGCTCGCGCATCTTGTCGCGCCGGAATGCGTCGACGGCGCGGCGTTTGGCGACGGCCATCAGCCAGGCGCCCGGATTGTCCGGGACGCCGGTCTTGGGCCATTCAGAGAGGGCGACGACCAGCGCGTCCTGCGCCAGCTCCTCGGCACGATCGACATTCCGCACGATGCGGGCCAGGCCCGCGATGAGCCTGGCCCGTTCAATACGAAAGGTCGCTTCGATCGCCTGGTGTGTCTCGCCCGCGGTCACACCGCATTTTCGGCCAAGGCCGCAGGCGAGACAAGCCGGCTCCAGCCGACGGTATCAGGCGACGCCGAGTTTCCCGCGTTCCCCGTCACGGCGGGGAGCCGAGAGCTCCTCGGGCGTCACAAACGCGGCCAGGTCCGCCGCCTCGTAGAACGGTCGGATTTCCATCTCGCCTTTCATGCCCGGGATGGCCGGCGAGCGCTTCGCCCAGGCCATCGCCTCGTCCATGTCCTTGACCTCCCAGATCGAGAAGCCGACGATGAGCTCACGGCTCTCGGCGAACGGGCCGTCGATGACCGTGCGGCTGGCGCCATCGGAGACGATGCGCTTGGACTGGGCGTCATTTTTGAGACCGGCGGCGGCCACGAAGACGCCGGCCTTGACCAGCTCCTCGGTGAACCGGTCCATCGCCGCGAACGCCTCGAGCGCCTCCGGCGT
>Ga0065715_10000501_pt1 | contig 13963 bp, 18 predicted proteins | sample MisBulReplicate1_FD_59102 | JGI IMG/M metagenome (GOLD analysis project Ga0065715, IMG submission 59102) | Miscanthus rhizosphere microbial communities from Kellogg Biological Station, MSU, sample Bulk Soil Replicate 1 : eDNA_1 v2 (version 2) | ecosystem: Host-associated > Plants > Roots >...
GATAATTTCATCCTGTACTTGATGCTGATGTCACTCATGGGGGCAACCCTAGGGTTTGTTGGAACGCTGCTTCTTGCGGTCATCATCTATTGGCACCGTGTCACAATCTTTTTGTATGACACATTGTCTTTGGGGTGGTCGTAGATGGCGGAACCAACCGACAGCATCCTTGACACTACCAAGAAGTTGTTAGGGTTCGAGAGCGACTATACTGCTTTCGACCTCGACATCATCACGCATATCAATGCGGTCTTCTTTACCCTTAGCCAGCTCGGCGTGGGGCCTTCAACCGGCTTCTTGATCGTTGACAAAGAAGCTAAATGGGCTGACTTTATTGGGACTGAAAACCTCAATGCGGTCAAGTCTTACATGTTCATGCGGGTTCGTATGATGTTTGATCCGCCAACCACATCTTTTCATCTTGAATCACTAAAGAAGATGGCTGAAGAGATTGAATGGCGGCTACTCGTTCATACTGATCCTCCTGTAGTAGTCGTACCTGTAGAGGTAGAGGAGGTGATAACGCCATGACCAAAAACAACACCAATGACTTCCTAGAACACTACGGTGTTAAGGGAATGAGATGGGGACGACGCAGGGCTAATGTTGAAACGGCCACTGTATCTGTCAATAACAAAGCGGTCAATGCTGGTCCTGTAAAAGCCAGCACGGATGCTGTAACTGTTGGTGGATTTAAGTCAAGAGTGGCTGCTGGTGGAGTTGATGCTCTTTCTACAAAGGAATTGCAGCAACTTGTCAATCGCCAAAACCTAGAACAGCAGTATGCCAAGCTCAATCCAGAACCGATGTCGGCTGGTCAGAAATTCATGACTGAAACTCTGCCCACACTCATCAGTGTTGGCAGTACAGCTAAGTCTGCTTACAACGTATTCTATCCCGCCAAAGAACCGCCTCCTCCGAGCACGGATCTTAGGGTTATTTCGGGTAAGCAAAAGGCGGGCGACATGGTTCTACACCTTGGTAAGCAGTTGGTCAAAGAACATGGCATGGCCATTGGTAAGATGGCTCTTGAAGCCATGATATCTAAGTAAGAAAGGAGGATCGGCGATGGGCCTATCTAACACCGCAACCCCATATTACTATGGAAAGTTTCGTGATGCGGTAATTCGAGGTGAGATTCCCGTTAACAAAGAGATCTCGCTTGAGATGAACCGCATTGATGATCTCATCGCCGATCCTCGTTACTACTATGATGATCTTGCTATCAACGGTTGGATTCAGTACTGTGAAAACGAACTGACTCTGACCGATGGTACCGATCTAATTTTGCTGGACTCCTTTAAGCTTTGGGGAGAACAGATCTTTGGTTGGTATGAGTTCGTAAACCGTACGGTTCCTGAGGTTACCGCCAACGGAACTCGCTATGTGAAGAAGCGAATCAAGAAACGACTAATCACAAAGCAATACCTGATCGTTGCCCGAGGAGCAGCGAAGTCGATGTACGCTGAGTGCATTCAGAGTTACTTCCTGAACATCAACACAAAGACTTCGCACCAGATCACTACCGCGCCTACCATGAAGCAGGCCGAAGAGGTCATGTCTCCATTCAGGACGGCCATAACGCGCGCCCGTGGACCGCTCTTTCAGTTCCTAACTGAGGGCTCTCTACAGAACACGTCTGGCTCTAAGTACAACCGGGTGAAGCTCGCCTCTACTAAGAAGGGGATTGAGAACTTCCTCACCGGTTCTATCCTTGAGATTCGCCCGATGTCTATCAACAAGCTTCAGGGGCTGCGGCCCTTTGTCTCCACTGTTGACGAGTGGCTCTCCGGAGACATTCGCGAAGACGTGGTTGGTGCTATTGAGCAGGGTGCATCCAAACTGGAAGACTACCTCATCGTTGCGATCAGCTCCGAGGGAACGGTCCGTAATGGTTCTGGCGACACAATCAAAATGGAGCTCCAGGACATCCTCAAGGGTGACTACATCAACCCTCACGTTTCGATCTTCCATTACAGGCTCGATTCATTGGAGGAAGTCAATGATCCATCCATGTGGGAGAAGGCTCAGCCCAACATTGGTAGGACCGTCACCTATGACACTTACCAGCAAGATGTCGAGCGAGCTGAGAAAGCACCTGCTGCGCGGAACGATATCCTGGCAAAGCGCTTCGGCATTCCCATGGAAGGCTATACGTACTTCTTCACCTATGAAGAGACGATCCCTAAGCGTTTTCGCACATTCAAGGGGCTACCTTGTGCTATGGGAGCCGACCTCTCACAGGGTGATGACTTCTGTGCCTTCACTTTCCTGTTTCCTAAACCTAATGGAGAATTCGGAGTAAAGACCCGAAGCTACATTACTGAGAACACACTCATGAAACTTCCTGGCGCTATGCGTGCGAAGTATCAAGAGTTCCGTGATGAGAAAACTCTTCACGTTCTTCAGGGAACAGTTCTCGACATGATTGAAGTCTACGAGGATCTCGATGACCACATCCAAGAGAACGCCTATGATGTTCGTGCCTTCGGGTACGACCCTTACAACGCCACTGAGTTTGTCGCCCGATGGGAAGCCGAGAATGGTTCCTATGGAATCGTCAAAGTTATTCAGGGCGCTAGGACCGAATCAGTACCTCTCGGTGAGCTGAAGAAGCTATCCGAAGATGAGATGCTGCTCTTCGATCAGGCTCTGATGTCCTTTGCTATGGGTAATGCGATCACGATCGAAGACACCAATGGCAACCGAAAGCTTCTGAAGAAGCGGCAGGATCAGAAGATTGATAATGTCGCGGCCATGATGGACGCATACGTCGCATACAAGGCCACTAAGGAGGCGTTCGAATGACAGAGGTTGACAGCTTCCTAATTCACTACGGTGTAAAGGGTATGAAGTGGGGTGTTCGTAAAGATCACTACCGCGAGTACAAGGAAGTCGCAACAAAGGATACAGCTAACAACATTGCCAAGCGTCAAATGGCAAACGTCAACATGGTTCGGTACATGGCCAAGGGTCGTGGTATTCAGGAGCGTCAAAAATTTGATGAGACTTGGTACAACAACCTTTCCACAGGCAAAGAGTTTCTTGACAAGGGCCATGACCTGAGTCGAGTTGTTCGCGGTGTGGACTCCAATGCTATTAGCGGTTATATGTATGTGTCACAGTTGAAATCTGATCANGACATGTACACNGCCACTATTCCNGCATTCACCAATGGNTTCAAAGCCGGCAAGAAGCAATACCACAGTGCCTATCAAGTCTCCTTGGAGACTAAGAGAAAGCTGGCTATGCCTTCCGCTAAAGAACGTGTCGATACATTTATTGAGACGCTTCAGACAAAGGATGGTAAGCAGTGGCTTGCCGACAATGGCTACAAGGGTGAGATTGACGAGATGAATGCCAAGCAAGTTGGATTGCAGTACTACCAAAAGTTCAACAAATTTGCTGGTAATAAAGACGTCAAGTTCAACAATGTCTATTTCAACACCGTTAAAGCCAAGGGCTATGATGCGTTGATCGATGACAATGATGCCGGAATTTGGAGCAAGAAACCGACCATTCTTCTGAACCCCAAGGGCACAGTTAAGATCACCAATGTTCGTCAGCTCTCGGCAGCAGAAATTAATGACGCTCAGCGCAAAGTTATGAAGCTCCGAGATTACAAAACCGACAAACAGATGGGAATCAGATGAGTGAACCTGTAGATGATTTCCTTATGCACTATGGTGTGAAAGGAATGAAGTGGGGTAAGCGTCGCATCAGCGATGACTCCGGCGATCCAAAGCCAAAAATGTCTCGTGAGAAGAAGGTCGCTATTGCGGTCGGCGTAGCTGCTACGGTGGCTGTCGGTGCAGCAGTTGCTTTCGGGATCATGGACAAGAAAGCTAATGATGGTGCTGGATTTTCTTTCGGTGAACTACCAGTCCAAACTTTGACGACCAACAGAACCATGATGGCAGGTAAAGCCAACCTTATCTTTAGCGCCGCAGCAATGCAGCAGCCCGTTCCTCCAGCACCTAAAAGGAGTTTGGTAGAACAGGCTAAAGTGAAGGGTTTCGATACCGCTAAAACTGTAGCGATCAAGAAGCTTCAAAGCACTACTTATGATGATCTCAAATCTCTTGGGACGAATCCGCCAAGATCGGGTTTCAAAGCCAAGACCACCGGCTTCGTAAAAGATCGAACCAATGAGGTCATCATTCGGAAGATTGCTGGGGCAGCTTCTGCTAAGGTCAAGCAGATCGATGAGTCCAAGAAGAAGCGATGACCCAAACAGCAGAAGAGTTTCTAGCTCACTATGGTGTAAAGGGTATGAAGTGGGGCGTCCGTAAGGATCAAGAGACTGGTGGCGATGACAAATTTCGTTTCCAGGGTCCTACTAACGGTGTCCGTATCGACTCGGCGCTTCATGAAACCACTCAAAAGGGCGCTGCTGAAGTAGCCTCACTCATTTCTAATCGGTACGGCTTTCACATCAATGAGGTCTTATCGATTGGACCAGGCCATCCCGAGTATGAGATGGGTACTGTTGGGTATGTGCAGCTTGGATCTGGTAGTGCTAATACTGGAAGCATGGTTATTAGCCAAGGCGATCTAACTCCTCGATTGCAGAACAGCGTCGATATCGGTTGGACCAAACCGGCCGTTGCTGGTAAAGAAATTCATGGTCTCCTCACTCATGAATCAGCACATGCTATGTTTCATGCTCAAGTGAAGACCGTAAAGGTCAGCATGTTTGGCGGATACAAGCAGGTTGGCGGAAATATCGAAGCCCGAGATGTAGCGCTGGGAGTAGCTTTAAGAGAAGCCGATCGTATGGGCATTAAGATGCAAAACTTTATGCCCAGCATCTCTGGTTATGCTCACGCTGCGGGTATTCGTGAAGAAGCTGAAGCTGAGATGTTTATGCAGTATCACTGGCACGCTGATCCTCCCAGGTTTGTTAAAGCTTGGGGTGAATCTCTCCACCACGAGATGGGTCTTGACCCAACTCCTTTCAAAGACATGTGAGGTGACCATGGTTAAAACACCAGGTTTTGTTTTGCCATCGTCATTTTCGTCGATGGAAGAGTTGGAACAGGATGTTCAACGTAGATCCAAAGAATCCGGATTCAACAAATTTGATCCCGCTGATTTTCTGAGTCAAGTTGATGTGTTTCATGAAGAAGAAGCTTCCGATGAGTTCCTCGAACACTACGGTATTAAAGGGATGAAGTGGGGTAAGCGTGCCCCGGTTAAAAGGGTCACGGAGTCTCGATCGACTAAGCTAACAAGCGGGGATAAGCTGGAACTTTCCGGTGATAAAACCCCACTTACAGCACGTGTTCTTGCTGCTATGATCCCTTCACTTAGGCGTCGAATCGATGCTAGTGACAACTTCACACTGAAGAATGCTAAGGGTGAAAAAGTCGGAAACATGTTTCTTCATAAGAAGGCTGCTGATGAACTGAACGTAGTTTGGGTCGAAGTCAAGGATAAGCACAAAGGTCAAGGTATCGCTACCGGAGCTATGCGTGCTGCTATCGACATGGCTAAGCAAGAAGGCCTTAAGAAAGTCACACTTGAAGTTCCTGGCGCCTCTCCAGATGCTCGACATATTTACGAGAAGCTGGGTTTCAAAGCAGGTAAACAGATCACCCCCAACAATGACATGTGGGGCGGTCTAACTGAAATGCAGTTGGATCTGTAACAATCGCAATCGTTTGGAGTAAAAATGAGCACTGAGGTAGACAACTACCTTGAGCACTACGGTGTTAAAGGCATGAGGTGGGGTAAGCGCTCTTCGCGTGATGATTCCTCATCTTCGAGCAAACCCAAGACCTCTCGTCAGGAACTTCGGGAACTCAACAAGAAGGCTAAGGTTGAGATCAAGGCTGAAAAGAAAGCCACCCGCGAAAAGTTTAACAAAGAGTGGGATGACGAAGTTCTTAGCGCCCGTGACCGGTTGGGCAAAGAAGGTGAAAATCTTTCTGCTGCTCGAAAGCAGTACAAGGCCGATAAGAAAGTCATCGGTAGAGCGGCAGCAAAGAAGGTTTTCAAGGAGCATGAGAATAAGTTCATTGAAACTTACAACATCGCTGCTCTGAACACCACCAAAGAACAGCATCAGCAGATGGTTGCTACCGTTGGTCTTCTTGCTCTTTCCGCAGTTGCGGGTGGCGTGGCTGAAGCTCTGAGGTAACCATGGACGACGACGTTGACGATTTCCTAATGCACTATGGCGTTAAAGGAATGCGTTGGGGGAAGCGATCTGATCGCCCATCCACAACTCCTCGACGCACCGATCGAGCAGCAGCTAAGGATGCTAAAGAAGCAGCCCTGGCTAAAATGTACTATGGCGAAGGTGCGGGTACTCGACGCAAGTTGATCAAGGCTCAAGTAGAGGCTCGGAAGAAGAACGATCCGGCCTATGCTGAAGCTTATGATCGCCACTTCGGCAATCAGGACATGGCGAAGGCGACCGATAAGGCGGTTAAGCAGCGAAAGCGAACTGACCGAACTAATTCCACTGTGAAAACGGCTAAGGGTATTCGACACATCCTGAATGGTAATTCGCAGTACGCCAATGCCACTGCGGCAGTTCTTGTTGGCGGTGCGATGTATGCGCACAAGAAGGGGATTGACAAGATGATTCTCGATAAAGGGAAGACCTTTGTCAACTCGCCGGAATTCAAGAAAACCTCTGGAGACATCTTCGATCAGATCAAGAACTACACAGGTTAATGCCCGAATCCCATCTGAACAAAGAGAGGAGGTGACCAATGGGCTTTAAAGACAAACTAATTCACGCATGGAATGCTTTCAGCAGCACTGATGATCGTTTTAGTGACTGGGGACCGCATGGAGGTAATGCTTCCTACGGTTCTGCACCGCCACAGAGACAGCGATCTCGGGTATCCAATGATCGTTCCATCATCGCATCCATCTACACTCGTCTCAGCATCGACGTTTCTCAAGTAGACATCACACATGTCAAGCTTGATCAAAATGGTCGGTATAAAGAGACTATCAACAGTTTCTTGAATGAGTGTTTGACGCTTGATTCCAACCTGGATCAGTCAGCAATTGCTTTCAAACAGGACATGGCTATGACTATGTTTGAAGAAGGCGTTATTGCCATTGTTCCGGTTGAAACGGATATTAGTCCTATCGAATCAATGTCATATGATGTCAAAGAACTGCGTATAGGCAAGATCATCAAGTGGTTGCCGGACAAAGTACAGATGTCCGTCTATGACCAGGAAGCTGGTAAGCGGAAAGACATCACTATGCCTAAGAAGCATGTGGCAATTGTCGAAAACCCTCTGTACTCCGTGATGAATGAGCCCAACGGAACGCTTCAGCGTCTGATTCGAAAGCTGAGTCTTCTCGACTCAATCGACGAAGCCGCTGGTTCGGGAAAGCTTGACCTTATCATCCAGCTTCCGTACGTAATTAAGTCGGAAGCTCGACGACAGCAGGCTAACAACCGTCGCACCGACATCGAGGATCAGCTCAAGAATGGTAAGTATGGTATTGCCTACACGGATGGTACCGAACGAATCACTCAGCTGAACCGACCTGCCGAGAACAACATGTTGGCACAGATTGAGAAGCTTGAAGCCTCTCTTTACAGTCAGCTGGGTCTTACCGCAGGTGTGTTTAATGGCACGGCCAGTGAGGCAGAGATGCTGAACTACAACAACCGAACCATTAAACCGATTCTCAAGGCCGTTACTCAGGAGATGTCACGAAAGTTCCTCTCTAAAACGGCTCGGTCTAAGACTTACGGTCATGCCATCATGTTCAATGTGGATGCATTCAGTCTGATGCCGATCAGCTCTATTGCTGACATTGGCGATAAGTTCATTCGTAACAAGATCCTGACTTCCAATGAAATTCGTGGAATTCTGGGCTTTGCACCTTCGAGTGATGAGTCTGCTGACAAGCTGAACAACCCGAACATGCCCAATGAGGAGCCGCCAAATGGTCCGGCAACTCCACCCGATCCGACACCACCGGAAGCAACTTAAGAAAGGAAGGTGAAACTTCAAAATGGCAGAACCAGATTTCAGTGGCTGGGCCACTAAGAATGGGCTTAAGTGCTCCGATGGTAGGACTATCATGGGTGGCGCATTCAAGCACCAGGACCAGATGAAGGTGCCCCTCGTATGGCAGCACCGACACGATGATCCGACCCTTATTTTGGGTCACGCCATCTTGTCTCACCGAGAAGAAGGTGTGTACGCACACGCTTACTTCAACAACAGCCCGAAAGCTCTCGAAGCAAAGGAAGCTGTTCGACATGGCGACGTTGAGTCCCTGTCAATCTATGCCAACAAGCTCCAGGAAACCAACAAGATGGTTCGCCACGGCGACATCAAGGAAGTCAGCCTGGTACTTGCCGGAGCCAATCCTGGCGCACTCATCGACAATGTCTACATTCGGCATGGCGATTCGGTCGAAGCACTTGAAGGGGAAGCCATCATGTACTTCAACCAGGGCATTAGCCTCGTTCACTCGGACGAGGATGAGGATGACGACGAAATCTCCCACGAAGAGATTCAGGAATTCTTTGAGGACCTGGAAGAGGGCCAGAAAGAGGTAGTGCACGCACTGCTTCACTCGGCTCTTACCGGTACTCAGAGCGACCTGGAACCCTCCACCGTTCAGGAGATCTTCCACTCATTCGACGAGGATCAGGAAGAAATCTTCCAGTCACTCATCGGTGACGCCCTCAAACACGCATCATTCAACAACGAAGAAGGGGACAACATGTCCAACCTCGCACATGCAGAAGGCAAGACGGTCAAGGACGTCCTCGACTCGTTCTCGGAAGAGCAGGAAAACGTCCTGTACTTCCTCATTGGCAAGGCCGTCGAAGACGCCAAAGCCAGCGGTGGTGCTGCCAAGCACGCCGATATCGACCCCGATGTTCTCGCTCACGCCATCCAGGAAGGCCTCTCCAACATGCCTCGTGTATTCGAATCCCACAACAAGTCCGAGGGCGCTACGCTCTCCCACGACCAGCTCTCCACCATCTTCGCCGAAGCTCGCAAGGGCAATGGCGTCGAGTCCTTCAAGGAAGTCTTCCTGGCGCACGCCGGCGAGTACGGCATCGATGACATCGAGTTCCTCTTCCCGGACGCCAAGGCGATCTCCAACACCCCGGAGTTCATCTCCCGCCGGATGGAATGGGTTTCCGAGGTGCTCACCGGCACCAAGCACTCCCCCATCTCCCGCATCAAGACGGTTCACGCCGACATCACGGCCGATGAGGCTCGTGCCCGAGGCTACGTCAAGGGCAACCTGAAGAAGGAAGAGGTCTTCAAGCTCCTGAAGCGCAAGACCGAACCCACCACCATCTACAAGAAGCAGAAGCTGGACCGCGATGACATCCTCGACATCACGGACCTCGACGTGGTGGCCTTCCTCAAGGCGGAAATGCGTCTGATGCTGGACGAGGAAGTCGCCCGTTGCGTCCTCGTCGGTGACGGCCGTGACATCGCCTCCGAAGACAAGGTCGACGAAGAGCGTCTGCGTCCCATCGCCAGCGATGACGACATGTACGCCCACAAGGTGACCCTGGCGTCCAACTCCACCGTTCAGCAGAAGATGGACCAGATCATCCGGTCCTTCGACGCCTACAAGGGCTCGGGCTCCCCGGTCATGTTCACCACTCGTGCATTCGTCAGCGACATGCTGCTGGAACGCGATCGTCAGGGCCGCAAGCTCTACAACACCCGCGCTGAAGTTGCGGCGACCCTCCAGGTCTCCAAGATCGTCGACGTTGAGGTTCTGGAGCAGCACCCCGAGGTCGTTGCGATCATCGTCAACCTGGCTGACTACACCATTGGTGCAGACAAGGGTGCGGCCCTCGGCATGTTCGAGGACTTCGACATCGACTACAACCAGCACAAGTACCTGATGGAAACCCGCATCTCCGGTGCTCTGACCAAGGCCAAGTCGGCCATCGTCATCAAGCGTGAAGTCGGCATCGTCGTGACCCCGATCGGCCCGTCGTTTGACGCTGGCACCAACACGGTGACCTACCCGGATACCGCTGGCGTGGTTTACCGCGTTGACGGCCTCCCGGTCTCCGGCGCTGACGTGATCACCACGACCACTGATGTTCTGGCAACGCCGGCTACGGGCTACTCGTTCCCGGCTAACATCAACACCAGCTGGACCTTCGTTCCGTCTGCAGGCTAATTAACCTATGGCGAAGTTCTACGGTGAGATAGGGTACGCCCCTCAATCTGTGGAAACGGCGCCAGGAGTATGGGATGACGTCATCATGGAACGAAAGTACTATGGTGACGTCATCCGTAATACTCGGCAATTGGTTGGTGAAAAGGTTAACAACGATATTACTGTTGGTAACTCAATCAGCATCATGGCCGATGATAACGCATTTGCGAATTTCATGGACATGAAATATATCAAGTGGGCGGGGAAGCTCTGGCAAATCTCAGACATTGAGGTCCAGGCTCCCCGCCTTATCTTGCGTCTAGGAGGATTGTACAATGGCCCGACGCCTACTACTCCAGACCCTGCTTGAGTCCATTCTTGGTACCCGAGCGGTATATTTCCAAGCACCACCATCCACAGGTATGGTTTACCCCTGCATTATGTACAGTGTGGATAGCGAAAAAGCAGATTATGCTGACAACCGAACTTTTCGGCGGATTACTCGCTATCAGATCACCTGGATCGGTCGGGATCCCGATAGCCCTACGCCTGGAAAAATAGCAGATCTTCCGATGTGTTCCTTTTCTCGGCGGTTTACTTCTGACAACCTAAACCATGTTGTCTACAATCTCTATTTCTAGGAGCAATACATGACTAAGCTCGCATGGGATAAGGTCGCCGAGAAGGTCTTCGAGACTGGTATCGATCGTGGCGTCCTCTACCCCGTTGATTCGTTCGGCAACTACCCCGAAGGTCACGCCTGGAACGGTCTCGTTTCCGTCGATGAAGCCCCTTCTGGTGCCGAATCCAACAAGCAGTACGCCAACAACAAGGTTTACCTGAACCTCACCTCTGCGGAGGAGTTCAGCGCAACCCTGGAGGCCTACACCTACCCCGACGCCTTCATGAAGTGCGATGGATCTGCTGAACTTTCTCCCGGTGTGTACATCGGGCAGCAGCGTCGCCAGGGCTTCGGTCTGGCCTACCGTACCCTCGTCGGTAACGACACCAACGGTACGGACCACGGCTACAAGCTGCACCTGGTCTACGACGGCCTCGCCGCTCCGACCGGAAAGACCTACAGCACGGTCAATGACTCGCCGGAAGCTGCAACGTTCAGCTGGGAAATCTCGACCACCCCGGTCGAAGTTCCCGGTCACCGTCCGTCGGCAACCATCGTCATCGATTCCACCAAGGTTCCCGCCGGAAAGCTTGCCGACCTGGAAGCGATCCTGTACGGCACCCCAGGTACCGACGCTCGTCTTCCTCTGCCCGCAGAGATCGAGGCGCTGTTCGAAGGCACCACGATTGAAGTTGACGTAGTGGCACCGAGCTACAACTCGGCCACTGACACTCTGACGATTCCGGTCGTCACTGGCGTGGTCTACAAGATCGGCGACGAGGTCGTAACGGGCGATGTCATCATCACCGAAGACACCGTTGTGAAGGCAGTGCCGGCTCCGGGATACAAGTTCCCGGCCGTATCGGACGACGACTGGTTCTACAACTACGTCGCCTAACCCAAAACAGAAAGGAGATCAGGGAATGCTTACGCTTACCTTTAGGAAACCCGATCAATGGGATGATGACGCCCAAAGGTTCATCATCGATCCGGGTAAAGAATTGGAGTTCGAGCATTCCCTGGTCTCCCTTTCAAAATGGGAGTCCGTGTATGAAAAACCATTCATGGGAACCTCTAAAACTCCGGAAGAATCATTGCGTTACGCAGAGTTTATGTGTTTGACACCCAATGTTTCACCGGAAGTTTTCCAAAATCTTTCAGATGAACATATTACAGCAATCAATAACTATGTTGATGCTAAAATGTCGGCTACCTGGTTCACGGATTCTCCCGGTCCAAAAAAGGGTGGTCGTAAAGAAGTTGTTACTGCGGAGATTATCTACTACTGGATGATTACTCTTCAAATCCCATTTGAGTGTCGTACTTGGCATCTTAACCAATTGCTTACNCAGATCAAGGTTTGTAATGAGAAGAATACTCCGCCTAACAACAAGAANATGAGTAACGTTGATGCAATGGCTGAGCGNAACCGACTAAATGCTGAACGTAAAGCTAGAGCAAATTCAACAGGATAGCCCGGAAGGAGGGAACAAATGACAGCACTTATCTGGGACAATGTCGGAGAGCGCTATTTCGAAACAGGTATTGATCGTGGCGTGTTCTACGGCACTGACGGTTTAGGTGTTGCTTGGAATGGTTTGATCTCAGTGAAAGAATCACCTTCTGGAGGAGCGTCCAAACCTTATTACATTGAGGGTGTTAAATACCTCAATGTTCCCACCAAGAAAGAGTTTGCCGGCTCTATTGAGGCTTATACCTATCCCGACGTATTCTCAGAGTACGATGGATGGGCTACACTCCCCCACGGGCTTGCTGTAGACGAACAGCCTCGTAAACCATTCAACCTCTCATATCGTACAGGCGTCGGCAACGACACCGAGGGTATCGAGCATGGTTACAAAATTCACCTGGTGTACAATGTATTGGCTTCTCCATCAGCAGCAGAATACAACACTCTAGGTGAAGACCTTGAGCCTTCTACTTTCTCGTGGAATTTCACAACGACTCCCATTCGTCCACCTTCCGGATTACTCAGGCCAATCTCACATGTGGTCATTGATTCAAAGAAGACGAACCCTACACAGTTGCTCTTCATCGAGCAATATTTGTATGGTACGGATAGCCGGCCTCCAACATTACCGACTCTCGATGAGCTATTCAGCCTGTTCGAGAATCCAATGGTCACATTGATCATTCAGCCTGATCCGGTAACGGGTATATCTCAGCTAGTTGAATCTGACACTGTCAGAGGCGACCTTCGAGGTAGGCTTAATGAAGGTATCTATGTTCGTGGAGATTTCTCACGCCTCTTCGAATCTACTACTGCTGGCATATTCACTTTGGAGTCCTAATGGTCAACTTCCTAATCTACCCGAATATCAACTCGGAGCATGGTTTCCCGGAAGAAGTAAACCGAGCAATTGCCTCAGCTCCGGAAGTATCAGAGGTCACCTCTAACTTGATCAACAATCCGGATAACCTAATCCGACAGCGTCTGGATACTCTGTACACTAACACCCTGTATCTAGATGGTGGTTCCCCGTAATGGTATTCGACCAGTTTAACATGGAGTAAAAATGCCAACATTTAATAGGCACCCTTCGATCGATGAGAACAACAAGTTTGCCTCACCGGTCGTACAAGCTTTGATGAACTCGGATGAATTTACGACGGCTACTGCCGATCGCATTGCCAACACCGAGAGCCCTGTACGAACCGCACTTGATGCTTTGTACATTTCTACTTCGGCAGCAACTGTCATCGACGGCGGCTTGCCCTAAACCGTAAAGGAAACAAAATATGCCAGCTTTGACAGTATTGCAAATGCGTCGTGGTACCGCTGCACAGTGGACCACACAGAATCCGGTCCTTGGATCGGGTGAACCGGGCTATGAGACGGACACGGGGGATTTCAAGCTTGGTGACGGAATTCTGTCATGGTCGGCTCTCCCTTACGTAGGCGCTGATAAGGCACTAGCAGGGCATACGCACCTTGCTAGTCAGATCTCGGACTCGACGGCCACCGGTCGATCGGTCCTTACTGCATCCTCGGCAGCGAATGCGCGAGCCGCTATTGGTGCAGGAACCTCCGATCTAGTACTTGGCAGTACCGCAGGAACCGCTAAAGCTGGCAACTGGGTACCTTCCTTCTCCGAAGTTACGGGTGTTCTGGGTACGAACCAGCTCCCGCCACTGGCGATCAACCAGCCCACACCGGTAGCAAGTCAGGCCGCAATGCTTGCTCTTGTT